>Ga0210059_1017727_pt1 | contig 10111 bp, 12 predicted proteins | sample Ectturendosymbi2_FD_188042 | JGI IMG/M metagenome (GOLD analysis project Ga0210059, IMG submission 188042) | Ecteinascidia turbinata endosymbiont from Florida, USA - Sample 2 (SPAdes) (version 2) | ecosystem: Host-associated > Tunicates > Ascidians > Unclassified | place: Key West, Florida...
GTGCACTGTGTGCATGCAGTGCACTACGTGCAGGCAGTGCATGCAGTGTACAATGTGCTTGCAGAGGATTGTGTGCATGCAGTGCATTGTGTGCAAACAGTTTGTGCAGTGCGTTGTGCGCAGGCAGTACACTGTGTGCATGCAGTTCATGCAGTGTGCAGTGTGCATGCAGTGTAATGTGTGCAACCAATGCACTGTGTGCAAGCAGTGCACTGTGTGCAAGCAGTGCAAGCAGTGTACAGTGTGCATTCAGTGCACTGTATCCAGGCAGTGCACTATGAGCATGCAGTGCACGGTGTGGAAGCAGTGCACTGTGTGCAAGAAGTGGATGGAGTGTACTGTATGCAAGGACTGCATGCAGTGTACTGTGTGCATGCAGTGCAATATGTGCAAGCAGTGCGTGCAGTGCTCTGTGTGAATGCAGTGCACTGTGTGCATGAAGTACATTGTGTGCAACCCGTTCGGGCAGTGCACTGTGTCTAAGCAGTGCACTGTGTGGAAGAACTGGGTGCAGTTTACTGTATGCAAGGACTTCACGGAGTGCACTGTGTGCATGCAGTGCACTTCGTGCAAGCAGTGCCTGCAGTGTACTATGTGCATGCAGTACATTGTGTTCATGCAGTTCGTGCAGTGCATTGCGTGCAGGCAGTGCACTGTGTTCAAGCAGTGCATGCAGTGTACTCTGTGCATGCAGTGCACTCTCTGCATGCACTGTACTGCGCATGCACTATACTGTGTTCATGCCGTGCAGTGTTTGCAAGCAATGCATGCAGTATACTCTGTGCATGCAATGAACTATGTGCATGCAGTGCACTGTGTGGAAGCAGTGCTTGCAGCGTACTGTGTGCACTGTGTGCATGCAGTGCACTGTGTACAAGCAATGCATGCAGTGCAAAGTGTACATGAACTGCACTGTGTGCAAGCAGTGCATGCAGCGCACTCTGTGCAACAGTGCATCCAGTGTACTGTGTTTATGCAGTTCACTGCGTGCAAGCAGTGCATGCAGTGTACTCTCTGCATGCAGTAAACTGTGTGTAAGCAGTGGATGCAGCGTAGTGTGTTGAGGCCGAGCATTGTTTGCAAGCATTGTATGCAGTGCACTGTGTAGGCCGTGCACTGTGTGCAGGCACTGCACTGCATGGAAGCAGTGCATCTTTTGTGCTTTGTGCATGAAGTGCATTATGCAAGCAGCGCATTCAGTGCACTGTGTGCTTGCAGTGCACTATGTGCAAGCAGTGAATGCGGTGCACTGTGTGCATGCCGTGCACTATGTGCATGCAACGCACTGTGTGCACGCTATGCACTGTGTGCATGCAGTGCCTGCAGTATACTGAGTGCATGCAGTGCACTGTGTGCATTCAGTGCACTGTTTGCACGCAGTGCACTGTGTGCATGCAGTGTACTGAAAACAAGCAGTGCCCTTGGTGCAAGACGTGCATGCAATGTACTGTATGCCAGGAGTGCATGCCATGTGCTGTGTGCATGCAGTGCACTATGTGCAATCAGTGCATGCAGTGTACTACGTTCATGCAGTGCACTATGAGCAAGCAGTGCACTGTGTGCAAGCATTGCATGCAGTGCACTGCGTGCAGGGAGTGCGCCGTGTGTAAGCAATGCATGCAGTGCACTGTGTGCAGGCACTGCTCTCTGTGCAAGCAGTGCATGCAGTGTACTGTGTGCATGCCGTGCACTGCGTGCAAGCATTTCATGCAAGGCACTATGTGCAAGCATTGCATGCAGTGTACTGTGTTGAGGCCGAGCATTGTTTGCAAGCATTGTATGCAGTGCACTGTGTTGGCCGTGCACTGTGTACAGGCACTGCACTGAATGGAAGCAGTGCATGCAGTGTACTTTGAGCATGAAGTGCATTATGTGCAAGCAGTGCATCCGGTGTACTCTGTGCTTGCAGTGCACTATGTTCAAGCAGTGAATACGGTACACTGTGTGCATGCCGTGCACTGTGTTCATGCAGTGCGCTGTGTGCATGCTGTGCACTGTGTGCAAGCAATGCATGCAGTATACTGTGTGCATGCAGTGTACTGTGTGCATGCAGTGCTAGCAGTGCATACAGTGCACTGTGTGCACGCAGTGCACTGTGTGCATGCAGTGTACTGTATGCAAGCAGTGCCCTGGGTGCAAGCAGTGCATGCAATGCACTATATGCTAAGAGTGCATGCAGAGTGCTGTGTGCATGCAATGTACTGTATGCTAAGAGTGCATGCAGTAAACTGTGTGCAAGGAGTGCACTGTGTGCAAGCAGTGCATGCAGCGTAGTGTGTTGGGGCCGAGCATTGTTTGCAAGCATTGTATGCAGTGCACTGTGTACAGGCACTGCACTGCATGGATTCAGTGCATGTAGCGTACTTTGTGCATGAAGTGCATTATGTGCCAGCAGTGCATCTAGTGTACTGTGTGCTTGCAGTGCACTATGTGCAAGCAGTGCACTGTGTGCATGCTGTGCACTGTTTGCATACAGTATACTGTGTGCATGCAGTGTACTGTGTGCATTCAGTACACTGTGTGCACGCAGTGCACTGTGTGCATGCATTGTTCTGTATGCAAGCAGTGCCCTGGGTGCAAGAAGGGCATGCAATGTACTGTATGCTAAGAGTGCATGCAGTGTGCTGTGTGCATGCAGTGCACTATGTGCAAGGAGTGCATGCAGTGTACTGCGTTCATGCAGTGCACTATGAGCAAGCAGTGCACTGCGTGCAGGTAGTGCGCTGTGTGTAAGCAATACTTGCAGTGCACTGTGTGCAGGCACTGCTCTGTGTGCAAGCAGTGCATGCAGTGTACTGTGTGCATGCCGTGAACTGCGTGCAAGCAGTGCATGCAGGGCATTGTGTGCAGGCAGTGCATGCGGTGCACTATGTGCATCAAGTGCACTATGTATAAGAATTACATGCAGTGCACTGTGTGCAGGCAAGCCATTGTGTGCAAGCAGTGCATGCACTGCACTGTGTGCATGTTGTGCACTATGAGTAAGAAGTGCGTGCAGTGAAATGTTTGCAGGCGCTGCACTGTGTGCAAGCAGTGCATGCAGTGTACTGTGTGCATGCAGTGCGCTTTGTCCAAGCAGTTCATGCTGCTTGCTAGGTGCATGCATTGCAAACCTTAACTTTAACCCAAACCCTAAATCTAACCCAACCCTCACTCTAACCCCAACCATAAACCTAACCCTAATCCTAAACCTTAACCCTAACCATTCCAGCAATGCATGCAGTGTACTGTGTGTATGCAGTACACTGTCTGCAAGCACTGCATGCAGTGAACAGTGCATTCACTGTACTCTTTTCATACGCAAAAATGCTTGCAAGCATTGCATGCAGTATACCATGAGCATGTATGGCACTGCGTGCAAGCAGCGCATGGATGGTACTGTGTGCATGCAGTGCACTGTGTGGAAGCAGAGCATGCACTGTACTGTGTGGAGGCAGAGCATTGTGTGCAAGCATTGTTTGCCGTGCACTGTTTAGGCAGTGCACTGTGTACAGGCAGTGCCCTGTGTGGAAACAATGCACGCAGTGCACTGTTTGCATCCAGTGCACTATGTACAAGCATTGCATGCGGTGTAGTGTGTGCATGCAATGCAATGTGCGCATGCAGCGCAAAGTGTGCATGCAGTCTACTGTGTGAATGCATTGCATGCAGTGTACTGTGTGCATGGAGTGCACTGTGTGCATGAATGGATTGCAAGCAATGCACTGTCTGCCAGCAGTGCATGCAGTGTATTGTGTGAATACAGTTCACAGTCTGCATGCAGTGCTTGCAGTGAACTGTCTGCGGGCAGTGCACTGTGTGCATGCAGTGCACTGTGTGCAAACAGAGCGTTGTGTGCAAGCAGTGCACTGTGTGCAAGCAGTGCATGCATTGTAGTGTATGCAAGGAGTGCATGCAGTGCACTGTGTGCATGCAGTGCACTACGTGCAGGCAGTGCATGCAGTGTACAATGTGCTTGCAGAGGATTGTGTGCATGCAGTGCATTGTGTGCAAACAGTTTGTGCAGTGCGTTGTGCGCAGGCAGCGCACTGTGTGCATGCAGTGCACTATGTGCAAGCAGTGCACTATGTGCAAGCAGTGCACTATGTGCACTATGTGCAAAAACTGTGAACTGTATTCACACAGTTCATGCAGTGTGCAGTGTGCATGCAGTGTAATGTGTGCAACCAATGCACTGTGTGCAAGCAGTGCACTGTGTGCAAGCAGTGCAATATGTGCAAGTAGTGCGTGCAGTGCACTGTGTGAATGCAGTGCACTGTGTGCATGAAGTACATTGTGTTCAACCCGTTCGGGCAGTGCACTGTGTCTAAGCAGTGCACTGTGTGGAAGAACTGGGTGCAGTTTACTGTATGCAAGGACTTCACGGAGTGCACTGTGTGCATGCAGTGCACTTCGTGCATGCAGTGCCTGCAGTGTACTATGTGCATGCAGTACATTGTGTTCATGCAGTTCGTGCAGTGCATTGCGTGCAGGCAGTGCACTGTGTGCAAGCAGTGCACGCAGTGTACTCTGTGCATGCAGTGCACTGTCTACATGCACTGTACTGTGCATGCACTATACTGTGTTCATGCTGTGCAGTGTTTGCAAGCAATGCATGCAGTATACTTCGTGCATGCAATAAACTATGTGCATGCAGTGCACTGTGTGGAAGCAGTGCACTGTGTGCAAGAAGTGGATGCGGTTTACTCTATGCAAGGACTTCACGGAGTGTACTGCGTGCATGCAGTGCACTACGTGCAAGCAGTGCCTGCAGTGTACTGTGTGCATGCAGTGAACTGTGTGCATGCAGTACATTGTGTGCATGCAGTTCGTGCAGTGCATTGCGTGGAGGCAGTGCACTGTGTGCAAGCAGTGCATGCAGTGCACACTGTGCATGCAGTGCACTCTCTGCATGCACTGTACTGTGCATGCACTATACTGTGTTAAAGCCGTGCAGTGTTTGCAAGCAATGCATGCAGTATACTCTGTGCATGCAATAAATTTATGTGCATGCAGTGCACTGTGTGGAAGCAGTGCATGCAGTGCACTGTGTACATGAACTGCACTGTGTGCAAGCAGTGCATGCAGCGCACTATGTGCAACAGTGCATGCAGTGCACTTTTTTCATGCTGTTTACTGTGTGCAAGCAGTGCATGCAGTGTACTCTGTGCATGCAGTGCACTGTGTGCATGTAGTGAACTGTGCATGCACTATACTCTGTTGATACCGTACAGTGTTTGCAAGCAGTGCAAGCAGTATACTCCGTGCATGCAGTAAACTGTGTGTAAGCAGTGCATGCAGCGTAGTGTGTTGAGGCCGAGCATTGTTTGCAAGGATTGTATGCAGTGCACTATGTAGGCCGTGCACTGTGAACAGGCACTGCACTGCATGCAAGCAGTGCATCTTGTGTGCTTTGTGCATGAAGTGCATCATGTGCAAGCAGTGCATTCAGTGCCCTGTGTGCTTGCAGTGTACTATGAGCAAGCAGTGAATGCGGTGCACTGTGTGCATGCCGTGCACTATGTCCATGCAATGCACTGTCTGCACGCTGTGCACTGTGTGCATGCAGTGCCTGCAGCATACTGAGTGCATGCAGTGCACTGTGTGCATTCAGTGAACTGTGTGCACGCAGTGCACTGTGTGCATGCAGTGTACTGAAAACAAGCAGTGCCCTGGGTGCAAGGGCAGTGCATGCAATGTACTGTATCCTAAGAGTACATGCAATGTGCTGTGTGCATGCCGTGCACTATGTGCAATCAGTGCATGCAGTGTACGGCGTTCATGCAGTGCACTATGAGCAAGCAGTGCACTGTGTGCAAGCATTGCATGCAGTGCACTGCGTGCAGGGAGTGCGCCGTGTGTAAGCAATGCATGCAGTGCACTGTGTGCGGCCACTGCTCTGTGTGAAAGCAGTGCATGCAGTGTACTGTGTGCATGCCGAGCACTGCGTGCAAGCATTTCATGCAGGGCACTGTGTGCAGGCAGTGCATGCGGCGTACTATGTGCATCAAGTGCACTATGTGTAGGAATTACGTGCAGTGCACTGTGTGCAGGCAAGCCACTGTGTGCAAGCAGTTGATGCACTGCACTGTGTGCATGCAGTGCACTGTGTGCTACGATTGCATGCAGGGCACTGTGTGTTGGCAAGGCACTGTGTGAAGCAGTGCATGCACTGCACTGTGTGAATGTAGTGCACTATGTGCAAGCAGTGCGAGCAGTAAACTGTGTGCACTGTGTGCATGCAGTGCACTGTGTGCATGCAGTGCACTCTGTGCATGCAGTGCACTGTGTGCAAGCATTGCATGCAGTGCACTGTGTTAATGAACTGCACTGTGTGCAAGCAGTGCATGCAGTGTACTGTGTGCACGCAGTTCATTGTGTGCAAACAGTGCATCCAGTGTTCTGCGTGCAGGCAGTTTACTGTTTGCATTCAGTTCGATGTGTGCAAGCAGTGCACTGTGTGCTAGGAATGCATGCATTGTGCTGTATGCAAATACTGCATGGAGTGCACTGTGTGCATACAGTGCACTATGTGCAAGCATTGCATGCAGTGTACTGTGTGCTTTCAGTGCACTGTGTGCATGCAGTGCATTGTGTGCAAAGAGTGCGAACAGTGCAATGGGTGCTGGCAGTTCACTGAGTGCAACAACTGCATGCAGTGCACTCTGTGCAGGCAGTGCACTGTGCACAGGTAGTGCACTGTGTGCAAGCAGTTCATGCAGTGCACAGTGCGCATGCAGTGTACTGTATCCAGGCAGTGCACTATGTGCATGCAGTGCACTCTGTGCAAGCAGTGCACTGTCTGCATGCAGTGAACTGTGCATGAACTATACTGTGTTCATGCCGTGCAGTGTTTGCAAGCAATGTATGCAGTATACTCTGTGCATGCAATGAACTACGTGCATGCAGTGCATTGTGTGGAAGCAGTGCATGCAGTGCACTATGTGCAAAAGTGCATGCAGTGTACTGTGTTCATGCAGTTCACTGTGTGCAAGCAGTGCATGCAGTGTACTCTGTGCATACAGTGCACTGTCTGCATGTAGTGAACTGTGCATGCACTATACTCTGTTGATGCCGTACAGTGTTTGCAAGCAGTGTATGCAGTATACTCTGTGCATGCAGTAAACTGTGTGCAAGCAGTGCATGCAGCGTAGTGTGTTGAGGCCGAGCATTGTTTGCAAGCATTGTATGCAGGGCACTGTGTAAGCCGTGCACTATGAACAGGCACTGCACTGCATGGAAGCAGTGCATCTTGTGTGCTTTGTGCATAAAGTGCCTTATGTGCAAGCATTGCATGCAGTGCACTGCGTGCAGGGAGTGTTCCGTGTGTAACCAATGCATGCAGTGCACTGCGTTCATGCAGTATACTATGAGCAAGCAGTGCACTGCGTGCAAGCGTTGCTTGCAGTGCACTGCGTGGAGGGAGTGCGCTGTGTGTAAGCAATGCATGCAGTGCACTGTGTGCAGGCACTGCTCTGTGTGCAAGCAGTACATGCAGTGTACTGTGTGCATGCCGTACACTTCGTGCAAGCATTTCATGCAGGGCACTGTGTGCAGTCAGTGCATGCGGTGCTCCATGTGCATCAAGTGCACTATGTATAAGAATTAAATGCAGTGCACTGTGTGCAGGCAAGGCATTGTGTGCAAGCAGTGCATGCACTGCACTGTGTGCATGTTGTGCACTATGAGTAAGAAGTGCGTGCAGTGAAATGTTTGCAGGCGCTGCACTGTGTGCAAGCAGTGCATGCAGTGTACTGTGTGCATGCAGTGCACTGTGTGCAAGCATTGCATGCAGGGCACTTTGTGTTGGCAAGGCGCTGTGTGCAAGCATTGCTTGCACTGCACTGTGTGCATGTAGTGCACTATGTGCTATCAGTGCAAGCAGTGAACTGTGTGCGTGCTGTGCACTGTGCGCAAGAAGTGCATGCAGCGTACGGTGTGCAAGCAGTGCACTATATGGAAGCAGTGGATGCAGCGTACTGTGTGCACTGTGATCATGCAATGCACTGTGTGCATGCAGTGCACTGTGTGCAAGCATTGCATGCATTGCACTGTGTACATGAACTGCACTGTGTGCAAGCAGTACATGCAGTTTACCGTGTGCATGCAGTCACTGTGTGCAAGTAGTGCATGCAGCGTTCTTCGTGCAGGCAGTTTGCTGTGTGCATGCTGTTTACTGTTGCATGCAGTGTAGTGTGTTGAGGGCGAGCATTGTTTGCAAGCATTGCATGCAGTGCACTGTGTTACCCGTGCACTGTGTGCAGGCACTGCACTGAATGGAAGCAGTGCATGTAGTGCACTTTGTGCGTGAAGTGCATTATGTGCAAGCAGTGCATCCAGTGTGCTGTGTGCTTGCAGTGCACTATGTGCAAGCAGTGAATGCGGTGCACTGTGTGCATGCCGTGCACTGTGTCCATGTAGTGCACTGTGTGCATGCTGTGCACTGTGTGCATGCAGTGCATGCAGTATACTCTGTGCATGCAGTGTACTGTGTGGATGCAGTGCACGCAGTGCACTGTGTGCATGCAGTGCACTGTGTGCAAGCAGTGTACTGTATGCAAGCAGTGCCTTCGGTGCAAGCAGGGCATGCAATGCACTGTATGTTAAGAGTGCATGCAGTGTGCTGTGTGCATGCAGTGCACTATGTGCAAGCAGTGCATGCAGTGTACTGTGTTCATGCAGTGCACTATGTGCAAGGAGTGCACTGTGTGCAAGCAATTCATGCAAGGCACCATGTGCAGACAGTGGATGCAGTCCACTATGTGCATCAAGTGCACTGTGTATAAGAATTGCATGCAGTGCACTGTGTGCAGGCAAGGAACTGTGTGCAAGCAGTGCATCCACTGCACTATGTGCATGTTGTGCACTATGTGTAAGCAGTGCGTGCATTTAATTGTGTGCATGCAGTGCACTGTGTGCAAGCAGTGCATGCAATGTACGGTGTGCATGCAGTGCACTATGTGGAAACAGTGCATGCAACATACTGTGTGCATGCAGTGCACTGTGTGCATGCAGTGCATGCAGTGTACCGCGTGCAGGCAGTTTCCTGTGTGCATGCAGTGCACTGTGTGCAAGCAGCGCATGCATTGTACTGAATGTAAATACTGCATGGAGTGCACTGTGTGCATACAATGCACTATGTGCAAGCAGTGCATGCAGTGTACTGTGTGCTTCTAGTGCATTGTGTGCGTGCAGTGCATTGTGTGCAAAAAGTGCGTGCAGTGCAATGTGTGCTGGCAGTGCACTGAGGGCAAGCACTGCATGCAGTGCACTGTGTGCAGGCAGTGCACTGTGCGCAGGCAATGCAATGTGTGCAAGAAGTTCATCCAGTGTACAGTGTGTATGCAGTGCACTGTTTCCAGGCAGGGCCCTGTGTGCATGCAGTGCACCGTGCGCAAGAAGTGGATGCAGTGTACTGTATGCAAGGACTGCATGTAGTGTATTGTGTGCATACAGTGCACTCTGTGCAAGCAGTGCCTACAGTGTACTGTGTGCAAGCAGTGCACTGTGTGCAAGAAGTGGATGCAGTGTACTGTGTGCAAGGACTGCACGGAATGTACTGTGTGCATGCAGTGCACTACGTGCGAGCATTGCCTGCAGTAAACTGTGTGCATGCATTGCACTATGTGCAAGCAGTGCACTGTGTGCAAGCATTGGATGCAGTGCACTGCGTGCAGGCAGTGCGCTGTGTGCAAGCAATTCTTGCAGTGCACTGTGTGCAGGCACTGCTCTGTGTGCAAGCAGTGCATGCGGTGTATTGCGTGCATGCCGTCCACTGCGTGCAAGCATTGCATGCAGGGCACTGTGTGCAGGCAGTGCATGCGGTGCACGATGTGCATCAAGTTCACTATGTATAAGAATTGCATGCAGTGCACTGTGTGCAGGCAAGGCATTGTGTGTAAGCAGTGCATGCACCGCACTGTGTGCGTGTTGTGCACGATGAACAAGGACTGCGTGCAGTGAACTGTGTGCAGGCGCTGCACTGCGTGGAAGCAGTGCATGCAGTGTATCCTGTGCATGCAGTGTACGGTGTGCAAGCAGTGCACTATGTGGAAGCAGAATACATGCAGCGTACTGTGTGCATGCAGTGCACTGTGTGCATGCAGTGCACTGTGCGAAAGCATCGCATGCA
>Ga0210059_1017728_pt1 | contig 10111 bp, 4 predicted proteins | sample Ectturendosymbi2_FD_188042 | JGI IMG/M metagenome (GOLD analysis project Ga0210059, IMG submission 188042) | Ecteinascidia turbinata endosymbiont from Florida, USA - Sample 2 (SPAdes) (version 2) | ecosystem: Host-associated > Tunicates > Ascidians > Unclassified | place: Key West, Florida...
TAGAGCGAACAGGAGCGGAGATATTCATCCGCAAAGCCACGTGCGTTTAGGTGTTTTTTTTGCCGAAAATCCCCAAAACCAGCCGGGTGCCAAAGTGTTAAAAATATATTATGTTTTTGATGAGGAAGCAGAAAACAAGATTTAAAATTTTTTAAATATCGGTATTGGCTATCAGTCCTTGAATGGCCGATATTTTGGTATCGGCCCCAAAAGAGCCATATCGGTCGATTTCTAGTTTAAAGATATTCATTTTGCTCATCCATTTAAAAAAAAAAATAAGATATAGTAAATTTATGTTATAATTTCTGCAATATATTGTAATTTACTAAGAAAAGTTTTTACTTATGAATGAACAATGATTGAATAAATGAACACACAACTATATCGGACCTAATACTCACCTAATCAGGGGTGATTTCAGGTCAACAGTGTTACTTGGGCTTATCACATCGGTCTATCACACAATGTTGAAATGCATTTAGGTAATTAAATTAGTTTGTTAGAATTGAATACTTTCCTTTGAATGTTACATGAGCTTTGTCGTTAGTACAAGACCATTAGCTTCTCATTGAAAAACAAGTTTGTAGTTGTGATTAAAGCATTGATCCTGTTACCAGTATAGTTTGGTTGTTTTCACCAAACCCATAGTTTTGTGTGGGACTGGAACAAAAGTGTTAAAAAGTATCTAGACAAACAACCTTGATTGATGAAATTACCACTTTCAATACCAATTAGGCGTTTAGGCATCATTGCTAAATCTACTGAAAAATAATTGTTACTGATAATAGGCATCAAAGTGGCAATTGCTTCCACTCATGACACTTACGTCAATCAAGATGAAGGCAAGATTAATGCAGCATGATGCCCATGCATTTGTAGCAACTGACTAATCAGCAGTGCAACCAACCAAGAACTCTACCCGGTTCCTATATTAAATTGCCGGTCTGGGAACCAATGTAAGGCTCTTGGTTGGTTGCAGCGTCGATTAGTAGGTCAGTTACGATTCCATAAAGGGGTAAACCTAGCTGTTGCAGAAGCACAGGCCAGACTCCCAACTAAGCAACCTTTGAACAGCTCTCTAGCGCAATCGGTGGAGGAGCTAGGGCATTGGTAAAACAACCGAAAACTGCTGTTTTTTTTTGCGAAAATTGCCAAAACCTCCCAGACGCCAAGGTGTTAAGTTTGCTCGAAGTGCATGCCATGCAGTGTTGTTGGAACAATCATGATCCAGGTAATATACTGCTCACAAAAGCTGGCTGTTGATTACGATGTATTTTTTGTTTAATGTGATCCAAGAAGATGTTTGAATCTAGTGTCTTGGAATTTTAATGCTAAAAAGGAATTTTTGGTTTGGAGCCAGGATAGGTACTTTTTGTTGGTACCTTGCAGATTCTTATTCAGAAAAACATTTTGCATGGACACTAGCAGGTATGTATAATTTTAAAGAGAACATAACATTACGTATGTAAGAGTTAGGTTGTGAATCTAGGAACTTGCTGACAACTAATCAATCAACTTAAACAATGTTGTTGGTAGTTTAAAATTGTCTGCATTTCAAGCCCAAAAGTTTTGATCTATCAGTTAACTTAGCGTTGTTTTGACTGAGTCAGTATTTTTTGAATTTCATTTTCTATAGTCATGTCATTGTCATCTGCTGGTTTAAATACTTTTGCATTATTTCCTGCTGAAATGCACATTCAACTTGTTGGTAGAATCATGTTTTCATCCAAAATTGATGCTGATTCCTTCAATTCTCTCACAATCAACAAACATTTTTTAATATTTAGTTAAGAACAACTGCAACATTTACAAGCATTGTGTAAGTAAACTGAATTGATAACATTTGTTGTCCATGAATAAGTTGTTGTTTTGATTTAAAAGTGAGCAAAAGTTATTTGTGAGGTGAAAGATACTAAGGAACAATGAATGGGCAAGATATCCCTGATTCATGGGATGACACAGGAGTTAATGGTGATATAGCTGGATCAGTAGCAACATCTTTTTCCCAGCTGAATGTTGCTGCTAAACCGTTTGTACCCAATGTGAATGCACCTGCATTTGTTCCAAGCTTCAAACGTTCCCCACCAGTTGTTAAACATGATGCCAAAGATCTTACTGTTGCTGAACCTGGTGTAGAACAGGGTGACAGTTTAGAAATCTCCCATAATGACCTTGGAACTGCTGAAGCTGCACAGATGGAAGTTGCTGAGCCTATTCCTATTTCAGAAAATTTGGGTGAAGTTCATGAGGATGTAGGTGACAAATCAGTGAAAGAAGAAACTGAAGAAGTCAAGGAAATAATTCTAGAAACACCTGTGAGTGAAGAACAGGAAAAACCCACCCCACCCCAAGCACCATCCTCTGCTCCAAACACACAACTCAAAGAAGACCATCTTAATGTGGTGTTTATAGGCCATGTAGATGCAGGAAAATCAACAATTGGAGGACAGATTATGTATCTCACTGGCATGGTAGATAAACGAACTCTAGAAAAATATGAACGTGAAGCTAAAGAAAAGAATCGAGAAACATGGTATCTGTCATGGGCTTTGGATACAAATCAAGAAGAACGTGACAAAGGCAAAACTGTGGAAGTTGGAAGAGCATATTTTGAAACAGAAACTAAGCATTTTACTATATTAGATGCTCCTGGGCATCGCAGTTTTGTACCAAATATGATTGGAGGTGCCTCACAAGCCGATATTGCTGTACTTGTCATATCTGCACGTAGAGGTGAATTTGAAACTGGCTTTGAAAGAGGAGGTCAGACAAGAGAGCATGCGATGCTTGCTAAGACTGCAGGTGTCCAGCATCTTGTTGTTCTTATTAACAAAATGGATGATCCTACTGTGCAGTGGAGTCAAGCACGTTATGAGGAATGCAAGGACAAGCTTACTCCTTTTTTAAAAAAGGTTGGATTTAATCCTAAAAAAGATGTTCACTTCATGCCTTGTTCTGGCTTAGCGGGAACTAATCTCAAGGAACCTGATTATTCTAAGCACCCATGGTATACTGATCTTCCACTTATACCATATTTAGACAATCTCCCCACTGTTTCCCGATCAGGTACTGGACCTGTTAGATTGCCAATTGTTGACAAGTATAAGGACATGGGTGTTATTGCCATTGGAAAAATTGAATCAGGAAAAATCTTTAAAGGCCAAACCTTGGTACTTCAGCCAAACAAAAAAAGGACAAAAGGTACTATTTGGTATTTCAAATTTCAGTTACTTCAACAGCAGGCTGTTACACATTGCTCTTTATTACAGTTGTAAGTATTCTTTCTGATGAAGTTGAGACTGACTCAGCATGTGCAGGAGAAAATGTAAAGGTACGCCTTGATTCAGTTGAAGAAGATGAGATTTCTAAGGTAAACCTTAGTAATGATAAACTGGTGTTTTTGTTTATAATTCATAAAAAAATTATTTTTTTGGTCCAAAGTTTATTCAATTTAAATGGTTGCAATTCAAATTCAAAGTAAAAACTGTGGAGATTTGTGTCTTTATCTGAAAAGAAATGTCATAATTATTTCAGTTCATAAAAAATTATTATTGAACGTGAATTTAGTGTTAAATTACTACTAGTGGAAAACAGGCTTGAACTAGTCTTGCAGAAAGTTTCTTCCACTTGATGCCAAGGTTTAGTTTTGTAGGTGTTTTGTGAATGTCTCCTGTCTGAAAAGTATTGTGTGGTTTAGTAGTGCGACATTTATACTTACTTTTTTGTTTAATTTAAGTCTTGTGGTGTTTGGAAGCTGTTTCAATGAACATATGGCTACTTGAGGTTGCACATGATGCTGCGGCTCTCCCTTCATCAGTTTAAATTAGAACACTTATTGTATGGGATCATGTGGCTCTTAACACGTATAGAGCCGGCCTACGGTATATTCGTACTTCGATTTCAGCCTAAAAAACAGAAATTTTTGGTTGCCTTACTAACGCCCTAGCACCTCCGTCGATTGCGCTAGAGAGCTGTTCAATGGCTCAAACGGATCCGCCAGTCTAGTAGATTGCACTCGAAAAAAAATTTTTTGCCTGGGGGGTGCAGGTTTTTTGTGAGTGACGTCGTAAGTGCAGGACTTTTAGGCCACCTTGGCCCACTTTGCCTGACCCTGGGCGCCAACCGTTAGGTGGTAGTATTTCGCTGAAGTTTTTACTGAAAACTAGGCTACAATCCGAGTCTTTTGATACTTTGGATGACCTGCTGGGGTTTTGGGTTCAAAACTTGTGATGTAAGTTAGTAAAAATATTTGACTAATTAGCTAATTAGTTAATTAATTAATTTGTTTATTTTAGATCATAACTTTTGAACCAGAAACGCTAGAAAGTCGATCAAAGGCTCAAAAGACTCAGACTCGAGTTTAGTTTCCAATGAAAACTTCAGCGAAACACTTTGGCCTAGTGGTTTGGCCCTAGGCCAGGCAACATGAGCCAAAATGACCCTAAAACTACTTCACTTATGACGTCACTCACAAAAAACCCGCATCCCCCAGGCAAAAATTTTTTTTCGAGTGCAATCTACTAGACTGGCGGATCCGTTTGAGCCTTTGAACAGCTCTCTAGCACAATCGGCGGAGGAGCTAGGGCGTTGGTAAGGCAACCAAAAACTGCTGTTTTTTTGCGAAAATCGCCAAAACCACCCAGACGCCAAGGTGTTAACACATTTGACACTGGTGTACAAATGTATCATGCTTCAAAATCCCGCATTGAGTTTTGTGCCACTTTGCAACTCCATAACTTGCCAGTTGATTGTGCTAGAGAGCTGTTCAAACCCTCAAAAGACTCAGTGTGTCTAGTTTGCAATACAATTTTTAAATTTTGGGTGGAGTCATAAGTGGGGTAGTTTAGGTCGTTTTGGCTGAGGTTACTGGTCCCTGGGTCCCAACTGCAAGAGGGAAGTATTTCACTCACTGGAAACTAGTCTAAAATCTGAGTCTTTTAACCCTTTTATTGGTTTTCTAGCATTTCTGGTTCAAACGTTATGGTAATTATACCAATGTTTGGTATTAAGATTGTTAACACTTGAGAGCCGGGGTACGATGTATTCGTACTTTCAAATCGGCCTAAAAGCAACAGTTGTCAGTTGCCTTACCAACCCCATAGCTCCTCTGCCGTTTGCGCTTGAGCTGTTCAAGGGCTCAAACGGATCAGTCAGTCTTCTAGTCTGCTCTCGAAAAAAATTTTTTGGTTGGGGGTTGTGCATTTTTGTGAGTGACGTCATAAGTGAAGTAGTTTTTGGGCCATTTTGGCTCATGTTACCTGGCTTAGGGCCCAACCGCTAGGCCAAAGTATTTTGCTGAAGATTTCATTGGAAACTAGGCTCAAGTCTTTTAAAACTTTGATTGACTTTATAGCGTTTCTGGTTCAAAAGTTGTGATCTAAAATAAACAAATTAATTAATTATCTAAAAAAGTAATTAGTCAAATATTTTTGTTACTTATTAGATCATAACTTTTGTACCCGAAACCTTAGCACAGGCCTGCACAACATACGGCCCGCGGGTCACATGCGGCCCGCGAGAACTCAGTTGCAGAAAATGTTGCAAAAGCCTGACTTCGGATAATTACTTGTCCTTTCAGAATTTCTTCCACACTATGACGAAATAGACTTTTGCGGCCTGCGGCGAGTTTATGTTGATCAATTTGGCCCTTCGAGCTTTCTGAGTTGTGCAGGCCTGCCTTAGCAGGTCATCAAAATTATCAAAAGACTCGGATTGTAGCCTCGTTTCTAATAAAAACTTCAGCAAAATACTACCATCTAACGTTTGGGCCCAGGGCCAGGTGAAGTGGGCCACGATGGCTTAAAAGTCCTCCACTTATGACGTCACTCAAAAAATCTGCACCTTCAACCAACAAATTTTTTTCAAGTGCAGACTACAAGACTTGCCGCGTCTTTTGAGCTTTTTACAAGGTCTGTTGCCAGGGTTGTTGTAAAAAAACCACCCGTTTTTATTAAAAAAAAACAACAATAAAACCCATCAAAAAACCCACTTCATTTTTTCTTTGAAAAAATCTACTAAGAAGCAAAAAATGAAACTTTTAATCAAACAAAACAAACAGCAATGAAATTTGAAGGATTTGAAAAAAAATTAAACAGTTTGTAATGGTTATCTTTCTCAGCTCTGCACAATCAGTATATTTTAACCAATATTTCTGCCTTTTGTGCATCTATCAACTAATCAACTTTTGCTGATTTTGAACCATATCAAATCATATGTTGAAAAAAACACTCTAAAAATCAGGTGTCACCAACATGGTGCCCACAGGCACGCCCACAAACCACAAAGATAAAGCAGGTTGTCAGAGGGCATAGGCATAGCCAAATGGTATGGCTCCCAAATTTCTAACATTTGCTGTTTTGCATACTGTTGCTCACTGAAAGTCAAAATATTTGGCCTGAAAAAAAAAATTTAGGTTGGCTACGCTACTGCCTGCGGGCCTGCTCTAAAAATAACATTAGCATGATCAGTGTCTTCACAATGTGGAATATCCTAATTGTTAATACAAAAATAATTAAAGGTAAATTGAGCAACATTTTTATTTGAGAAATGTGTATCAAACTAGTAGCTCTTTGCATTAATCGCCACGCAAGAAGTAGCTTTCAGCTTGAAGAAGGTTGGTGATCCCTGCTATAGATGCTGAACTAGCAGGGCATGCAGATAACCTTGACGTGAAACTGCAGAGTTCGTGTGGAAATGTTTTTTCTTTGTTTGCTGGGTGCATTCTTGCCAAGCCTTACCACTTTGGAATGGATTGACCAAAAACTTGCGAAAACAAATATGGGGTGCATGTCTTTACCCTCAAATTTGAATTGCATAGTAGATATAACAAGTTATTATTGTGTAATTCTGAAAATTATGATGTTGCATGATGCAATAAAAATAATTTAGAATAAGGTTTTTCCATTTTCCTTCAAAAAAGAACAAAATCTTGTTTCTTTTTGAAAAACCCAAAAAAACAGGTGGGTTGTTTTTTTTTTAAAAAAACCTGGGTTTTTCTCAACCCTGTCTGTTGCGCTTACCAGACTGTAGAAATTCCCACGCAAAGCCACGTGTGATCCAGCAATTAACCCAGGTGCGAAATGTTAATAACTTATTACCATTCATTGGTAGAACGATTACCAATGATTGGTAATAAATTACCTTGTTCAACCAGCAAGTACAGAAAAAATTCATTCCAGTTTAGTTGATAAATTTGGTGGATGTGCTAAATTTGTATTTGACTGTTTAGTTGCTGTACTTCCATGTCTAACAGGATGTGGAAGCTGATAACAGGCAAATCACTTTTTGGTCAGCCCTGGAGATGTTCATTGCAATTGCATGATCTTTCCGTGTAGATCCACCTTAACAATGTTCCAACATATGAAATCACCGTTGTTGTTGTTCACCTCATTGGAACAGTTTTGTGCAAAGCATGCAACAAGCTTGTAAAAATCAGACTGTTAAAATTATAGTAAAAAGTATGTTTTCAGGATATTGTTTGTAACGGCCAAACTTTGAATACAGAAAAGACAGCTTCAACTCTAAATCCAGTTTTCAACATGCCTCTTAGCATGAAATGTATAGCTGAAATACTGTTTCAAGCCAAAACAAAGTACTGCAAAATGACATGTGTAGCCTGTTAGTGCAAATGGATATAGTTTTATGGGGTATCGTACATTTCATTTGAATGATATATATATTGTTTTAAATGATCTGAATACGATTTCATTAAAGATTTTAAAGGCATGTTTGTCGTTCCTCCCTGACCTAAAATGAGAGTATGTATGGCCATATTTGTAATTTAAATACATTGTATATGCTGCAACAGATACCTTCATAGTTTCTTGCGCAGTCACATACTTTTGATTACTGAAACGTTGCAAAAGTGACAGTCTTCATCTCATGTAGTTCTCAAGGGTGCGCAGTGATCCTTTTCAGTATTTTGAAGTACTTCTCAATGTCAATACTGTAAACTTGAAAAATTGGAAGCTCGTGTGCACGCCAATACTCAAAGATATATTGTCTACTGTTCAAAATGGTGCTTGTTTGTTGCGATCTAAGAATTGATAGTATGTACAAGTTTTGGTTGTAATAGGGGATGTAAACTGAACATAGTTTAGAGTTTCACGTGGAAGGTTAGTCGCATTTGTTGCAGTGGTCCTCATTGCCACTCATTAAATTGTTTAATCTTATTTTATCCTGTTTCATACTTGTGTTTTATCAGTTTGTGCATTGTAGAAAGCAAAGCTTAAAGTGATGTGTCTTTTTTGTTATGTATTTTTTTTCAAAAAAGCTGAATTGCTTTTCATGCACTTTTGAGCTAAGCTTGTTATTTAGGAGGGCATATAAAATTTTTATCAAATTTGAGAATGGAAAGTGCCCAAGGGCTGTTTGCACAGCAAAATCTGCAAATTAAATCTGTGTTGTTTGCAAACATTCAAATTTAAGCAGTTGAACGTACACTACAAAACATGGTATACAAGTTACCCGCATCTTTAAAACTTGCACTTTCCTGGGAAGCATATTAATTTATTATCAACTTTGCCTTTATGTGTTGCAGACTTGACAGTTGTAGCTGCGAAGTCAGATTTGCTTTTTTCATTGGGATTGGTATCTACACAATATTGTTCAGTCCAAAAGTAGTTGATATTGCAATTATTTTGTAATAATGGTTGTAAATTTTTTTTCTTGCTCCTTATTTCTTGTGTTAGTTAGAAAGTGCTGCCACCATGAGTACAAAAAGATAATGCATGTAGAACTAGGAACATCATTCGTGTTGTGCCTGCAGACTGAAATTAATACGTGCTGAGACAACAGGCAGCAGCCATGGAAAAACGCATCGTGGGTTGAGCTTATGACAACCTTCATTTATGCGGACTGACTTTTAGAATTGATTCATTATTGCACAGTTTTCGCTGAAGCTTTAACTCAAAACACCTTTTTAAAAGTACGGAAAAAGATAAAGCAGTTAAACAAACCTTCTCCGCGGGTTGCTGAGCAGAAAGGTCTATGTGGGTCAAAACTGTTTGCTCGCTCCGACTGCAAAGACTTAAAATACGCTTTTCCAGGTCTTATTTCATTTTGGCAACAAGGTGCCAATTTCCGCTATGTTGTTACTTCGCACAGGCACTGTGAAGATACGTGACGTTTTGCGTGTTGAAATTTTAAGGGTTTTGTTCTCTGTTCACCCGATGACCTGTGCAGCACCGGGAGTGTATTCGATGCTCAGATTGCAATCATCGAATACAAGTCTATCATTTGCGCCGGTTACAGTGCCATTTTACATATCCACACGTAAGTTTTTCTCCGTTCGGCATCATATTATTATCATTTGCTATTATTATCGCGACAGTTCTTTACAGTTGGGCGTTCTGTTTTGCAGTTGCGCTGAAGAAGTTGTGATAAAACAACTGCTCTGCTTGATTGACCGAAAAACAGGCGAAAAAAAGAAAACTCGCTTCGTCAAACAGGTCTGTACCATTGTTGAGGCAAGCTCCTGAACTGATTTTCCTTGTTCTTCGCTTTGAGCATTGCACCAAGGCCGCGATATGGTGATTTAAAACTTGGGAAATGTGAGGGACACATTTGTCATTTTTCGAAAAAGTACTGTGTAGTTTTAAGAAATAATGGAAAAATTGCTAAAATGTTTACACACTGGTTTTGTTTCCGTGACAAAATATCCCTAAAAATCATTCCTGGCCTCTACTTCACGGTCTTGAAGCCGAGATTTCCTATTTCTGTTGATATGCGAGTTTCACACCTGATGGCCAAACAGACTACACGTTTTCACGTATTTAGTAAAAAATCTTGAGTGTAGGGTTCGTTGGTCATATTGAAACAAAATAACATATATGCTTTTCGCGAAATCGAGTTTATGTTCATTACATCATAGAGCGGCCTGACAGTGGTTTGTTGCCTCAAAGGTCCACTGCAGTGGTTCCCAACCTGTCTAGGCTTGCGGCACCCTGCAGAAGAGAATTATATTTTGCGGCACCCAGTGGCGAACCCATACAATTTTACTTCAAGGTTTGATGACAGTTTGAAAATGTATTTTTAATAGTATATTAAAAAACGCATTAGCTCGCGGCACCCCTGGGTATTGTAAATGGCACCCTAGGGTGCCGCGGCACCC
>Ga0210059_1017729_pt1 | contig 10111 bp, 8 predicted proteins | sample Ectturendosymbi2_FD_188042 | JGI IMG/M metagenome (GOLD analysis project Ga0210059, IMG submission 188042) | Ecteinascidia turbinata endosymbiont from Florida, USA - Sample 2 (SPAdes) (version 2) | ecosystem: Host-associated > Tunicates > Ascidians > Unclassified | place: Key West, Florida...
GAGCAAAGCCCGGTCTTTACCGGAAAGGCAAACGATTATTAGGTCTATAACTTTCTTCGCAGCTTCCAAGAGTTGTGCTGTCATAAATTTTGCACCTTTGTTAGTCTGCGCAAAAAAGTGACATTAGTGTTATCGTGTTGCATGTTCAACTGTTCAGAAATGCTCTGTACGTTACTTTGGCTTAGCTTACTTCTGAAAAATAACAACGCTTTTACTTCTTGAAGCTCTCTGTACTAATGCATCCGGAGGATCAGTAGTGAACCTGAGAGCTGGAGCGTGGCTGTCTAGTGCGTTCGATCTTTAACTTATAACAATTTCTATCTTGTTTAATTTTGGACTGCGAACCTGCGCGTTTTCGATACAATTCAAGTAGTGTTTTTTCCTGCTGAAAAAAACTTTTTTCATCGTACATGAAAACAACAAAGGCACAAGCGTCTTTAAATTTGTAATAGGTTAGGGCACAGCTTGTTGAGCATCCAGACTTGAAATAAACTTTTTAACAGTCGCATAGCAAACAAACCTCAATACAGTATTTATGACCTGGGTTGTACTACTTCCGATTTCATTGTGATTTCTGAAACAGAACTTTATAAGACGTTGCATCAACAATCGGGTAACACTGAAAACAACAAATGCCTGCGTCTTACAATTATCGGAAGAATTTCAACTTGAGTTCATTACACACGAAGGCGCAACAGCGCGATTATCGCTTTTGAGACACTCACTTCTTATCAGTCGATAACGTCATCACGGTGATTGCTTGTCAGGCCCTAACGACTTCATTGCACACGAACGCTATTTTTTCTTCCGCTGTTGGGTTGCTTCTCGGGCTGGACATTTAGCCACATATCACCTCTAAAATATGAAATTTTGACTGGCCATGCGATTTCTATCTTGCGCAGTTGTCAAATTGTTTGTTTCAAGTACTGTCATACTACCACATACATCTGTCAATTCCATCTAGTTGTTTATTATATTTTCCGATTTATCGTCTTTACGTTCTTCTCCGCAGCATCCAACGTCGTCTTTACTTCCAGTGTTTGCAAATTAGGGCCATATTTGAAAAAGAGCTCTTTGTTTGTGCTCTTCGTCTGCAAACAGGTTGTCACACTTTGGTAAACTCTGGATTCTTTCAGCTGTAACATTTGCTACCAAGGTAGAATCTTATCAAGTTCCGTTGTACGCCATTTATTTATACGCACTCTGTCCAGAAAAATCAATTTTCTGTAAGTTGCTTTAGCACAATTCCTGAATACTCACCATGCTAACGTTCCTAATGATGTTATTGTAAACTTTTTAGACGATAGTTACGCTGTTATTTTGTAAAAATGGGGCAAAAACATGGAAAAACGAACACAACAGAAACATCAGAGAACTCCAGCTTGGCTTCTTACGGCGTGAAAGTTACGGTAAGGTAACTTTTGGTGACATTTCTATAATTTCATTTGTTTGTTTACCGTAGCACAAAGCAATACGATAGCGGAATATGTTATTTTTGTCTGGATCTTCAGGTTTTTATGAATTGTTATTGGTTTCAGTAACAACAGTGCAGTTTATATGCCTCTTCGTAAATCAATGAGCAGAAGCCCCTGAATCTTGGCGAGATCATCTTTGCACTTTATTTGAGTTTTTCCAAGACCCCCTAAAGAAACAGGAGGCCTCGTGCGAACTCGATGACAGCTTTTATATTTAGGAGACCTAGATTTGTCATGAATCTCCTCACAACATCTTTTGCTTAGCTTAAGTAAGCCCCTGCGCGAAGACGTTTTCTGCTTCTGGATTCTTGAACGAAGAGTTGGTAAAGATAAGCTTCATGCTTGTCAACTTGCATTACTGAAAGTATAGCAAACAGTTTTTTTTCGAGTTTTCGTTGCTTTTAGATAAAAAAATATCTTACAAAGACAAGTATTTTTTTCATTATGTAGAAAACTTTTAGCTACTTCATCTTTTTCATCTTGGCTTAACATATTGTGCACCATCGAAATCTTGGCAATGTTTGAATAGAAACCATTAACTGTTTTTGGTATAAAAGTGATATATTGTAAAAGCAATATTTTGGATGTGTGCTTATTGGTTTGATTTGGGCGCTTTCGAAAAATGTTTGTCACATACGGCACATTATGCGCAGAGGTCTATCGTGGAAGTGCTTGTGCGAAATTGAAGGATGTACGACTGCATGCAAAGCACATAAGAAAATTTTTCCCAAACCTGCCAGACAAGCAGTCTGTTAACTGCAGAAAAAAATTATTTTAAAATGCTGAAAAAATAAGCGGTCATGTTATGTTGTTGCTATCGTTGTAGGTAGAGGCTATTTACAAAATCACGTAGCTTGCGATACGTATGTAGTTTATAACACCGAATGAATTCATAAAATACGAAATTTTAGATTACAACGACGAGAAAAGTAGATTTCGTCAAAACATTTATAGTGAAAATCAAATTTGCATAGCAATACGATTGGAATATGAAAAGCATACATTGTTTCCATAATGGCACATCCGATTTTCACACCAAGTCACCCTCCTCTACCATAAGATCTTCAAATTTTTTTGTACGAATAGTAGATTTGGTTTTGTTCTCAGTCCAAAGCACCTGGCTGCATCTCCGTGTGCTGTGGCATCAGAATTTAGAATGCTTCGTTTCTTAGACCAGTGATGCATTCGCCGAAGCAGGAACTGATGCAGCGGTTTCAATGGAGTTTGTTGGAGAGGATGGAGATGCTACTGGGTGGATAAAACTCGACCACATTTTAAGGGATGATTTTGAGCCAGGACAGACTGACCATTTTCAGCTTGATACAAGAGATGTTGGCCTACCGATAATAATCAGAATCAGTGAGTACGTATACAAAGCGATCTCACCGCTGCTAAGTGCTAAACCTCTACCTGGACTGGCAGCTTAAAAAGCACATGAAAATACGCTTTGAACCTGAAGCTTTGACTGCCGATGAAAGGTTTTGCTTCTACGCTTTTGAATTGTAATGTCCATCTTGTGCTTACTGAAACAAATTTGTCTATTTAAACAATATTTAGAAATAATAAAGTGTCATAAAACCTTCATCACTAGGATATACGTACACTTACATTTCCACCTAGAGTTTCTTGTGAACCTAACTGCTGAAATAAAGGAGACAAACTTTTTATATTGTCACTATTGGCAAAATGTTGAGCGGGTTTGTGTGGTAATTTCACAAAACCGAAAACCAAATAGTGCAGACTTGCTTGTTTGTGTGTGTAGCAGCATCGTATGTGACATGAACTGAGCAACGACATGGCAGCCTACGGAAACTGTTTTTCACAAACAAATAAGTTTTCTGATTTTAATTTTTATATGAAGAGCAAAACTGACGATAATCTCAGGGCGACGATATTTTTTATGAATTAGAACTATGCGCCATTGCAACTTTTTGGAAAATACCCACACCAACGGAATACTTGCGGACTAATGTGTTGTATCAAGTGTTACGGGTTAGCGAACAATAGTGTTAAGAAAGTGTCGGTAACCCTGTGGTTCTACCTCCAAAGCCGTCGTAAAACGTTCTGTTGTGTCTAATTTGAGCAATGTGCCTTGTGCAGACAGTGTGTGCTTTTACTTTATGGACTTGGTGTTTGTTTCAATACATTAAAATAAAAAATTAAAAATTAGTAAGGACCAACTATGGCCAAAACTTTTAGTTTGTTTTTTATTTTTAATTTTATTTAAAAGAATGGATCGTTCCACGCGTATTACCGAGTCGCTTGCTACTCGGCGCCAAATAGAGAGAGAAGTTTCAGTACTTGCTGCCCCTGTGTAAATAACTCAAAACTCATGAACAATCCCATAGCCATGAACTGCAGTTGCGTGGATTCAAGCTCGTGAAAAATCAGTTTTAAGGAACTTTTTTTGTTGTTTGTAGAAATTGATTTTTAAAACTTGCTTTCATTGCAGGGGAAATGTATATGGAAGAGTAAATTGCAGTTAATTTGTCCCCACAAAATCATTCTGTAATCGACGACGTTGAAGACATTTTTCAACAATTTTAAAATTTACCAGAATTGTCATGTGAAAGTAAAAACTCCCCAGTTTAAGTTTTTCTAATTCATTGTTAAGTTTTGCAAATAATCACATTTTATCTATCCCAACTTAAACTGACATACATGTTTTTGAAACACAGAGCTTGAGAACGGGAAAGTTGAGGACGAGTGGCTGTGCGATAATATCGTGATAACGTACGACGGTCAAAGAGCGGAATTCCCGATTTACGATTGGATTGAGAGCAGAACAGAAGTCACTACAGGAGCAGGTATGAGGTTAAATGGATTAGTGAATTACATTTCGATTGTCTTTGCAAAACAAAGCGTTTGCTGTTTCACTGCTAGTCTAAGTTTCTTGTAAACCGGCATCAATTTTCGGTTTTTTTTTTTTTTACTCTGTTTTGGCCGTTTTGCAAAAACGTTCTTGAAAGAACATGTACGACTACGAGTACGTTCGTATAGGTTTTCTTAATGGTTAAAGTGTAATGCGAAACGAACACCATTTTATTAATTTTTTTTTGTTAAAACCTTAACATTTGCAACATGCAACCCCTCCAATATGGCTACACAAAGGACGGTTTGAAAGTTTGTCAAACCTTGCTAGTATTTGTAAGAAAGATTGTATGAGCACTTGTTTTGTAGTTTGTTCCTTTTCATTCTGCTTGTTTTTCATCTGTTGCATGAAAAAATGTTAAAATAGTCGTTTTTAGCAATGTTTTACAGTTGTTATTATCCGCTTCTAAATCTATAACATCAAGTTCAAGTACAGTTTCAATTTTGAGTTTGATGAAATTATGTTTTTTTTCCTTAGCCATGTTGCCGCAAAAAGTACAAAACGACTACGTTCGTGATCTACGCAAGCAGGATATTGCCAGAAGGAAAGTACTTTTCGCGTGGAGTCCAAGGCCTACTAAAATTGAACTAGGATGGGGAATGAATAGGCTTTTAAGCGCAGCCACTTACGACGACTTGCCGAAGTTTCTAAAGCGGGACGAGGTCAGATATTCTGACCTCCAGAGAACGAGATTCACTGCTTTGCTGAATTCCTACGCCCAAAGAATTTCTGGTAGGTGGCAACTAGCTGAGAGAGAATTTCGAATGTATATAACAAGATCAAAAACTATTTGCATTCAGGACACATACGGTAGATGCATACAGTATATCTAAGTATAAGGAACCACAAAAAAGTACAAAGTTTACATCCTGACATCCTGAGGACAAAGTAACACACAAAACTGAACTAGAGAAAATTATTCAGTGAAAAGAGTGAAATTAGAGTTTAGTAGATTCTTTAACTCATATTTGTTGGTTGTGTTTGCCACCTACTTTGCTCAGAAAACAAGTTCGTTGCAACCGAAGCATTTTGCAAAAGTGTGCGGTAAAATTAGATAGGATCGTAGTTCTAAATAATGTCGGCAGTATTTTGTGTTTTCGAACTCACATAATGTGAGGAGTGTGCATTTCATTGAAAGTTCATGAAAGTAGCGCCATATGTCGCGTTTACTTCTTCCCTTTGCGCGTAAAGCCTTGAGGTGTGTTCTTGAAAACGCTGCGTATGCTTGAGGGCAACTGATTCTGGTTGTGTTGTGGTGCTCTGTTACCGCCCACGCTACAACTAATTGATTTGCGTGATAGGTTTACAACACGAATGCGTCATTTTGGTGTCGTTGCTCAGGCAAAAATCCAGGTTTGCCTCATTCTTCGTCCTTTCGTGACAATTCTATGAATTCATTGCAGGTAAAGTGATGCCACTGCAGACGTTGGACGACTATCACCGCCTCTACGATCTACTCGGTGCAGAAGAAACCTGTCCAGCGGCCACAAAAGGGTATGAGGATGTGAGCTTTATCTCTGCAAAAGCACTGATGCAAACGGTTTGAGAGTCCGGCTGAAATACGATATGGTGGCGTGCAGTGCATTAAAGGCCAACTTCCCAGAATGTTAAAGCCAAAACATGTTAGAGCAGCGGTTCAAAACATCGAGTGATGAACATGCCTCGAGCACAGGGAGATACAGCACCTAAGCAACGGATCGGCCAACTTAAACAGACCTTGAACAGAGCTTGTTGTGCTAGATTGCAATAATAAGAATAACCATTTTTATTTGCAATAATAAAAACACAATTTGTGTGGAAGTAGGTTAGAAATTCTGCAATGCGTAAGTTGGGCATTCCGACATAACATACTTTTTCTATGCTACGTTGATCCCTTCATTCGTTTGTTAAAATGTCTGCTGTTTTTCACAAGCCTTAATTTTATTCTCACAGTGCAACATTTGAGCATGACGTTGAGCGAATGCAGTAATTGCTGATGCATTGTTTCAGTGTTTGTTCCTCTCGAGTAATGCCTGCGCATAGCAACATCTAATCCGTAACGTGTTGTGATCAAGCGTTTTTTCTTTTTTTGTATTCTTTTGCTTATAACTTAACCACTGCCATAGATATCATGTGTCTGTGAAAGTCGACAATGTACAGTATAGGCGAGACCAAGCCCAGGACCGTAGGCTAAGCAATTCTGGCCTAACTTCGATTTACTCTTCTGCATTGCAGTTTCACCAGCTCAGTGGTTCCCAACATAGAGTCTGTGGACTCAGGATATTTGCGAGTTACAGCCTCAACACGCAGATAAATACACAAAAAAGCAAATTTTTAGTGTGACATTTTAGTACATTTTGGTGGTGTTATACAGCGAGATTCTACTGTGTTTTGAGATATCGTTTGAAAAATTTTAGAGAACTAAACGATCTCTCAAAATACCTTAAAAAGAATCTTCGTGACCAGAAAATTTGAGAACTTCTGTCATGAACAACTTTGTAACGAAATCTAACTATGTCCATTATAACATCAAGGACATCTATGAGAAACAACTTAACGTGCAGGTTTGCCAAAACAGAAACTTGATTTTTTTTCCTGTTTCATCAATATGTTTTTGAAACTGAAGCGAATTGCTGAAGAAATACCTTGCATTTTGTGTAATGCAGGTGGGATACAGATGAAGGTATGGGACGCCGGGTACTAAACGGTGTTAGTCCACTTTCGTTTGAGAGAGTAACCTGCTTGCCAGACAAGTTCAATGTAACTCATGAGGACGTATCAACCAGCCTTAGACCTGGGACTACGCTGGAGGAGGAAATGCAGGTTTTTATTTTACTTCACAACCAATAAAGCTTATTTCGTTCATACGTGTTTACATTTTTCTGAAAATTTTTTCTGAAAAAATATTTTCAGGAAAAAGAACAAATTTTCAGAAAAACTTTTTTCTGAAAAACACGTCGTCCATACGTGTTTACGTTTTTCTGAAAATTTGTGGTGATTATAACCTCCTCTCTCTTGCATAGCACGTAGTCACCTCATAAGAAAAACTGTGTGATGATGAAAAATTTACTTTTTTCTGAAGGTTGCAACTGCAAAATAATGCTGTATTGTTAGTTTTCATTACCTTTTGTTTGTTACGTCTTTCTGGGAATTACGTAGCTGTATGAAGTGTTACAGTTAAAAACTGATAGTTTTGCACATTATAAATACTTCAGCTTTGCAACCTTCTCTAGTATGTAGATAAACTTTTGTTTCGCAAACCCACAAGCAATGACGTTTAACATCCTAGTTCGTGACTTTTATAGTATTCACAGAGAAAGACTGCGTCATTCAGTAAGTTTGTGATTTAGCTGAGCTTTTAGCTAAGGTTTGTTATGTGTAAGGTGAAAATATCTTGCTAGCGAAGTTTGTTCCGGAGGACAAGCTGGCTTTCCGTTAAAGCGTCCGGGCACAATTTCTTTGTGTCAGTTGTGTGGGATGTAATCAAAAGAGTAATATCCAGTAAAAGCTTACTTGTCATGAACATATTAGAGCATTTATCAAATGATTTTGGATGGGCATCTGTTTTCCGGAGGAAATCGATAATAATTCTGCCTAGAACTTGCAGAGGGGCGATTTCTTTGTAGAAATGCTTCATTTTAGACAAAGGTGAATGTTTCAAGAAATAGCACAGAACACACCTAGGCTGATCAGTAGGTACTCACTAGTGTCAAAAGATGAATTACAAATAAATATACCTGTTTCTAGGTCTTTGAAACAAATTGCTGGCAATGCATTTCCAAAGCAACATCACGTTTCCAGTCTAGAAGCAACGACCTGGCGAATAATAAGCACAGCGTCTCTACGTTCTGTGTGTTCGGGTGGTTGTCTTACAGAAACCTTTCTCACCATGCAAACATTGCATTGTACATATCTAGGCAGGAAGGATATACCTAAGCGATTACGAAAGGTTGCTTGGTGGAGTGGGACGAAATACCGACCTCGAGGATAGACCTATCTACTGCGCCGACGCCTACTGTTTGTTTTACGTCAACGCCCACGACAACTTCGTGCCTATTGCTATACAACTGGTACCTGGCGATCGTGATTACCTGTTCACACCGTCAGACAACCATCATGATTGGTTGCTGGCAAAAATGTACTTCCGATGCGCCGAAGGGAATTACCATCAGGTAACTGCAATGTCTTGCTATCATGTTCCTTGGTTCAAGTTGAAACAGACGCTAAATACAGCAAATTTCACGGTACCTAAAACTGCTTGTAGATTTTGTCCGGCAGTAATCGAGCTTGTATAGGCTGTTTCCGAACTTGTTTTTGAAGATGGGTATATTCAAAGCATAGGTCAATTTAACGTAAAAATAAGCAACGCTCTTTCCACCGCTTCATTTGAATAAGCACACAGGGAAGAGTTATTTTAAATCATACTTTCATTTACACTGCCATTTTTTTGTTTCCATCTAATCAGTCAGCCTTTATCGAAGTTATTTTGATCAAATGACATTCTTCGGTATTGTTTATAAGTCTTAAGTTAACTTGTGTGGAAACCCTGTTTTTAAACCAGCTTTTCGCCAAAGTGAAAATAAAAACTGTAAAATATCCCAAATTATCATGTCGACACCTCTTTTGATTTCAGCCAAATGCCAGGCGTCATGGTTCATGAATTGTTCACACCTCCGTTTAAAGCTTCGGCAACCTTCAGGAGAACTAAACCAGTCGATGATATGCGGCGCTCAGAGGTTTAGCAATTGCTTTTATTCTGAAACGCATTTTGCCAACACATTTCAAAAAGAGAGAGTTTTTTGTACTGGTTTGGTCTTTTTAAATGAGAGTGAGTTTCACCTAAAATTTGAACTACGAGCTTCACTATTACGGTTGGAGGTATCTGTTGTTACTCATAAACTGTCAAATCAGGCAGGAAAGTTACTGAAAAATGTTTGTTTTTCATATAGATGATTAATTGTTCCTAAACATAATGTAGCATAGTTGAGGTGAGGACTACTCGATGCGAAACAACCTTATTGCCATCATGATGTTCGAAACTGCCATAAAAAGTAGTTGATTACTTGACTCTAAGTTGACCTGAACTGTTACGGAACACATTCATGAAACCCTAGCGTCCGTTCCTCGAAACCAGAGATATGCTTGTTTTTAGAAAACCGGAGTCAAATCGAGCGAAATGGGAGTTTGTAGCCACTTTTTGTGGAATGAAAAACAAATAATTTCGTTAAGTGGGCACTGATCGGAATGCGTGGGTTGGTTGGCAGCTGTCTTCTCAAAACTACAGGTCCTTGCTTGAGATGTTGAAGCAAAAAACAACAGTGCAAATCATGCTTTTTTCTCTGTTAAATATTGAGATATATACTGTTGCATCTTGTACTACAAATACAGCAACCTATGTGTTGCATGTTGGATTTGCAGAGATATGGATCGAACTGTCACTACGGAGTGCACGATATATTTGCAGGGCATTCGAAAAACGAACAATGCTTGTTAACTATAAGCAATGTACTCTCGCTGACGAGAGGCGACAGCAGATGTAAATTAGAGAGCGATCTAGTTCGTTCAGCGCGGTACGCAGTTACTTCACAGAGAAATGGGAAACGCACTAAAAACATTGTGAAAGCTTGGAAACTGGAGACCAACATAACAACTTCGTTTTTGTTTCGTCGCAGTCGGCAAAGCCTCCAGAGTTATCGAAGCTTTAATTAATGTCTGTATCTTCGCTGGCTGGTATTTTTGTAAAACCGAAAAAAGTTTGGTCCTACAACATAGTGTTTTGGTTTCC
>Ga0210059_1017731_pt1 | contig 10111 bp, 6 predicted proteins | sample Ectturendosymbi2_FD_188042 | JGI IMG/M metagenome (GOLD analysis project Ga0210059, IMG submission 188042) | Ecteinascidia turbinata endosymbiont from Florida, USA - Sample 2 (SPAdes) (version 2) | ecosystem: Host-associated > Tunicates > Ascidians > Unclassified | place: Key West, Florida...
TATGCGCCCGGGACGACTGCTTTGTATGCCTCCCCAACAAATTCTAGTATTGAGCAGTGGAGTGGCGTATGGTGGTCAATGTGACTGGATATACGCTGTTGTGACGTCACAATATGACGTCATTTTGGCGTTGGTTTGGCGAAGTTTGTTGGCACAACGTGCATATTATTCTACACGCACTCTCCTTACTCGTTATTGTAGCCTACAGTGTGTCACTGCAATACACAAATTAATCAGCGCTCCGAGTTCGGAGACAGGAGCAAAAAACAGCACTCGACGCTAAGACAGAGGAAGCTCATAACTTTAAAAATATCCGGCAACACGTTAAAATAGGGGAGTAGAACACATTCAATGCTGCGTCAGAGGAGTTCACAACTGCAAAAATATAAGGCTGCGCATTCAAAAAGTAAAACACACAACGCTACGATGGGCACGCAAATTAAAAATATGGCTGGGCGAATGTCTCGTCGAATAGCAGTTGAGCGGAGAAGGTATGCGGCTTGGATTGCGGACACCCAGGGATGACAGTTTGAAACTTGCTACACTACACAAGAATTGAAAATGCGCATAAAGTACACAAGAAAACTTCCGGCTTTATATATGTGGCTGTTATGCGTACAACCATTGGGGGGAACGCGTTTGTGTGAGCCGTTATGATCAAACCGCCCAGAACCGTCGCCAGAAAATGTTCACTAGGGGGCTTCACGTTTGCGCAGGAAGGCTTGATATTGAAAATTTGTCAAAATCTCCACTGATTTATAGTGTTTCATATTTTAATTTGGGGACCTTGAGGCTTTGTCTGGAGAGGAGAAGCCCACCTAAGCACCCCCGTGGCGATGGGACTGAATCCGCCTGAACTGCCAATTAGTGACGAAGCTCGAAATGATACACATAGGCCAATTGTAAGCACAGGTGTGAAGCTGTCGGAGTGGACCGCAGCAGTTTGAGCAAAATGTAAATATGTGGGAGCTTAACAGCAGTTTTTGCGTAAAAGTCAGATTAAAACAGCCACGGACTTAAACTCCTAAGTTATTATACATCAGCAAATGTGAATACAACACGCTAGGATATGCCGGTTGCTAAAAGTGCAAAAGGCCATTAAAAAGGAATAAAAAAGAGAATAGAGTCAAGAATGCTTGGTGCAAAATCTAGGGAATTTCTGTGGAATTTTGGGAATTTTAAGATCAATTTTAGAGACTTTCTAGTCAACATTTGTGGGAAGCAGGGCCGGATTAAATGAACACGAGGTCCCCTAAACGCTTAGCGCCAACTGCGTAGCGTCTCACATGCCCTCATTTCAACCTTGCAAAAGCACCGGTCAAAAACGTCAAAACTAGAAAACATGAAGTTAGCAGCTAAGTTCCGATTAATTAACTTAATTGTTGCAATGACACTTTATTTGCCTTCATGACGCTGACACTGCACAAGAACCAGGTTCACTGCTGTGGTGTCAGCCAATGAGGAGATTGCAGTTCCCTCATGTCCGCGCCATTGCCAGCAGAGGCAGGTTGCGAAACTTGCTAGCGGATTGTTGTACTGTTGATCTTTATTGCGTAACAATAACACAGCAAGAAATCTCAAAACCTTCAATTCAAGTTGGGTAGTCGACGTTTTTCCGCGTGTGACCAACGTTCCCTTTGCGGGTTTTTTCCACACAGAACTGATTTTTTAGTTGACCTGCGTGTCTAGGTTTAATCATGAAAAATTGCGTTAAATCTGTTTTTTTTGAAGTGATGAATTCATCAGCAACTTCAATGCGTTCAATAATTTAAAGATAACTTCGTACATGTTTGCATGCGCACATCAGGTGAGAAAGTTCGCAAATCGGATGAAACAGAATGTGTTTAAACGGTTTCATATCCTCATATAAGATCATTGATGGGGATATATACAATATTCTTGCCTCTAATGCCAATTGAAGAAACTGGCGAAACAAGGGTTAGCACTGAGTGTTTGAATTTCGATGTTCCCCTATGCATACAAACTAAAAAACAAATTTCAATTAGAGGAAGAAGGAATTGGGATTATATTTTTGTGGGATGTAAATCCCGCTGCAATTCAAGATTGCATAAAATGTCCTAGTTTAATAACAAATGTACTCGTACACGTAGTGAAAGATACCATCAACGGAGCATGTTACCAGCGTTATGGAAAACGTCTTGAGCAACAAAAAGGTCGTCCAAATGTTAAGGTTTGCCCCATAGGTGGCGGAACCGAGGGGGACGCATGGGCCTAGGCCCCCCATTTCTCATTTCTGGGATGGCCTGCCCCCCCCACTTCTTTCCCTAGATATCGTAAGTTTAAGTAACACAATTAGTGTTGGGTCCAATGATAAAGTAAATCGTTCAATGAAAAAACGTTGCAGAATTTTGGCAGTATTTTGTCGATATTATTTCTAACATATTATTTGTAATTTGGCAGGATTTCGTAATTGTTTGGCAGAATACACCGTGCACAGTCTGTAACTCTGCCATGGATTTCTCACCGCATTGATGTTGTTGAACAGTGTTGCCAGACGGTAACACAATTTTTCACAAAAATGGTGTCATTTTACATGCTTGTGCGCATGGGCGTCGGAAAGAGTTTTTCCAGGGGGGGAGCACTAGTGGATTTTTCCAAAAGTTTTTCTACTGGGGCAAAAAGTGGTGAAATTTGGTTTTTACCACTCGAAATTAAGAAAACAACATTTTTTGCTGAAGTTTTCAAATTCCTGCTTCTCTTCCGACACCCATATGCTTGTGTGCAGGAAATGTTTGTGCCAAAACATTAAACAATTTGGGTATTTCAAGCGTTTTAACACAATTCCAAATAGTGAAATTGTACTGAATCTTATACGCAAAATAAAATATTTGGCAGATCAACTTCAACTGTGCTTTTGTTTTTGCATTGGCAACGCTAAATAGCTATATTTCTGCATTGGCAACACAATTGGCACCCTTACGGATAACTTGCTAGTTACGACGTGTGCTTTGTCTTGTCTTTGCATTCCGGTATCTCATGCAGTTGTAGAATGAGTATTCAGTCATGATACGTCTGTGTCTAAGGTGAGGAAAAGTTGTGATTTTGAATGTGTTTATGACAGGTATCAATGCTGCGTCATTTTTGCCTGTTTTTTTAAGCTGTGTTCTTGGTGTTTTTAACAGCCCAGTGGCTACTCCGGCATACGGACTTCTCCGTTTAAGTTCATTTGGTTGACATATGCAGGGTTGCCAAATGCGTTTTGTAAAAATACCGGCCATTTTGTCAACAGCGCCGGATCTGAGCTGTGTCGTAATTCGTAAGCAGCACAGGGAAAACAGAGACAATCAGTATTGTTAAGGCCCAATTAATAATTTGTCCTATTTTGGCTGATTCGTTACATTTCGGTGTGTGATCGTGTGACGTGACAATCGCACCAAGGATGGCGTCAACAGCAGCAAATAAACTTCGCTGAAGAAACTGTCCTGACAAGATTCACTACAAGAGTCATTATGATTTGAGAAATTCTGCGTTAGTTCCTTTTGAATTTACGGCAAATTATTTTATTTTCACAATACCGGCTTCGACACTGATTTTCAAAATACCGGCCTTTGCTAAATTAGCAGAAAATACCGGCAAGGCCGGTGAAATAGCGGCCATCTGACAACCCTAGATATATGTAGTAGCTAACTTTCGGCCAGCAATATTTTAAACGAAAAATTAGAAACCCTCTAGTCTGCATTCAATATTTCCCAAATGCATGACGAACTGTGTTGTTGTTTTTGACGGTCGGGTAGCTAGAGTTATTTATGACGACACACACCAGTACTGTAGTAGGTGCTCGCATCCTGCGTGAAATTTAGTCAGACCGCGATCGTGGTGTGGAAAAATTCATTTCCAAACTAAGAAACAGGCGCAGAAATGAGGAGATTGATCTTTCGTGCATTTCAGTGTGAGATAGAACTGGATTATATAACTGTCAGCAGATTGTTGCTTGTCCCAGTAGCAAATGTTTGTGAAAGTATTGAGTATTGGTTTCAGTTAATTTATCAGAATTTATCCTGGCTGCAATATTGTGTTCTGCTGCCTTGTGTATGACTTCGAAACATCTTACGTAAGTGGTTCGTAACTACAGTTTTAACTCTACCCACACATGTCCTGCAACCTCAGAAATTTGTACGGATTTTTTGTAATGATTCAGAAGCAATTTTTCACGTATTTCAGCTCTTTTCCTAGTAGGTCAAATATTTCTATCCGAAAAACACTTGAAAAAATTCGCAAATCATATTCATTTAGCGACAATGATTTAAAATATGAAATAACTTTGGCAAATAATTTGTTTTGGAAGGAGTCGAAGCTGCCTATTTCGCTCGAACATTTTTGATCTTTTATAGTTACTTAAAAAGCTGCGTTTGGTTGTTACTGGTAGCTGTAACTCTTCCCATCACCAGCGTTTCATGCGAGTGAATTTTTTCAAAAATGAAATTACTGAAAAAATTTCCCAGAAATTCCATGACCAGTGAAAGATTGGGTAACGTTGATCTCAGTGGCGTATCTAGGGTATGGGAGGCATGGCACATGCCATGGGCACCACTTTGACGGGTCGCAAAAACTGCTGTCAAAATTAAAATATTTATTTACAGTTCCTTTAACCTCTATTTTGCGCCCCATGTATTTATAAACTGCAAAGCTGCATCAACGCCGCGTCCTTACCTAAAGCATTAAGTCGGGCGTGTTGCGCTAGCACCACTAAGCATTATGACAAAAGTGCGGTATTGTGATATAACACGAGGGTCAGACATTGCGACAGAACAAGAACGCTCGCTTGCCATGTTCACGAGACCTCGTCCTTCTCACGCTATAAGGGAGGATAAGTTAGTCCGTACTGCTACGTTTCAGGCAAGCAGATATTTGTCAGAATCTGGTTGAGATGAGTTTCCGTGACTGTGAGAATCTGACTGTTATGCAAATAATTGCTGTTGAGGTCGTACAGATTTAGAAATTACTTGAACAGCTGCGGCCCACTCCGACTTTATGGAACTTCTTCGATGGCCACTAGTGATAATTAGGCTGAATACAATGCCCCAGTCCATAAACTAATGTTGAGAACATTAGTTAGTCGAAAAATTAGCAGTTAGTATCGTTGCCGTGCCAGTTGAGCAAAAAATGTTAACTCGTGCAGAAGATTTGTTAGTCTTGTTCAGAGCTAGCTTTTTCTGTCCAAATATGGCTTTCTGTTCGATGTTCAAGGTCTTGTAAAAGGGTTCTGACCGTGAAAAACTAAAATCTACGTGTGACGATTTAGGAGCTGTGTACAATTCAGATTTAGATGGCTAGCAATTTTACGAGAAGATTCTAGATTGCAAAATGCTGGTTTCAAGTCGTGTAACTTAAAGTTATCGCATACTGAAGTCCTGACATTCTTCGAATTGCTTTGCAAATAATGCTGACGATGGCAGTTAATATGTATTGCAAGCTGCGAACGATCTTTCAGTAAACTGGAACGGGTCCTTCGTACCTCCGGGCCTCATTAGCAATAAGTCAGGGCAGGTTGTGTGATCTAACTTTGATGAGAATAAAAAGTGAATAAACAGCGAAACTTACTTTGATGAAATAATAAACGACTTTACTTCGATCAAGGCCGCGGAAAGCGTTGTTTTAATTACCATGTTTGTGTAATTTAACTGGAAAAAGCTGGATATATTTGTTTCATTGGAATTGTGGTTTTCGAACACAAGTGATATATGACTTGCATTAAATAATTTATTTTTAATTCAATCTAAATGTGTTCCATTTAAAAAAATTGTCGTTTGCAATTGAAATATGTTGTTTGATTTTTTTGTAAGATATACAGTTTTGTCAGGCAACACTATGCAGACCTATAAGCTACGATAACGTTATTATTTAAATGTTTTGATATTATTTAAACGTTTTGATATTCAGCATAACAAGAATGAATGAGTATAGAACAGAAGTATGTTGTACACGTTATGGATAATTTATATTTTATTTGCTGAAAAATTTAAAGCAAAAATAAACGCAAATATTTTCTGTTTTAAAAAATTTGTTTTCTTCATGGTTTATCTTTCGTAAAAACTGTGCCTACATCTAATATTTATAATATTTAAATAATTAGAAAGGGCGCACATTTAAATTTTGCCATGGGCGCCAGTTTGCATAGATACGCCACTGGTTGATCTACTTTCAGTTGAAAGGGTACGAACTGAAAAAATAGGTTTAGATGATTTCGTTGATGAATTTGACAGCCGACATGACAATCGAAGGATTAAGTTACACTGAGTTGATAATGATATAAAATTCTAACGTAGCCTGTGCAGAGATCCGTGTGAGGATTATGTTGCTCATTGTCTACTTGTCTGAATCTTTTTCGGTTTAGAGCTAGTGCGTGTTTCGCGTATGACAGGACAGTCATAAATCAATGCAGGGTTGAAAAATCAGCTTTTGAGGATCAGTCAGAGGAAATCTCAGTGTGAAGAGTAAAATGAACGACTTTGTTGGGAATATTCTGCAAAATAAGTTTTACACCTAGGGTTACATCTTGCTGTCACGTACACGCCGATGCACACTTATCTGCGGCGCTGGTATGCTACTTAGATCCAACTGGTGCCGAAACCTCGTTGCTGTTGAACTGCATACTACAGGGGTGGGCAATTATTTTTGGCTCAAGGGCCACTTTGAGAAGGCCGCATTTAGCGGAGGGCCGTGCCTTCTTATGAGAGTAGAAGCGGTCTCGGTTTATAGTCTCAGCACTAATATTTACTATGAATATGAGAAGTTGGAGGAACTTTCAGATTTGAAGATTTTCCTGCATGCTTCTGCGGACCACTGAAAACGCTGTGTCGGGCCATATTTGGCCCGCGGGCCGCTATTTGCCCACCCATGGCATACTGCATTGAATAGTCCTCACCCTATCCACGCTGTACACTCGTAATAGTGGTTGCATAACATTGTTATTGTTACACCACAATCACAAAATGTCCATAAGCTACCACAAAAACGGATTAGTCAGTAGTCGCCAAACCGTTGGAAGATGATTTATTTTTATGTGCTTTGTAATAAAAATATTTTGACGAAACTAGTTGGCTATCAACAGCCTACTTGTCTCAGTGTCATGATGGAATTCGTGGATGGAACCATTTCGCTTTCATGTGAATTGTATTCACTTTCTAAAGCTGCTTTCGCTCATGTGAGGCTGGCACAATTGTGTACGGAAAACGGTGTTTCGATTTACATGGGCAGTGCTGTGGAAGTTGCATGGTTAGCACAGAATTTTCGATATAGCAGGACACGTGTGTGATTGCATCTACAGTGGCGTTTAGGTGTCTCTAGTGATTAATAACGCTAGTTCCTCTTTTTAATGATATTCACAAGCCTATGTTGGGTTTGATAGGGTTAATCATAGCAACTTCATCTTCAAAACAATGAAAAATCACCATGCAAGATAGATATTTATGTTGCCCCCCTGCTTTTTCCTTGGCCCTGCAGTGGCCCCCCCACTTTTTTCATTCTAGAATCGCCACTGCCGTGCACACCGATTGTAGAGCGCTGCTCTAGACTTCAAAACTCACGCTTCAGAAATTCTGGCACGTTCTTCTCAGAAAGTTTTGCCAACAACTTTTGAAATTTATCGTAAGAGTTATCTCCAAAATATTTTGGCTTAAAAGTAAAAATTACCTTGACCTTTCCGTGTTTGTTTGGGCTTTCTTTGACCGCGACTTTTGCAAATTTGCCGAAACCACAAATTATGACTTTATTTTACCTAGCAAGACTTATCAGCGTCACTTAAAAACAAGAGATGCAAACTTCTGGGATCTCGTCCAAAGCGGTCAATCATCCTTTCGACAAAAACCTTGCTTGTCTTGGCTGATTTTTCACAGGGAACGTTCATCTGCACAAAGTACAAACCGGACAAGTAGACTATGTTGACAGGTCTATCGGACAACTTAGGCAAGTTAGAATAAAAATACCATTCACGCTTTAAAAAAAATTAAGCAATGAATTATGAAAAGTCGCCACAGAAAATGCAGCTTTGCACTAAGTACTCGCACGTCAGAAATAAACCTTAATGATCAAAACGTATTTCGCAAGCCTGCATAGACGTTTTCTAACAAGCCGCGTAGTTATACTGTATGAAAAGCAGTGGCATAACTGACGGGAGGCTAGAGGGGCGAATCGCCCCACCTGACAAGTTGAAGTAAAAACTGAGGTCCCACTTAGCTTAAATTTCGATTGTAGCGTTCTTTTGGTTTTCAGTAGGTTGTTTTTTTGCGTTTTTGTGATATTTTCCGGTTATGCAGAGATTTAGTATAGCAATTCACATCTGGATTCACCATCATTTCGCAAGTTATTTCTGAGTTTTGGCTAGTAGGCACCCTACAGTGACGAGTGGGCGCCTTTCAGGTACGCTTCCCCCCCTGGATCAAACCTCATTAACAGGGTCTCCAAACTTTTTTGTCGGTGGCCCACATAAGCCATTACACAACTGTTCAAGGGCCGGGCATCTTACGTAATGTGATTGTTTGCGCCACGGCCACGGCCTACTTAAGGTATCTCTAGTTTGGGCATATGTTGCGTTCAACAAATTTTTCGTAAATATATTCTTTTTCAATATTGGCAAAATGTCTTTGCAGCCGGTTGAAATGGTTTCCCGTGCCGGATTTGGCCCGCGGGCCGTAGTTTCGAGACTGTGCTCTATAGTTACGCCACTGGTGGAAAGAAGTCTGCATAAAGTAGTTTGATTTAGCTATTCGCTCAGTTCAGGCACATTGTTCACACTCACAGTCTCACACTAAGAATGGATTTTTCAAACTTGTGGATAAATTGATACAGATTCACTCATGCTTTTCTTCACACAGTATGAAACTACGTGCCTTGCCGCTATCAGCAATCACCGCCTCGCTGCAGTGCCCGCCAAGATGTCTGTGTTCAACAGCCACATGCGGCAAAACGCCTTCTTTTCTACCATTATTTGAAGTGAACCTTTGAAGATTTGTTGCCATGTTATTGTTACGAAATAAAGACCAACGACCATGGGCGTCCGCAGGGAAGACAAACGAGCATTCCCCCTCCCTGGAAATTGAAACTAAGCACCAAGATTTTCCAGAAGACATGAAGTTAGCAGCTCAATTTCGATAAGATGATTTAATTTTTGCAATGCCACTGTATTTTCCGGTATGACACTCACACAGCACAACAGCCAGGTTCACTATTCTGGTGTCATGCAGTAGTGAGCTTGCTTGCGGTTCACTCGCGTCCTTTCCTTTGCGTGGCCAAACTTGGGCGCGAATTTTCTGGTGTTGGTCTTTTTTGCGTAACAATATCATGGCAACAAATCTTCAAAGGTTCGCTTGAAGTTACGATAGAAGGCGTTTTACCGCATGTTGCTTTTGAACACTGGTGCCACGCTTAATACATTTTAGACTGACCTGATGATCTAGTGATTTTTCAATGCAATTTGGTGATTTTTTGCTGAGTATGTGTTTGAAGAAAATCGGTTGTCTCTTTTCTAACTTTTCAGCCGTTTTCAATCCGTAAACAATTAATTACGTGAATGGTTGTTTGAAGATTTGCACCAACAGAACATAAAAAGTGTTTCTAATTTGAGTTTCTAATCGTTTTCTCTTTCGCTCCGTTTATCACTGCAATATTGACCATGACGTCATTATCATTTCGTTGCAGGAACGCTGCAGAAGAAATGATTAAATAAATGTTAGGTTGATAGGTCTAAAACATTCCCTGTGTGGAAACGGCGTAGCTAAAGGCGGTCGAGAGGAACGGTCTGCGCCGTACGGCGGCAGAGCCGTAGGAAAGCCCCCCGTACCCCCGGATGGGTGGCGCCGGACAAAAAGGGGCCCCCCAAATATGACTACGTACCTTTGTTACGGCTTATAGAGACACCAAAACTGAACTCACCAGGAATTGATTTCACACATTTCCCCTTTCAATACTCATGTTTATTTAATAGTTCAAAGTAATTAACCTTCACACGACCTCACCAGGAATTGATTTTCTAAAGCCAAACATTACTAAATGCATAGTGAATAGCTTCGTTTAAAGCATTTGCCCTGGTAAGCTGACTGTTGTGCAGGTAACGTTTGCTGAATCCACGTTGATTGTAGGTATTTTTAGTATA
>Ga0210059_1017732_pt1 | contig 10110 bp, 10 predicted proteins | sample Ectturendosymbi2_FD_188042 | JGI IMG/M metagenome (GOLD analysis project Ga0210059, IMG submission 188042) | Ecteinascidia turbinata endosymbiont from Florida, USA - Sample 2 (SPAdes) (version 2) | ecosystem: Host-associated > Tunicates > Ascidians > Unclassified | place: Key West, Florida...
CACTCGTCGCATTTTCCCGTAACTTAATCTGCATTGAAAGTTCCGAATCACAGTTTGCTGAAATTGCGAGCGTGGATTGTTAAGTTCTCCTTCTGTGGCAAAATTCAATCGTTTCCACATTACCTTTTTTTTTATAAGAATCGTTTCTTTTGGCCTTGGTGGGAATACTTCTGCCTTGACGTGCACAAACTGACCTGGACATTCGTGTTTGGTTATAAAGCAGGTTTCCTGCAGAGTCGTTTTTTTCCGGTAAAATCGGTGATTTCCTGGTCGCACGCCAAGAGCTTTTCCTGCATCGCGCGGTCGGCGCAGTTGCAAATAGTGTTTTTTAAGGTGTATTGTTTTGAGAGGCCGTCAGCCTCTCAAACTTTTCCAACGGTCTCTCAAAATACAGCAGGAACTCGCTTTACTGCCACCATCAAAACACATTAAAGCCTCGCTTTACGACCTTCTCGCTATTCACGTAGAATAATTGCGATCTTTTAAAATGTCTGTGGTTTGCAAGGTCAGACCTTGAAAAACCCGTGGAGTTGCAAATTTCCTTTCCTCCCCGTTCGCACCATTGCCGCCTGCAGTTCAAACGCAATTGTGTGGGTCGCAATCAGTCGCTAAATCTGTCCAGGTTCCGAACCTGCCTTGATTGTGCTGCTAACTGGCTCGAGAGAGGGAATTGCAGCTGTTTGCGCTTCACGAGATAGCCAAGCAAACAATGACAAGAGCCGCCAACCTGAAACATTTGTTTGCGAGATTATCAGCAGTTCTCCCACAGTGCACTGCGGCATGTGTCGTCATCGAATCAGCTGATTTCGCACGTCACGGTTCGCTGATGCTAAACGACAACGCCGATCGCAAACAAAGAGTTCCGTTTTCGAAGACGGTTGACAGGATGATTCGCTGCTGCGGTCTAAGCTGGAGGACCGGCCCCGCCTTTTTCGGAAATCGTGATTTTCACTTGCAGTTTTTTTCACGTTGATGCTGAATCTTGGCAGCAAAGACTTGTAATAAAAGCGTCACTGTGCGTTAACCGGCACGTTGGCAAGTACACATGGTGGTAGCCAACGACGCAACTAGCAGTAGTCAAGCCGGTGCTAGGCAACAAATTGAAGAACATCAGTAGTACTGAAGCAGGAAATAGGGATTATCGTTTGGCAATAATGAATCCTTGAGAACCGGATCCCAACTGCGGAATCAAAATACGAAAAGTAGCAAAACCAGAAACATGTCCATATCGAGCGTTTGCGCTTGTTCAGAATCGGTTTTCGTTCGCAACTAGGTAATATGATTTTGGTGATTAGGTAGAATTCTACGTTTGTCAACAGTGGTGATTTACAAGGGTTGATCGTCCGTGGACTTGGTCCAAGTACCAGCTGTGATTTCATTATTTCAGTGGTCCTTAATGATTTTAACGCCTCAATACCCCTAAGACGAATTTTCGTCGATCTGGATACCCCTTTTCAATAAAGTTTAATAACAAAAAAATTGCAAGAAATAAAACAGAACTGGTAAAGCAGTGTTCACTAGAGTCGTGAGGAAAAAGTCAATGCAGAGGCTGCATAACACTCATCAGCAACAATCTTCTTCATGTGGATATAATGTTGCTAGAACGAATGCTAGAAAAGTCAATCTGGATGGAAGGAAGCCCATGTTCTTAGAATGATGACTCGAGTCCAGATTTGGACTTAACTAACTTAAGAACCCCTGGATTATTTAATGTAAAGAACGAAGTGAGGGTTTTCGCTTGCGAGCTTGTTTCCAGCGTGTTGCAGTGAAAAAGAACTGTTTAGTCACAGTGCCTCTTCCACATGGAAAAATACGAAGAACAACATCATATTTTCAAAACTCCAAATCGGGAAGTGATTCAGCTGAAACAAACCTGGGTGAAACCTTTCCTACCTTCACTACGGATAGTTCTCCAAGCACGTCTCAGCCCCAAGCTTCAGATATTTCTTCCACTGCAGCGATCGGCAGTACTAGTCAGTCTATCTCAACCAATGCATCACCAACAAATCAGATACCAGTAGCACATGACAAACTCGATGCTGGTAATCATATTGCAACAAAGTTTACTGTTGCAGATGGTTTGAAAACAGAACTGCATCAAAAACCGTAGATACCTCAGCTTCAGTATAATTTCCCCATGCAGGTACTCCAGAAAAGTCTAGGGAGAAGATAGATTTTAATCTTTCCAACTCATTCTTTTCAAAGTCGCAGATAGACTGCCGGCTGACCTTCCCCCCTAGTTGCGCCTCTGACAGTAGCTGCGTTGCAACGAGGCCGCGCGGCCGAAATTCAAGTTTTTTTTCGTTGAACAATAAAATTGAATGATGACGAAAACTATTGCGGCGTCCATTTTTGTTATGAACCTGCAACAAAGGGCTTGTCAAATATTTAATGGCTGCAGATGGCAAACGTTCATTTCCGTCGCATTTGTATTTACGCACCCTAACACAGCGATCAACCATTCGATCCACAAAAATCGAAGTGTTATTTCTGTCCAGAAACCGAAGCCATGCAGTGCGCGCTGCAAGTAAGTGGCAATACACTGCAGCAGGACGAGAAGTTCAAGTACCTTGTGGTGTTATTCACGTGTGACGGAAGGCGGAACAGAGCGAGTGACACACGCGTTTGGTGAAGCAATCGCTGCTCTGCATGAACTTCGTCGCTCTGTGGTCACAAGCCTGGAGTTTTCGAACACCCCAAAGCTGTCAGTTATTAAATCGGTCTTTGTTCAGATCCTAACCCATGGTCATGAAACCTGGGTAATGACTAAAATAGTGCTATCTTAAGTACAAGCGACAGAGATATGATTTTTGCGATGAGCTCACGATGTGACACTTCGCGACACAGTGCGCAGCTGTGGAATTCGAAAAGCCCTGAATGTCGAGCCACTTCTTCGAGTAGAGAGGCCCCAGGCACGTTGGTTCGGCCATGTATCCAGAATGCCCCACGAAAGACTGGCGAGGCAAGTCCTGCTGGCTACACCCACGGAAAGCGCCCTCGAGGCCGACGGAGGACCAGTTGGATTGATTGCATCTCCGACTTTGCTTGGTTCCACTTCCGTGAGCGCTCGGAAGTTACAAACTGCAGATGCCGCATTTTCAAATCTAATTTGCAAACTATTGCCTTCCGCGTTTACAAAACTATTTTTCGTTTTGCATCGCGTTGAACAGAAAATTTTCGCAAATTCTTCTCACAGCAGCCCTTCTATGACAACTGCGAACAGCCTTCCAATGATCACTTTGAAGCTTTCGGTTCGCCATCCACTTAAATTTCTTCCAATCAATAGGACTTACAGAAGAAGAAAATGTACGATCAGTTTTTTTTGTTATCCACTGCAGGGCCTGCTGAAAATGCTGGAGGGCACTGTCGTCAACGTTCCGGAGCGCAATTCCCGGAAGTTGCGCGGAGACTCGGTCCCGCTCGACACCACCAACATTCTTTTCATCGCCTCTGGCGCTTTCAACGGCCTAGAAAAATGCATCGGGAGAAGGAGAAACGAAAAGGTTAGTCCTTTGTTGTTGTTTTCGTGAAAATCGTACCACGTGACTTGTGTGGTCAAGTCGAACGCTTCGCCACCTTTCTACCTGTTTTGCCGCCTTCTTTTTGCTGTTCGTGCATTTTTCTGTTGAGCTACTGTAAGTGCATATCGAACGAGCAAATTTTAGAATTTGGCACTTCTTTACGTGATTAGCTCGAATGCCAGCGAACCGGTTCAAACCGGTCCAAGCGACTTTGGTGCAGCATCTAACTTACAGCAGCGCAGTATACACCCGCACGTTTTCTGTACACACGCAAACAAATGAACTATCAGATGCACACCCTTTCTTGTTCTATCCCCCCTTGAGAGTCCCCGAAGGGGGTGCTGTTCATTGGCAAGCGTTCCTCGACGCTATTTTTCAACGCCTGCGTCACAATGAGCATGGATCGCTTCGTGATTGATTTGTGATCTCGAGCGAAGTCTTTGTTTACACTTAACTTGAATGTAGCCGCACGTCACCATGGTCTTTGTTTTGCAACAGTGCTGATCTGTTTGCCTGGCACGACACGCGCGGAACTTGTCTTGTTTTGCGAACGTCGCTGCCCTCGCGTTGTTATTCATTCCTCCGCTGCTGCGGCGTGTTGTTGCTCGACGCGCTCAAGCGTGATGGACACAGTCAGGCATCTTCGTCGTCTTGAATTGCTTTCAGCGTTCGAGACGCGCCAGTACCAGTCGCTCTGAAGGAAACAGCGTTGCTGTGTCGGGTTCGCAGCGTTTACAGATTTGAATCGTTCGCGTTTAGACACAGCTGTCTACAAATTTGCCACTTAACCAGTTTTTTTGTGAAGGAAAATGTTAGGTACCCGGTATGGAGCTGTAGGGACCCGACGCTAATTTTCGCTGATTCTAGTGACCCGATTTTCAATTCTAGGGACCTGAAACGGGTCCCTGAAACACATTTAAAAAACCCTGACTTTTCCATGTTGAACCCCAACAGTTTGTCCGTGTCGACCTCCGACTGTTGCGTATCTTGTTTTCAAGTAACTTGCCTCCACCAAGGCGACCGAGTTTAATCCACTTGCAAATTTTTTTAATAGGAAATCGTCTTCACGTATTTAAAACACTTGCTAATGGATCCAACTCAGCCGCGTTAGTCGAGACTAGTTACTTTCAAATACAGACAGGTATGTGCAAGTTTGAATCACCGCAAGGTGAAGAAAGCAGAGCCCAGCCGGCTGATTTCTCGAAAGCTTACAGCAAACCTAGAGCTTTTGAACTTGCAGCAAACCTTAAGTGTCGTACCTTGTTAAGGTCTTTGAAGGCTCCCTTTCTCTTCCAGTCCCTCGGCTTCAGCACCGAAAACCTGACCAACCAGTCCGAAAAAGAAGAGAAAGAGAACGACGACGTCACAATGGGATTTGTGCAACAGGAGCTCCGCTCTGCTCTCGAAGAGAACAGAGAGCGAGATGAGCTTTTGACGCACACCGAAGCACAGTACGTGATACTTCGCGAATATGTTGTTGCATGTGACGCAAAAGAACCCGCAGTTTGCGATCGCTCTGAACAAGGTCTCAGTTTGCGATCGTTCTGAACAAGGTCTTTAGCTGCTGAACAAGGTCTTTAGGATAGCTGCGCAGTGGTTTCAAAAATTTTCGTTTCTCCGGGTGCCAAAACTTTATCCGCGATGTTTGTAGCAGGGATGAGCGGACTGTAATATTTCACGATTCGGATCTAGTCCCTAATTTTTAAAACTCAGACTAAGTCCAACCACAGCCCAAAAAAACTATATGTAAAGTCAAGTCCAAATAGAGTCCAGAAAATTGACAAAAGATAGCTTTTTCAACAAATAAATGCTGCCATCCTTTTCTATCAACTCAATCCGGTCCCGATCCTAAGTTTTTGAAACCTTGTACAGTCCGGATCGAATCCAACAACGGTCGTAATTGCCCGGATCCAGTCCAATGCTCGTATCTGGTTGAAGCCGTATAGCAAGGCTAAAAATTCATCCGTGACGTTTGCATCCACCTAGTAACAACGCCTGCTTGCTCCCTCTCCCGCAGAGACCTGATCGAGTTCGGCATGATTCCCGAGTTCGTCGGCCGCTTGCCGATCACCGTTCCTCTGCACAGTCTCACGGTCGACCACCTCGTCCAGATCCTGGTTGAGCCGCGCAACGCCGTAGTGCCACAGTTCCAGGTGAGCTGTTCTTGCGGACAACTTCTTCCGGATTCGCTTCGCGCGCGGCTGTACATGACAGGGGAAGATTTCGCTTAGTCGCGAACTCCCTCAGGCCCAATCGGTCCCTCGCAGCCCCCCCTGTACGAAACGATGGCCGCAGTTGACTCAGACCTTGCGCGTCAAATCTTAAAGCAAACATGTTTGTAACATTCTCGTGTTACTGCATCAAATTTAGAAGCATTGGAAGTGATAGTGAAACTCTTTCATGGCAGGGTTTTGTTTAAGATTTGATCTTTGTAGCCGTTAAGACGTTTTAAAACAACGCAACTATTTCACCTGCACACCAAGATGGTCGTAAAGCAAGCTTTTAGTGTATTTTGGTGGTGAAGTTTTACCATATTTTGAGAGACCGTTGCAAAAATTTGAAAAACACTGTTCGTGCAGATGACGAACATTCTGGTTACGCACATTTTGTTTTCGCTGTTTTCTCCGCTCAGAAAACAAACGTCCGAACTCTGCTTAATCAGAGGGAAAAAGCGGTGCGACTGATGGTTACGTTGGCGAAGCAGAAACGACCACTGCGTGCCGAAATCGCGAAGCGGGCTTCGGTCTTCACGGCTTTGCGAGTGCATCTTGTACCTTTGTCTTTTGTCTAGGCCTTGTTCAACATGGACAAAGCGGACTTGGCCCTTACCCCTTCCGCACTGAAGGCGATCGCTGAGCTGGCGTTGGAAAGGAAGACCGGGGCACGAGGTCTTCGCTCGATCATGGTAAGACTGTGGCTCACTAAGAATCGCTGTTATCTTGTAGTGTTCATAACAACAACAAACGCTACTTTATTTCATAACAAACGTTTTATAACAACAAACGTTGTTGTCTTGTTTGTAGTGCTTTTTGTATCTTAGCGGCACACGCGTCAGAATTACATTTGCTTTAAATGAAGCAAACGTAAGGCGCGGATGTAGTGGGAGGCACGAGTTGTTACATAATCAAGTCACGCAGAGAGTTGACATTGGTAGCGTTAAGTTTGCGAAGAGGAGCATCGCTGTGAAGAAAAGACGTGAAAAATTGATAGTGGAAATTACTGGGATAATTTTTCTTTGCGAAGATTAGGTTTTTCAATTCAAGACAAAGGAGGGTTTCGTGGACTTTCAAGTGTAGCTCTTCAACCGGTAATTTTGATGGAAGTGGTAGAAGTATTGAAAAATATCTCCCTCAAACCTTGTCCCCCGATATCTTTCTGGGATGGTGGACCACAGGAAATTTTCCCCGAAACGCATTGCTCTTCATTTGTTCTGTTTTTCTCCCAGGAACAACTTCTGCTCGACCCCATGTTCAACGTGCCCGGAAGTGACATAATCGGCGTTTGCGTAGACGAGGACGTCGTGCGCTCGGCGAAGAAGCCGCACTACATCCGCAAGCCGGCCAACCACGAAAGCGACGAGGCGATAATCCAGACTGAAGAGCCGGCTCGCGCTTATTCCGATTAACGGAGCGCTTGCACGCCTGAAACGCACACACCGTTCGCGCGGCGACCGCAAGTTTTTACCATTGTTGTGTAATTTCTCGTGACGTAACAAAGGAACAACTCTATGTGCGGTGGGGTTGCTGTCGGCGGTTCTATCTGTGTGTTGCGCGTTTCGGGTTTTTCCGGGAAATTCCCGCCTCGGGAATGCGATTTTTTCTTTGTCTTTCGTTTCGATTGTTTTTGTTTTATTGTGACGCGAAATCGACGGTCAGCGCCGTTGCACGCGCGCGTCGCGACTGTATCTGGCATGGATGTTCGGTGTTAAGTTTCGCGTTTGTTTGCAACCGGCAAAAAGTAACGTCGGATCCAGGCCCGTGGCCAGCTTTTAAGGTTTGTGGGTCAAATACAATTTTAGGAAGACAAGATTTTTGTTTTTACTATATGTTTAAAATAAATATATAAAAATACATATAAATGTAATAAAGTTGGAGGGCACTGCCCCCACAATCAGCTACGGGCCTGATTGGATCCAGTCATCGGGCCATACTTCCGAGGTCCTTGTCTGAGAGGCCGGGACCAGCAAAAGCAATATCAGCAAACGTCGAACGAACGGATGCGCGTTTTGCCGCAAGTGACGCGCGTATATCGTGTGCGGTCACTTTTCTCGCCTCGATGGCGTTTTCTGATCGCTGCACCGTGACCGATTCCAATGTCAACTGGTTTGACGCTTCTTTCTTGCTTTGCCTCCAGCAGACACAGGACAAGGTTGTCAGCCGCGCAATTACTAATCGAGCAAACGTCGAATCGCGCGCTGCGTTGTCGCGGCGCGATCTCAGACGGAAATGTGGACCGTTGCAAGTAAACTTCGCCCAGTTGCTTCTGTTCATATCAAAGCTCGCCTATGTCGCATCCGCTCAGTTGACGAACCTCGCATATCGTGAAAACTTTCGCGTCATGCAGCAACCCTGTGTTCGTCGGGTGGCGATCAGCGGCAGCAGTAGTTTGCTTATTTTTAGTTGTTTTGAATTGTCACGCAAGCCGTTCTGCCGTTTTCGTCTGCCCAGCCCATCCTGATTTGTCTTGTTTCCGAGTTAAAAACGCGCGACCAACGTGGGCCTCTCGAGCAGTTTTATCAATACAACCTTTTAACCGCGCGTATGCATACGTTTTAGTGAAAGCCGTCGCTTCTCGTGTTGTTGGTCGTTTTGCAAACAACCGACTTCCGCGTGTTCAGGCGTCGCGTGGGAAAGTGTACATTGCCTTGTCAACGTAACAATGCACAACGTGTCGCAGCTTGTCGCGTTCGCGAAATTTGTATTTAGAAAGAAAATCTCTATCTTGTGATTTTCGTGGTGTCGCACGCGTTAGTGTCCGCATTTCGGTGGACGTTTTGCCTGAAACAAGTAAGACTTCGTTACCGTGAAAGGTACTGAAGGTGTCTTCTGTGCTGGTGTGTCAACTGTGATTTTGCAAAACGACGTTTACGCGCTTTAAAAACAACCGGCCAAGGTATTTTCTGTCGCTTGTGGGGGTTTCGGAGCCGAAGCGCCGGCGCATAGTCGTGAGCTCGAAAGAGATGGCGTCGGAAGTGGGGGGCAGGGCCCTTGGCCCCACCACAGAGTTTGAAATTTGATATTTTGCTAGATGCTTTCAGAGAAATTTTGAAAAAAATGTGTTTCACTTTGTTTCGAAGTTGGCAAAACTAATTTTCACCACTGTTGACCCGCCCAGGAAAAAATCCTTTTGGGGCCACCCCCGGAAAAAAAACCTTCCGACGCCCATGGAAGGGGGGCCGTGTCTTGGGTAAGACTGTCACGACAGAGTCCGTGCGTTCGTAACATTAAACGACTGAGAAACGCATGTTGCACAAGTCCATTGCAAGTAAGTGTTGGTGTGTTTTGCGAGTTTATTATTTGCTCGCGGAGTCGAGACACATCGCGTGGGCGTTTGTCGCGAACAACAAGGCAGTATTGCGGCGGCGGCGCGTGCCTATACGCGTCTGCGACTGGAGCCGACTGCACAGCGCCCGGACGCGAAGGCGGAAAGCGCGGTGCAAAGTGCGCGACAATTGATTTGCTTGCACTTGCAGCAGGTGGCCCGCTGCAGCAAATGCTCTGCAATCGGCGACCGGCTGGGTGGTGTCGAAGCAGACGCGAACGTGACATACTGAAGGTATTTCACGGAACAGTCAACGCGACAAGGTTATTGAAATTCAAATGCTCTCACGAAAACTACAATTAAAAGTGCGTTAGCAAGAGTACAAGGTGTCCAGCAAGACATTGTGGCAATACAGTGCGCGAAACGGTAGGTACCCACCGTACGTAGGAGTGGTGGTGAATAAATGGACGAGGCCAACACAAGACTCGACAATAGGTGCAAATTCTCGGACAACAAAGCGATTGACGCAGAATCGAAATTTCAGAAATTCCTCCTTGATGAATAGAAAAGCATGTTACTTCAGACACAGCGCTTCATAACTGCTCACGCTTGTTACAACTATGCATGATTGTTTTCATAACTACTCACGCATGTTTACAGTGCTTGGGACAAATACTGTAATATTTACAATTGAAGCAAAGGACCGGTGATAGAGCGGCTTCTAATAAGTAACTCTCGTCTATACGTTTGCTAACCCGTGTTATTAGTAATCCGATGTCCTTCAGTTACAAAGCGGCAGGGTAAGTTGAAAAACATGATCTGTGGAACCTTTGACAAATCGCTTAAACGGCCCATATTGTCAGGATCTCGGTATTCCAACAGTTTCTGTGGCAGAGTCCAGGTTATTTCTCGATACCGCGACATTCAAAACCCGAAGTTGGCCGCGCAAACAGCGCTCGCTGTGCGACGTCGCTCTTGTTGAGCGGTTTGAAAGCGACTGGGGCGTATATGCAGGAGGTCAGAGAAACGTCTGCTGCTATCGGGAGAGAATCACTTCCGTAATTATCCGGCGGATTTTGATGAAAACAAGCACTTGGCCTGTCGATTG
>Ga0210059_1017733_pt1 | contig 10109 bp, 3 predicted proteins | sample Ectturendosymbi2_FD_188042 | JGI IMG/M metagenome (GOLD analysis project Ga0210059, IMG submission 188042) | Ecteinascidia turbinata endosymbiont from Florida, USA - Sample 2 (SPAdes) (version 2) | ecosystem: Host-associated > Tunicates > Ascidians > Unclassified | place: Key West, Florida...
CGAATGGGTTGAGACGCAGATAGCGACAACAATTGGCTTCAATCACTTCCGGAGACTGAGGGTTCGACCCTTGTGCAAGTGGAACCGCACCGGGGATCGTTCCGCTTCACTGGCCAAAGTTTGATGTTTGCCCTGATAGTTGCAGCATAAAGATAACCCTGTATTGTTTTGCAGCTTTATTGCCTTTGTTAACTTGAAAGGAATTGTAAGTTATGTGTAATGTTAATCTTGTTAAATTTTTTGATAGGATTTGCTTATACGTTTACGTTAAAGCTTAGTTTCGCGCAATCATAGTTCAGTGTTTTGTCAGAGCACATAGCTAAAGTAGGGATCAGTATTTATAAGAGGTCATCAGCTGCTGACCTTGGAGATTTAAAATCAGCCTTTTGTAAAGATTGAAATTTAACACTCAATTACAATTATTGTCAGATATCTGGTTAATTATTGAAGCTTAAACAAATGTTTCAACAGTTAACATTTTGCAACTTCATTTAGAGCCCGTAGTATTGAAATGTTTTTTGGATCAGCAGTGTCTGTTTTGCCTCATGAGGCAAAAGCTGTTCTGAACCTATTTTGCCAGTTCGAAACCCAAGACCTATTTAGTTAACCGTAACGCCTGCAAAGGCTCAGTCTGACATGCATGGACAAGTGTTGTCGTAAATGGCTTCTTGTCTAAACTGCGTGAAGTATAGGCGGTAAATTTCATATTCCAAGGGGGTAAATTTACTGAACCATAAACTGCAGCAAATGTAAATTTTTGTGAATCATTCTAAACTGTACGAGTTGATTAATTTCAAATATTTAAGCAATAACCACCTATGAGTGTATTGGGGGTAAATATGGTAATCCTGTTTGATAAAAAGGGGTAAGATATGTAAAAAATATTAAGAACCACTGGGCTAAACCATAACCTCAATCCCTAATATGTTGTCTCTTTCTGTATTGTACTTGTCGCGTGACCACTTCAACCAATCGTGTTCGACTAAAGGCAAAATAGCCACTGTTTAGCTTTTGCCTAACGAGGCAAAATAGACACTATCTTATTGATATGAACTACTTAGAAGATTTCGTAGTGTTAACAGGAGTTGGAGTTGATGTTTTCAAATTCTTCGGAGTCGGACCAGGAGCAAGAGTCTTTAAGCCGGAAACAGGAGTGGAGTCGGAGCCTAAAAATGTAACTCCGGTCATCCCGATAAAAACACACGCAAAAAATTAACGACCAACTGGATTTGGTAATATCCATGCAGAAAAAATGTGTCTTTAGACAAAAAACACATTTGCGTGGACAAGAGAGCAGATGTGACCCTGGGTAAGTCAGGATGCTCGGATAGTAAAATTTTGCTCAATTTTGGAAGCCTACATACTTGAACACTGAACACTGGAGGAAACCTTCATCTACAAGAAGCCTTTGTATCTTTAACAGTAGGAACAGACGTAAGGTGAAAGTTGAAGGAACTCTACGGAATGTATGATGTTTGGTCTTAACGGTAGGCCTAACATATTGCCACAGTCGATTGTAATGTTCATCGATAAGATTGCAGTTTCTTGAGGGTTACAACTGTGGAAATACCTAACTTTTCTTGGCTGGAGAGGGAATAACTCAAGTGACCAGAATTCAAAGAAAACAATGCAGTGGGCGGTAAAGTCCAAATTGGAACCTTTGTGAAAAAATGAATAGCGAAGAGACAATTTTCTGGTTTCTTGATGATGAGCTTTGAATGGGGGCTGCTGCACTTTGAGATGAAAACACAGTGAATAATTGAAAACAGCTTTGGAGGAAGAGAAGAAAGAAAAGAAGAAAATTGTCAAACAAGATTTAAGAATTTTGTTAAGAAATACAATAAGAATCTGAAATTAATGACGGAGATGAACTGGAGCGAGACCTACAGTAAGCCACTCAAAATATTCGCATGTAATGTGGTCCTGACGCAGCCGTTGATAAGTTTTGCAGCAGCAGTTTGTTCACTTGCAAAGAAAGATAAATCTTTGTAGTTTAAAGTTAGGTGTTGTACTCTGTAATTACCTTAGGTAGTGAACATTTCTACATTTTTGTCGAAACAGTGACCAGATCATATTTCTGAAGAACACAAAAAACGCTGAAAATCGCGATAGGGTCCGGCAACAGCAAAAGGGATCTGCCATTATCAAAAAGGTTAAAAATCACCGCTTTAGAACAATGGCAGGCAACATTACTGTATTTGCGAGTGATTATTAAGACCCACATACACGCTGGCTGGTGATTTGTTTACACTTAGTGTGTACTAGTGGAATACATTATTTCTACACATCAACACCCATTTTTTCGAAACGAACAACTAAAAAAGGTCTTTGCAAAACTTCCCAACGTGTGTTCCCGTATTGCAAAGTTTGCCTGGTTTTCTTCTTATTAAGCGGTTAGCCATAAGCGTACGGCCTGGGGATGCAGGGGATGTGGTCGCATCCCCAACGCTGAAAAATTGGCCATTATTCGGGCAAAAACTTTCAAAATTTGGGCAAAGTATACAGCTACATTCACATGTAAGTGAGGTAGTGTCTATTTTCCAAACTGAGGCAAAATAATCACCAAATCAAAGTTAAAATAATGGCCAAAACGGCAAAATAGTCTGAGACTATTTTGCCATTATTATTTGCCCTGATGGCAAAATAAACACTGCCCCTGAGTGAACTGGAATCATGTGGTATTTCCAGCAGTCTTCATCAAATTTGGGCCAACTAAAAAACTTTAATAACGTATTGGGTAAAATTACAAACATTTGAGTAAAATAGGACCAATTGGGTAAGATCCAACGGCCTCACTTAAATCTGGGCAAATGAGAAAAGCTTCAATCAAACTTGGGTGAAAACAAAAATATTTGCATTAATTGGAAATACTTGGGTGACGTCCACCAGTCTAATCAAATTTTTCCAATTTGCAACAGCTTAATTCAATTATGGGCAACTTCAAACAGTCTTGTTCGAAGATGGGCTATGTAGAATAGCTCCATTAAAATTTTAGTACGTTCAGAAATGTCTGGGTGAATTATAAGAGTTTTATTCAAATGTGGATAAAATCAAAATCATTTGGGTACATTTTAACAACCTTAATGAAATTTGAGCAAATTGGGACTACTTCATTCAAATTTGGGTGAAGTTAAAAGTGTTTCCATAAATTGGAAAATTTTGGGTAAAATCTAACAGACAAAATCAACTCTGGCCAAACAATAATACATCCATTCAAATTCGGGCCAAGTGGAACATCTTTATTCAATTTTGGGTAATTTCAAACAGCTTTATTCATTTTAGGGGAACTTCAAGCAGTTTTTTCAATTTCGGGGAACTTCAAACAGTTTCATTCCAATTTGAATAATATACAACCACTTCATTTAAATTTGCATACATTTAGAAAGATTTGGGGAAATTCCAACGGCCTTAATCATATTTGGGTAATTGAAACAGCTTCATTCAAACTTGGGTACAGTTAGAAACATCTGGTCAAATTGGAAGAGTGTCATTCAGATTTGCATATATTATAAATATCTGAGCAAATTACAACAGCCCAAATCAAAATTGGGCCAACTGAAACAACTTCATTCAAATTTGGGTAGAGTTAGAAACATTTCAAAATTAGGAACATGTAGTAGTGGTAACTCACCATTCCAACTAACCCTAATTTTTGTAAACCTCCAATTGTTGATGCTGCAAAGCAGGGGTTCTCAACCGGGGGTAAATTTACCCCTTGGAAGTAAAATTCACTTATCCTGCGGGTAAATTTAATGATGCTAAAGTTACTTTGTTTTTTTTCTACAGCACTAATGAGCAAAAAATGGGGGGTAATTATATGTTGGGAAGCTGGCAAGGGGTAAACGGGACAAAACGAGGTTGAGAACCCCTGCTGTAAAGTGTACAACTAAAATGTAGCTATAGCTGCAAAATGTTTTACGGTAGTAATGTGGTGTAGTTGTGATATGATAGTGTGAAGTTTTCATGTTTCAAACTTGCTTGTTGTTGTGAGATTTGCAAGTGGAAATCTGTTTTCATAAAGTATTCATGAATAAAATCAACTACGTAACTGCAGCTGTAATATGTTGCGTGGTGGTAATGTAGCTGTGATTTTATACTGTTTAGGTTTTCATATTTTCCGTTTGTTTCATGCAATGAATTGCATATGTTGCATCCTGCCAAATTTTATTGCTGCAATTTAATGTTGTGAAATGAAGTTTTCATTAACAGTACTGAATAATTCACTCATGCTAATGCTGTGCAGTAAAGCACTGCTATTTTTATAAAATATTCTTGTTGAGGTTATAAATCATTTGCCATTGGAAATGTACATTTGTACACATTCCTTAGTAGTTGATCATATAGGCTGCAGTATTTGCGTGTATCAGTCTCATATTGCTATTTTTCTTAGCATGCTTTGTTCAATCTGTCTAAACTGGATTTTTGGTTTTCATAACGTGACTTTAGAAGCTGTAAGCGTTTAAGTAAGTTATAGTATTATAAGTACAACATGTTGCAGTGAAGATTGCCAACGTGGAAGGTTAAGCTACAGCCTATGCTATGTATTAAATTGCCCCCTTTACCTCTCCTTACTTGAGACTTGACCTATTTGCGGCAATGTAATACTTTTGATCGTAACCCGATATTTTACTCCTTTTCCGGATTGATTGCCATTGTGGCCAACACAAATGCACACATCTATGCTAGAGAAGAACAGATCTTAACTATTAGGACAATCGTGTTGGAAGAGTAAGTTTAGAACGTATACAAAAACTTGAAAATGAAGATTCTGAACAACACCTTCCACGCGTGGTGGCATAAACAGCAATTTTTGGGAAGATTTCATTGTAATTAGTTAACATTTTTCAACACAATAAATATCACCACTGTTCACATGTAGCTATGAAGAATATTGATTGCTAATTGAGGGCGTATGGCGTAACTGGTAGGCCTAATTAGGCATGCAGAAACCTTGATTAGTTTACAATGGCACGTTTTAGTCTTAATATTAAGACTTGCTGTTTATATGTTATTTGGGAAAGCAAGATCAAATTTGGGCAAAAATTGCTTACATCCCCAAAAATATGCGCTCCCGTACACTTATGCGGTTAGCGGTAGCCACCGCCGTTCACCAACTTTTTTTCTGCGCGTCAGGAAGATGGTTGGTAGACCGCATCCGACGTTTTCACGTTGAGAAGAAACAGTTTTTCACCAACATTTTTCACTATCAAGTTTCTTGAGGTCATCGTGGGAAGTGCGATCGAATGCGATCTGTATAATGCACCGTTTCAGGAAACCTGCAAGGGCCGTGACTTTTGGCAGGCCCAGTGTGCCCGTCTGAAAACCACTGAAGACCAGTTAGATTTCTTGAGTTCTCCTCATCAACGCATCACAACCTTCATTTCAGTTGAAGTAAACCGCTCATAAGAAACTACGAATTCTTAAACGTATGTGGAACAGTTATTTATCGTTTTAGTTTCAGATTGACTCAGTTCATCACCTTCTCGAAGTTGAAATTGGTGCAGGACGTTTTCGGAACTTTTACCTGTTGACAAGATCAGTGAAAACAAATACAAATTGAAAACATTGTTTTGAGCGTGTATACAGTACCTGGAGTTGTCAAACTTCCTCCATAAATACCTTTCAGCGTCCGATCGCTGCTCATCTTATCGCAGGTAATTGCATTGTCGTAAACACGGTTAAGTTGCGCTTCTGTGTTTCTCTTGTTTGGTGAAACAAGCCACTTTAGTTCACTTTCCACAGTAGTAATGTTAGTTTTGATTGAAGTGGCGTCGTTTCCTTTTAGATTCTGGTATTCCACATTGGTGCAAGTTACGTTCACTTTACAGACACCCTCTTGATTCTCGGCAGAATATTTTTCAAGCGCATTACTAGAAATGTCTAAAGCCAAAAGACCCTTCATTTTCTTTTCGATCCGGGTCGCACAGTCTTTTCTCGCCAAAGAAGGACTTTTATAATTTGACTCTTCTCGAACTACGGACCTTGGCCGTGATGGCCGACGCTTTTTACTTTTGCTTGGAAAGCACTCTATGCTTCCGTCTTTATTAGCTCTCATCTGAATCCAACTGTTTGACGAATCTATTTCCTGTCTGAAAACAAACATAAAACTGGGTTTGGGTTTCAGTTCGAGCACGTTCTTTGAATTTCTGTTGCGCAAGACAAGAAATCAGGTATGCTGTGAAAGAAAATCCATGTAGTTCACTCCTATACTATACTGTTGTCAATGAAAACATTATGAACGTGATATATCAAAGCAAAACCATTGTGGAAAACGTATGACACACTTGGAAAAGCACATCATCAATTACGCACGATTCTGGCTTAAGAGCCCGAATCGCGGTTTGTTGAACTCCAAAATTCAAATGTTGAATTTCCAGTTCACGAAACGAATGTCGTCATATAGTTTGATGGAGAGAGTATCTAATCATCCAAATTATCGTAAAGCCAGTTTTAATTTTCTGATCACACTTTTTCAAGACATTTTTCGTTAAATTATTTCAAGGTATTTCTAAAAGTATGTTATAATACAACACCATACCTATTTCAAAATATCGCTCAAAAGTATGCTACAGTTCAATAGTATGTAGAATCCACAAAAGCTATCTTGAGTTTTGATTTAGTGCCATTTCTTTTTTTTCTGCAAAATTTCGTTGGAGTTTCGAATATATGCTGTAGTTTAAGAAACCTTTGCTTGCTTTACACAGTAAACTTCATTACGAGGCAAACAGTTAAAAGACTAGGCATTCAAATACGTAGCTATTTTAATGAAGTTGCATTCGAGCTTACACTTTCCAAGAACGCTTTAAATAGTTACATACGGTTTTTAGAATCTCCTCCTACAATTTATATTTACAAATAAATAGTATTTTGCAAAAATAGATATACATATTGATGTATAGTTCTATCTATATACGCAGTACACAGTAGCTGCCCATGCTGTATATACACAGTAGCTATATACACAGTAGCTGCCCATGCTGTTTATCAGCAAATTAAAAAACTTTACCATAAAGAAATGACTAAAGCCAGGCATGACCATGGGACATTTTTCCCAACGCATGGGATTACCTCGAAACTAGTAATGCAAAATACGCTATATCACGTTATACCATGTGCATGTCTAATATCTAACCTCTGCAAAACCGTTGCTAAAACGCCACAAAACTTCAATTAGAGGGGGCATTGAAAATTGGAAGACCCTTATTTGAGTGGTACTAGTCACCTTAACAAAGGCCCAACAACCTTATTTTCGGGGCCTTGCATCACTATGCGATGATACTGAGTATCAATATCTAGTAATTGCTGTGCTGTGATAATAAAATAATGATATTCAGCTTCAGAAAACGTCTGCAACCTCACGTTAAATTGCTAGTGATTGAACATGGGACAAATATCAAGTCCACTATTCCATTCCATGAGGCAAGGACAAGCCCGCCTAAATCACATAATTTTTGCAACGCTTTATTTAGTGACGAAATTTTATCAGAAGACGTCGTATAAACAGAGCCACAAGTGTCGCGAAATTAACCAATATGCAAGACGTCACGCTTTTCCATTTTTAACTATCCCGAATATTTACACTATACGCAAAAATACAGAAATTTTATATTTTGTGTGGCAAAGTTAAACCAATTTTTTCTGGGACTTAAAATTGCCTGCATCCATGGGTGTCAGTAGAAATTTTTCCACGGGGGCTAAGTCGACAATTTGCCTATCCTTTTCAGATTGCTGACGATTCAATGCAAATAAACGTTCACAAAACGCTAAACTTTACCTTTTCTATACACCACAAAGAGAATGCCCTACGTTGCGGCAACGGTGGCAAAAGATGCGCTTCATTGGCAGCAATACGTCTTTTTCACTGATATACATCTTTTCGCACCTTATAAAACTATGTGGCTTACTGCTATCAGTAGTCACTGTCTCGCTGCATTACCTATCACGAGCTTGCTAGAAAACTTTCGGGGGACAAACTTTGTGTGATATGCATGTTATTGTACATATCACACAAATATAACATTATTGTTTGTGTTTCGATGATGTCACCATGTTCACTCAACCGTAGTATGACTTTTTTATCAAATTGGCAAAATGGGAGGCAAATTAATTATGGAAATGATAAATTTTGGGGACCATGGCTCAAGTGCCCCCTGCCTCCGCAAAGGCTGTTAAGCCAGTTGCATGGTATCCTACTGTGCCAGTACAAACAATGATAACTAGGTATTTTCTACTTTACAAACTACACAAAACTTTAGTATTGGCACTTTTAGAGTTCTTTGGCAAAGTAGATAAAACGAATAAAACACTTCAATTATTCTTTATAAAAAAACAATACATTGGAAGTAGAATTTATGAACATGTATCTCTGAGATTCAAATAACTGGAAGTTACATAATGAAATTCCAATTAATAAACATGTATCTCTGAGATTCCATTAACTGACATGTCGTTTTCATCACAAAATATTGGGGGGACAAAAGATATTGTGTCCTCCATTGTCCAAAAGTTGGGGGGACCTGTTTTCCCCTGAAACTCGGTCCCTGCCTGCCACAAATGTCTGCGTTCAACTAGGCCAGTGTTTCTCAAACTGTTTTATTCTATCGCCCCCTTTTCACTCTCGACACGTGGTTTTCGCTCCCTACGCATGATAAATCAAACACGAGGTAGTCAATTAAAGAATTTTATTTAAAGAACGTATTACATAGCTGAACCAAGACATTAAATAGCTGAAGTAAGCAACTGTACTACGACGCTAATTTTACGTTCAGAATTCTTGTGAAAATACCTCGCAATTCAGGGCTACGGAGCCGGAGCGCCGGAACTGGACATTTTGCCTGGACCCGGAGTTCAAAATAAAAATCAGGAGCCAGAGCTCAGTTTAAAATTTAGGACCGGAGCCGGAGCTATGGCCATTTGAGAGGTAGCTCCTGCTCCGGGTCTCTTCCTAGAAAGTAGCGGTTTTGCCAAATAGACTTACGCGTGCTCTTTATTGCATAACAAACGCGATTGTTACGAGTTACGACACCAGACTGGATCTGCAAGTCTTTGATGTTCCTTTGGTTTAATAATCGCTAGGACTGTGACATCGCAGCTGATAGGCGTGGTGTTATTGGTTGAACATTGGTTCTCAAACACTGTTCTAAGAGCCGCATGCAGCTCCAAAGCATCCTTTGTGCGGCTTTTAGCAATCTTTCTGTAACAGATTCTATTTGAATACGAGCTGATGACGCCTACTTCGTAGGCGAAAGATATACTCTGTAAGAGCTGGGTGTCTGATTCTTAGCTGGGAAAGGATTCCTTTCGTTAGGCAGTGTCTTTCAGTAACACCTCGAATATTTTGTGTAACAGGCTTCGTTAGTGCAATAAAACAAAACGTGTCAGTTGACTTATAGAAAATTTTTTTTAGTGCTTTCCCCTAACAAAATCGTAGGTCTGGATTTGTCTCCCTTCAGATAAATGGTTGTGAACCACTGTTGTAGAAGTAAAAGAAGACGTAACTACCACAGCATCTTACTTTCTTGTCAGAATGATCAAGCCGGGTCTGCAGTAGTGTAGCGATCTAAAAAGAACTGAGCTATAATGAATAGATACATATAGATATATAATAAAATATCCAAAGTTTTTGTAGCTGTGTAATCGTGCTGTTAGCAGGGAGTATGATTAAGATATGATACCATTGCAGATTTAAGCGTAAAATGCACGGCACGCCATTGTAAAGTAGGAATTTTTATTAGAAACCATCAGGCTTACTAGCAATAAGGTTTTCCAAATTAATGCCAAAGTTCACTGGGAAACATAACGTTTACAAGCAGTAGCGTCACTCGGCAACAAATTTTTGGTCTTGTTTTTTTTATTTTTAGTTTTTGGTGTTTCTTGATGTTTTTTGGTGCGCTGAGTCCGAAAATGACGTTAGTTTTTTCGTAGTGTCAGCCGTTTTTCTGTAATTTGAAAATTCCTGAATTTTGGAAATGACATAATTTTCCTGGGATGCAATATGCTTTAGATAAACTTCAACACGTTTTTATGAAAACGCAACTTGGCATGTCAGTTTGTTTAATCAAAATCCTAACAGACACCAAAGAATCACTTGGTACTGTTATCTAATCCTC
>Ga0210059_1017735_pt1 | contig 10109 bp, 6 predicted proteins | sample Ectturendosymbi2_FD_188042 | JGI IMG/M metagenome (GOLD analysis project Ga0210059, IMG submission 188042) | Ecteinascidia turbinata endosymbiont from Florida, USA - Sample 2 (SPAdes) (version 2) | ecosystem: Host-associated > Tunicates > Ascidians > Unclassified | place: Key West, Florida...
CTTTAATGCATTGCCAACGCAATTCTGAGCTTTCATCTCAATAGCTGTATAGTTTTTGTTCTTTCATTTGTCATTCATATCATTTGCTAACACGCTGCAGCGTTGGACTGTCCACCCAGAGCAGGTGTTTCCAACCTTTCCCTGACCATGTACCCCTTCGGCATTTTGACAGATTAGCATGTACCCCTATAATTTCTTGTGACACAAAGGCTGAGTAAAATAGCAAAAAGCCACTGAAAATTTAATAGAACTTTTACATTTTTAGAATTATGAAGTTAGACTCGGTTTTTATGTCTCAAACTTAATATATTTAACAATAACCATATAATGATTTTGAAAAAAGTATTAACTGATATATGTATAAATATTTGGAAACAAATAATACTGTATATCAACACATTTTTCTCTTCTATTGCTGACGTCAAATGTACCCCTTCAGATAGGCAAATGTACCCCAGGTTTAGACCCCTTACCTAGGCGTACGTCGATCGTTTTTCCAATGATTTATGCCTACACTATAACTCCCTATAGATCAACACCTGGTTGTGGACCACTTACAGCCGTGATTCAATAGCTTAAGATCAACTGTGGAAAGGAATGACTCACGATTAAATGCATTAATCGCTGAAATTTTCGTCAATTGTCTAATCCTTTTTGATGCAGCCTTAGCACTTTAAAAAAACAGGCTGACAAATTTATAACAAAGTGAATTACGGTGTGATGGAAGATGTCCTATGAACACTTTTAGTCACGTTTTTCGCACGTGATGCGCGACAATGCGAGGAGTGCGATGACACGTTTCCGCACGTGTGAGAGCTGGTTTCGAAGGTTTAAAACCCTTTAAGGACCGCAAACCCACAATGTTTGCTCGGAATTTGTCCAGGCATAACTTCCCGTCCGATAGAGCTAGAGAGCTGTTCAAACCCTCTAAAAAAGAAGAAAGTCTCCTATCATTCATTTAAACGTTCGAGGGATTTTTGGATGACGTCATCGGAGTCTGAGAAAAAATACAAGGAGCAATTTCTTCGTTTTTATCTTTCAAAATAAGCTAGGCAAAAATCCAAAATACACATCTTCAGAGCCTTTGATTGGCCTTCTAGTGTTAATGCTTGACAAGTTCTGGCCAACGTTAATGGTTAGTGGTTGGCAACTTACGGATGGTAAATAACAGGATCAAAAATTGAAAAGCATACTTTTCATACTTAAAAAATATTAAAAAAGACATATTCGCAGTGAAATACCTACTGAGATTACAACAGCTTCCTTGGAAACGCTGGTAAATGTCTCGAATAACAAAGTAGGAAGGGCATTATTCCTTTTATTTCTACAGTGGCTCAAGACAAACATGTTGCTTCTGAGCAAGCTCTTTCAACATTTAAAAGCTCTAAATATTTTGTAGGCTTTAGAGGAATCAGCCAACTGGGCTCTGCTTTCATTTCTTTGTGATGATTCAAACTTGCACATGTCTGTCTTCAAGTAACTCCACTCTGCAGGTGAAACAAGCAAGGAATCAATCGCAAGCAAGGAATCAACGCAAGTTCTTTAAAAGTAGCTTGCTTTACGCATTTAAGGATCGTGTCGATTGGTCGTGTTCTCTAAGCCGTAAATTCAGTTTTCAACGTATTGATTGCTAGACTTCCACATGTTCACTTTCAAAACGTGAGCGTGGTCGCATTAGTAATTTTCTATCAGTGATACTCTGAGTTTGCTCGATGGAGTAGCAAGAGTGAAAGAAAATGTTGATTTTAGAGTGCGTGCATCAGCCATGTAAAGCTGACCACACTCTAGATCTCACTCTCCCTGATCTATTTCTTCTTTGACAAATTTTGTCATCCAGTTATTTTTGTTTGTGTAGCTCACCATGATTTATGCAAAGCAAATGCCCATCTTTATAAAGCAGTGGTTCTGTGAAAATTTTGGCGGTGGCGGTGAGTTATGGCCATACACAAGTTGGGTGTTATTCACCCAAAGTTAGAGTTTGTAGGGGTAGAAAGTTTGACCACTTTTTGGTTTTTGTGGCATAATTATGGCTCCAGATACGCTAGAAAGCCAATCACGGGCTCTAAAGACTCGGATGATAGTCTAGTTTCCAAAATAAACTTGAGCCAACAAATTGGCTCATTGAATTGGCGACCCTGATTACGTCATCATCAAAAATCTCCTGAATTCATATAGTTGTGACGTCACACAAAAAAGATTTCGAACCCAAAAGTACCCGGATTTAAAAAAAGAATCTAGAGGTATTTCCGCATGTTTAGAGGGTTGGATTACCTCTTTAGCTCTATCGGACGGCGAGTTATGACGGAGAATATCCGAGTCACTACAGTGGCTTTTGCGGTCCTTAAAAACTGAGTAAATCTGCAAAAAGTGAGTGGCAGTGGGGAAAACCTCTTTTGTGTAAATATCAAAAAACTTAAGCTTTCCATTGAAAAAAATCCAAAAATAAAAATAATAAAGATTTCGTGAGGTCTAGCTTGGGCGCTCTGTGCGGTTCAAACATGAAACATGACGCCATGAAAAGCAGCGGCTCAAATGTGATTTACAGTCTTAGATCAATTTTTGAGTCTAAATTTCAAGCTCAGAATTATAATACGAGAAGACAATTTTTGAAAAGAACAGCTTACTGAAATTGATTTTTGTCAACGAGAGATGTTCATGAACTGCACAATTAAATTTCTCAGGAACAGGCTTGGATGAAACAATGTAAGTTTATTTATGAATGTCCCACTTTTCTTGATAATATTTACAAGATAAAGTGTTTTTCTCGTCCTTACTTTCTTGTCCCGCAGCCACGTCGATCTTACGGATAATAACACTTCTTCCAAGTTCTTCGTTTTCGTTAGTTTCATCAAAAACTGAACCAGTACAGCGCATGTTAAAGGAACGCTTGATGTGAAGTGCACAAATATTGCGGTCAAACATGCTCTTACCGTTGATGTTAGTTGAACCAGAACTTCCCGAAATTCGAACTTGCATTTGCTTCTGAATGAAAACATGTGTGAGGTATTTCAAATATTTGACAAGTATAGCGTAACTAGAAAAACCCATAAAGTTAGTGCAAAAAAGCTGCATGTAACCTTCAGATTTTCCAAAGCAATCGAGCCTTTTACCTTTTTTCTTTGATTTTGCCAAAGATAGCACCCACCAATCGTCACAGGCCAATGTGGGAAAGCTCGTTTTTTTCGTCATCGCAAATATTTCGAAATATTTATTTTTTGCCTTGCACTGGCAGACAGAAGAAAATTTTTAAAGAAGCATCAAGAAGCGATAGTTAGGTTAGCGCAGTCTATCAGTCAGCAACTATCCCGCTGTTTGGCGCACGAGACGTGATTTTCCAGCTCAGCATTAAACTGTTTCAAATCTTTTTTTCCTTTAAAGACATTCTATGGAAAATATATTCAAAATCTGCCACGTTAGCGACTTTCCCATATATAGAAACTGTTGCATTTGAGGGTTTGGCGTAGATTGCTAATAAGGTTTTAAAAAGTTTGATGATCTGGTTGAGTGGGATGAAACATCGAAAAGCAATATCAACGAAACCAAATTTAAAAAGCATAAGCAAGGATTTTTATCATAAACATTAAAATTTTAAGTGTATGTTACAAACAATCATTCGGAAATTTTCTATAGCTTGTATTCATACAGAAATTTTGAATATGAAAGGCGAACGATGAAATAGCTCCAGCTACGCAGAAATCAGTGAGTGACTGCTGACCCAAATATTATCTGCATCAGGTGAATTTGTGCATATCTCTGCGTTGGAAGAAAAAGTTCATGATCAGTGCCGTAGCAACCCACCTCTGCCCAACCCTTAAAATGCTTACAAGGGCCCCTGTAATGGTGATTTATATAAAAAAGATCTTGACGTTATGCTATATATCTCGAGTCGCATGGCCTTCAAAACAAAATATCCTAATTGCAAACATAATTTTGGCCGAAACAGGTCCGTAGCAAGGTTTTAAGATTTTTTGGGGGGGCAAATTTAATTTTAAGGGAATATTTTGTTTTTATCATATGTTTAAGCAAATTTTTTCTGAGCACAACAAAATTTAGGGAGGGTAAAAAAAGGATGGGGGCACTGCCCCCGAATGCCTGCGCCCCGTGTCTGCGCACCTGGGAAGGAGAAAGTCTTCACCAGAAAGTCTTCCGTTGGGTGCTTCGTGTTTGTGTAGGGGGGCTTGACATTCTGAAAATTTATATTTAATTTGTAACCTGTAGAGAATTTGCAGATTGTGCAAATTAGTTATAAATATTTTCCCGCAAATACACATAATAGGCTCGTGGTTTCCAACTAATAATTTTTGAACGAGCTTAATCAAAGGAATTGGGTCGTAAAATCATTGTCATTTAATTGACGGCGATTATTTAGAGATGTCGTAATGAAATGCAAATGTAAAAAAACTGCAGGCAATCAGAATCAAGCCTATCGTTCAATTATGAAAACATTATTACCGAAGGAGCAAACACGACGCCAGTAAAAGCAGTGCGCCGCAATGAACGTTTTTTTTCATTAGAGAAAATTTAGAAACTTTACATAGAGCTTCAGTGAATTTTCCTTAAAAGCAGACGCATCGTATTTTTAACTGGCGGAATACGCATGGATAAACCTTGCTAATGTCTAGAATTGTTAATATCCTGGTAGCACATGTTTAGATTAATAACATTTTGTATCTCAAACAGGCTATAAATGTTAACAAATATAGACTAAGGCAGGGGTCGGCAACCTTTCTCTCGTTGCGGGTCAAAAACAAAATCTGCAAATCTGCAAGACATGGGAGGCCGTGCTAATTTTTTCAGCAACAATTCCGTTCCCTTTGGTGTTTTGCAAGTTGATAAAACTTGGTAAATTATAGTATTTTAATCAGATTTTCACAGTTTTTAAACTGATTTTCACAGTTCATAACGAAAGCCCAAAATACGACATACAGTACATTTGTATCACAGTGCGCGGTTTCTTAAAAGTAGATCCCCATAAGTATGCAATACGAAATATTGCAAGGAGGGCAGATTCATAAAATACAGCATAATACCACTAGGCGGGCCATACAGTTGCTACAATTTGTAAATAGACTGCCGCCCACGGGCCGTAGGTTGCCAACAGCAGGACTAATACCTACGTGGACGTAACACGGTTAACATCCGTAATCCACTAACTGCACTATTTCGTTGGGACAAGCTTAGCAGTGATTCCTAAATAACTCTTCTAACTACACTATTTAACTCCATCTTCCTGTCTGAACAGCAGGCTGAGCAAATAAGTAACTTTGGCCGTAAGCACCAAAGATATCCTGCTTTTATGCAGTACAAAATACGAGAAGACTACCTGGGCTAGCCATAATACCGTTTTTCACAACAATCACCACACAAAACACGTTGATCAAGTGGAAGTCTGACTTTTGGACGTATACAACTGGGCATACAGGCTGACTTCACGTTCAACACTATGTATAAATCACAGGACACAGGACAGAACAGAATATGTAGTGGCAAAAACTTCAGTGATTTCTAGTGTTTCATGTTTCAATTTGGGGGTTGAAGCTTTGTTTGGGGTGTCTCGACTGAATATTGGGCCCCTGTGGCACCGTTGGCCCACCAATTGGGGATATGGAGGGCGACTGATACGGTTTTGTGTGGCACCAGGGCAAGGCGTTGCTGCAGGCACATTTGTGTAGGTGAGGCCTTGCACTGAGTCTAGCACAGTCATGCGGCACAATCACTACACATGAAAAGGAGAGGTTATGTATAGCGCTATCACTTCTCTTTATGGCGCTGCGTGAAAGTTGTTTTTGGTCAATTTTTGCCACGAACTACTTTCGCTGCATTTACCGTTTACGGCAAACTGTAACTTATCAGTGAAATTCATCAGGTTTCAAAACATGTTGGGTGTAAACAAAAGCCCTGGAGGGACTCGGACTTTTCGGTCACTTAAATCCATTGATCATGATTAACTATAACAGAGTTAAGAATGAAATTATACCACAACGGGTCAACTAGTGCGTTTTGAATTAACGTGAAAAAATGCAAACAAAATATCTTTAGCTTAGCCTTGTTGCAGCAACTAGTGACCTGCAATGAAAAGCTGGAACAGAGAAAAATCACGACGATGGTTAGATATAAGTGCTTGATTTGCATCTTCAGCCGCTTTAGGATAGAGCATTCAGTGTATCATCCACATAGCTTTGACATTTTTTAATTAGCAACAAAAGTAGTTCTAGTAAAAGCAGTAAACAACCATAAAATCGACGGTGACAGAATAATCAAGAAACTCGAAAACAGTAAGATGATACAATAGTTGTTCATTGGCAAATCAAAGGATTAATCGGAATGTATGAGCCTAGTCTCTGATAATCGTGAATTCGTCGTAACTTTCAACTGGTGTTGCTCACACCAATGCCACTAAATACCCATGCTTATGTGTTTCCCTACACTCTGGAAATAGACCAAAAAGTTATGTTTCACATCTTTGAACGTGAGAGGGTAAAATTTACTAAAACCTTCGCTTTTCCGACAAACCAAAGCACTAATGTGTTTATACAACCTTGAAGCTCTTCCTTGCAATTTTGTGACATGTATTCAACCCAGCGATGGCGAATAATGATTTTCTGAAATATCCTTTCAATTTTTCTACACATTCCGACTAATCCACTATTTTCAAAATATATGTTTATTTTGTAAATATGACTGTACACAGGGTTTACTGTAATTCACTTGATTATTTTATACGTAGCAGCACAGTCTCTTTGATCAGAGGAAAATAACATTTATCAATGAAGTTAGCAAATAATTCCGCAAAAGAGATTTATCATGAACACCATGAAAAATCTGATACATCATCAAAATAACTGCTGGGACAAAAAACTAGACGTTGTCTGCCAAAATTAGTTTCAACTTTACACTCTACAACAGAAGTTGCCTGTCTTCTGCTGTGAACATTTTTGACTTCAATCGCTGTCGTTATACACCAGAGACTGTTTTTGCCCACCTCTTGTTGCCTGTTGTATCATTTGAAACCTATTGCCATTGACTAACATTGGCAGCTTTTGTTTGTCTGACCCTGTGAGGCGTCACGTTACCTGGTGTTGTAGGAATGGGTTGCCCACCGTCCATTTTCTCAGAGGATTCCTTTCTTTATTCTTCTTTTGTTTTCTTTAACTTCTTTCTTTGTTCTTGTCCTTTCAGACATTGATAACGGAAATCCCGAGCGGCATGTGCGCAGAGCTTCGCACCGAGATCACCCGACGAGATCACTCTATTATTGCTTGTTCGCGCCACATGTTAACAACATCCCCTCCTTTTCACAACGAACCACACCGATCGCATGTTCTTTGTGTGAAGGCTGAACTCCGCACGACCTTCACATCCTGGTAACAGCACCATTTTGTTGCGATCGGAAATCCCGAGCGCCATGTTCGCAGAGCTTCGCACGGTGGCAGCAAGCAACTACAGAGATCACCCGACGAGATCACTCTGTTATTGCTTGTTCGCGCCACATACATAATGGTGTTATTCTTCATGCACATCCCATTCGTGGTGAATCACACAATCAACGCAACATCACCGGAGAGGTTGCAACAGTATGTCCTTTATTTACAAAATGTTCTATAAATGATGTCAGCCCCGTGAAATACTTAAGCATATCCAGACTGAACATTCTTCAAAATTGGATACATGGATGTTGTAAGGCAACGTAAAATTTCAGAAGGATACAAGGATAAATCAAGAGCTATTGTCTTTAGTTGTTTTTTTGGATAAACTTGTGGTAAATGCTGAAGATGGAGATGATGTTAATGTTACTACTTCATAAAAAGCTCAGATATATGATGCAGTTAAACGCAATCTTTCATACAATGCACTTGACAGTACTTTGAAATTAATTCAAAACATTTGCTATATTGTGGTCGAACCTAGTCAGAGGTGTTTGTTACAATTGTTCTTGCAGGGTTTTTCAAAGGTATTTTGGTGACCTGATTCGGTCCCTAGAATCAGAGAAAGTTATATCGGGTCCCTAGAATTAGAGAAATCGGGTCTCTACAGGTCCATACCAGCAGGGCCGGGCCTAGCAGGTGCGGGACCCAATGCAAAACCTAGGCGCTGAGCCCTCTGAGCAGTGGTTTTATGACGTCAACGTGTTCAGTCAACCGTGCTATGCGATCATGGTAGAGCGCAGATACAAAGCTCGTCCACGAGAATTGCGCACGTTAGCTAACGTTCTACAATAGAGGAAATTCATTACTAGTTCTACTGTAACAAGAGGGTTGTTTGCTAAACAATGAGATTTATAAGCCGTTTCTACTGAATTCTCAAGCGCAAGGTGTATCTGGAAAAATGAACAATCTACCTAAACACCATGGCGCGGGGCGCCCAGAGGCGCTGGGCCTAGTGCAGCTGCATCGGCAGAGTTATTAATTGAGTTCTAAGTGAAAAAAGATTTCTCTAAATATATTTGGTGAAACCCAGTTGGTCTCTGAAATCTTTAACCACTAAAATCGATGGTTTTGAAATAGGTCGAAAACAAAATGGCGTGGCATGTACAGCTAAGAATAACACTGAAATTCAACATAAACCCTTCTGGGTTCTTAAATTGGGGGGCGTGAAATATTTGCACAAGGGGATCGAGTATGGCAGCGAAACTTTGTTTAAACATGTTAAATGCAATGTTTTTGCTTTTCGTAAATTTATTATTATTTCACTCTAAACGCCGCAATCAAAACAATGAGTACAATAAACAAAAACCGAGACCTCTTAACACTAGAAGTCCGGTTCGGTCATTTACGCCAAGATTGGCGCGTTTCCCACTGTACAATTCGCCTGCATGGCTAAAGACTTGTTCCGACAGAGCCGATGTCGTTGGCATACCCTGGGGTTCTCGAGCAGTAGCCTTCAGAAAAGGGTATGCCGTTCGCTTTTCCAATACCCTAAAACTGTGTTTCTTCACATTTTTTCTACCACACTTCCCGTAATTATCGTTTGATTCAAGACCTTATATTAAATAAGTTGTAAAATCAAATGTATTTGTTGGAAAATTTATTGATCAAACTTTCCATGTGGTAGAGTGTGTGAGGGTTTGCGCGCCGTCTGGAAGTTTTTTGACGGCCCCTGGGAAGACCTGACCTCCGGTTAAGAACCACTGCCCTAAAACATCATAGCTCATAGCTATCTGATTGTCGCAAGTACATGATGACTAGGGCAGCCAATTTTTTGACCTTGAAGCTTAAAATTTTGACTTTGTAATTCACAAATTTTGACTTCATTTTGACATATAAATTTTCTGCATTTGCATCTGCAAAATAATTCAGCCTTTGATGTTGAGGTTAACCCAAAAGCATATTCGTGCCCTCTAAGCTTCGAAAAAAATTGGTTGTTTAACTTTGGGGATGATATGTTGATAAATACATTAATAACTACAATAGATTCAAACCTGAAAACATCATGAAGTTGAAACACTACGTGCATAATGGATTGAGCATTTACTAAAGCAAGTACTGTAAGACCACAAGTACTGTAAGATCTCGCCTACCATACCTATCCTAGATCAGTACTCTTCAACCTTTTTGTTACGGTGCACTCTTAAAGATATTTTGACGAACTCATGCACCCTATTTACTTAAAACACTTAAACTCAAACTCATGCACCCTATTTACTGACACTTCCCCTGTGTCCGCCACCTAATTGCGCCCGTGTCTGTAAGTACCCGGGTCTAGATAAGCAAGTCCCCTTATTCTGCAACTCAGCTTCATAATTCAATTGATAGTGGCTCATTGTCCGTTGCTTATGAATCACAAATAATCAATTAATTACAACACTTAGCTTGACATGGTCTTGTTGCAACCTCTCCGGTGGTGTTGCATTGCTTGTGTGATTCACCATGAACGGGATGTGCGCAAAGAACAAAAATATATGTAGTAATGTGGCGCGAACAAGCAATAATAGAGTGATCCCGATGGAGTGATCTTGGTGCGTGACCTCTAATAATGCTTGTGAACCTGGTGAACAGTTGATTGTGCTTGCCAACGGTGACGACGAGAGTGATCTCGTCGGGTGATCTCTATTGTTGCTTGCTGCCACGGTGCGAAGCTTTGCGCACATGCCGCTCGGGATTTCCGATCGC
>Ga0210059_1017736_pt1 | contig 10108 bp, 6 predicted proteins | sample Ectturendosymbi2_FD_188042 | JGI IMG/M metagenome (GOLD analysis project Ga0210059, IMG submission 188042) | Ecteinascidia turbinata endosymbiont from Florida, USA - Sample 2 (SPAdes) (version 2) | ecosystem: Host-associated > Tunicates > Ascidians > Unclassified | place: Key West, Florida...
GCTCTACCGATAAGCAAGACGGCTCCGGGCAGCTGCAACAATCAATCGATCGAACTACAAGCAACGACCATGCACGTACGAACAGCAACCATCACAGTTACGTCATAATGGGGGCAGGGTTAGGTCTTTTTGGCACACTTTATCTGGTCCTGTAGCTCAACTGCAAGAGGGAGCTTTGTGTTTCTTTTTGCAAGAGGGAGCTTTGTGGGGAGCTTTGTGTTTCAAAACTTAGGCAAAAATCTTCTTTAAAAAACTTAGGCAAAATAACCTTTAGAGCAATTGATTGGCTTTCTAGCGTTTTCGGTTAGCGAATTATGAAACGAAACCAAATACACAAGTAATTAATCCCCTAGGGCCTAGGGGATTCATTGTTTCTTTTGTGAACTCCAGTTCATACCTTGTTAACCACGAACGTCAGAAAACCAATCAAGAGCTCTAAAGAAGTAGATTTTCGCTTAAGTTGTTTACAAAAGAAGCACAAAGCTCCCTCACGCGGTTGAGGCTCAGGGCCAAATGAAGAGGGCCAAAATGACCTAACCCTGTCCCAACATGACGTAACTCACAAAAAACTCAAATTCAAAACTTCCCAACATCTTTCAATCGAAACGAACATCTTTCCGCATCCTTACAGGGTTTGAACACCTTTCTTGCTCTATCGGCTGGCGAGTTATGGCCGAAATAGTCCAAGATGATATATTGTTTTTTGCGGTCCCTAAATGAGAAGTTGGATTTCGTATACATAAGAAGGAGCTAGAAACAATGCGTTCCTTGAATTTATATATAATGTCTGTTGGTGACAGGGACCTTGTTTTATTCTTGCTGAAAGAGATTTCCCAACTTCTTAGAAGAAATTGTTCAATTCTTTACATTTGTGGACATTCTGAGACTTCAAAAGCTTTTTATTTTGTTTAGATTTGTTTTTAATTGGTAGTATTTCATTGACGAGTTTCTATGTTTTTTTTAATATGTTGGTTGCACTTTTGAAGTGAGTGCATGTTTATAATAATTTTGTTTGGAGATTTCTTTTAGGTGAGTCAGCTTATTTCTATAATTTCATATTGTCTAAAAAAATCTGGGTTGTTAGTAGTTAACTGTTTTCTGCACATGGTATTATTTTTTGCAATGGAAGTTAAAATGCCTGTGTCAAGCCATGCTTTGTTAAAGCAGCGTTGTGCTCTTCTAGATGCGTAACGATATGGAGCATGCGTGTCAAGAGTATCATTAATACATTAAGAAAGTCATCAATTTGAGTGATTACATCACCAATTTCAACATAGAGGTTGCTTATGTTGAGACTGAGGTCAGATGGAAAAATCGCTGGGTAAAAATGCTTCATGCATCTGAATTTAGGTTTAAATTTCTGGTGGATTGGATAGTGAAGATTGAAATTCACAAAAACTGGTAAATGATCAGAAATAGTAATTCCAGCATTAGTTGGTTGTTGAAGATAAACTCATTTGCACCCTCTGAATAAATATGTTGCGTGAGCTTGAAAAATATACACTTTCGTCTGTTTTGAACCCATCCATCCGAAATAAATTTAGTCCCCTGGTGAAAGGGTCGATTCTCTAGTCAAATACTATCAACTGAAAATCGAATCTTGCGAAGTTTTTTCACCAATAGCAATTTCATTCGCAAAGTTCAAGTTGCTGGTTATTGTTAACTGATGTGTGGCAACTTTTTCTATATGTCACACATTTGACTGGAATGCGTTTATTCTTTCTGTTTTTTCAACGTTCAGAAACTTTTAGGAATCCTGGTCTCTTTTGTAGTTTGACGAAATAAAAGACTAACGCCAATAAATCTCAGAATTAGATAAATATATTCCTTTAGAAGAAACATCACCAGCAAACTTTCAATCTTTTGGAGTTCTGATGCTTTGCAAAAAAATATGACATGCAATTTGAACTCAAGAAGTAATCAAATAATGTTACAAACCTAGCGTTCGGTGTTTGATTAATAATTTTAATTAATTGTATGAGATTTTTCTTGAAACTTTTATACGAAGCAATATCTGCATGAAAACACTTCTGTGTCTGGAAACAAAAAATTGGACTACTTTACGGTGCTGCAGATGGTAATTATCTCAATGCTTCTCATGCGCAATAAAAATTTTATACTGACGGATAGATTTTGATGCTACGAGACTCTTAAATCTTAATCCCGACAACAAGAACATAAATAATTAAAGATAGCCGCTTTCCTGGGTGTATTGAATGGTCAGGATGCTAAACAAAGATTCGATGGTGTCTATACAGAATCTCCGACCTGACGTGCTTAGTTCCACCTTGGTGTAGGGCCAACAGACGATTTAGAGGATTCTGAAAACCGTGAGGTATTTCGATACTTCTTAGATCTGCTGAACCATCCCGAGAGGAAACAGTGGGTGCGAGAATGGCTGAACAACAGAGCACGTTAGAAAATACATTCAAATTCACTGCTTTTTTAAATTGCCACCCATTTAGGTAAAGTCAAATGCGCCTTAATTTTAACTATGTACTGTATCAATTGTTGGAGACAGATAAACGTTTCTTCACTTTACGACAAAGTCTAAAAGTTAACAAAGAAAACGGTTCCTTGAAGTGACGGTGTTTCCAAGAATTTATAAGGAAGGTTTCGTAAGTAAGAAAAGTGTTGTACAATTAATAGTAATAGCGAGAAGATAGATTGCTCATTCAAGCAATACATTCTCATTGGGACATTTAGGACAGTTCCAAATTAGAGTCAGGACTAAAACTACTTTACAAAAGAAAGTTCATGTTTACACCTTAGTTCAATTAGCAGGCAAAATCCAAAATAGCATCAGGCTTTGAATGCAAATTCGCAACATCGCAGCAGGTTTAAGATCAACGTTATGCACTTCATTGTTTTGTTTATGAGTTAGTCTCAGACATATGGTCCATATCACAGGGCTTAGTAAATGAAAAGAAGGATAAAAATACTTAGACATAATACATCGCAAGGTACGTGTTAGATGAAACACATAAACATTACTGAAGATGAGCAGCAACAACGGCCCAACATCTACCCCATTCCGTAATTCTCATATAGAAGCATTAAAATAGTGGGAGAAAAATGGTGATTTGTGAAAACCATCTGAAAATTGAAGTGAGCTGATGAAAAAATTAGATGAACGTGCAGTCATGCATATCGTTGAGCAGAAGCATACGAGTTGTTTTTTATCAAGGTATCAAATGTTTTTACAAAATAGGTAACTTGATGTGTTGGAACACTTACATTCCTTGGGACGTACTGCAAAATACCAAGATGTTGTTATAGACACCAGGGGCGTAACGACGGGAGGCAAGGGGGGCATTATTCCCCGGGCGCAGAATCACTATGGGGGCCCCAAGTGGCTGCGGGTCGCGTCGAAAATTCCCAACAATGTCACATGCACATTCTTTAATACGATAAATTTACTTCCGAACGATGTGAGGTTCGAACATCGGGGCACCAAACTTGCTTCTTGTCCCGGGCGCCATCTAACATTAATAACGGTGTGTGTCTACTTGCATCCAGGCGTGCAACCAGGGGAGACATTTCTGGCGTTTCTTCCACCAGAAAATTTCGAAACATTGCATAGCAATTTGGACGTTTGCAGAAACTTTCAAGGAATAAAGATGAAATTTTATATTCTAATCACTTTTGATAACAAGCTTACTGGAATTTTTCTTTGCCCTACTGGTTAATTATCTCCTTTACAAAATTTATCGTGAGAAAAGCCATCTGATCGAAACTTTCGTAAATGTTTGGTATTTACCACAAATATGCTGGAATTGTCAAAACTTGGGAGATGGCTTAAAATGTTGATAGTTCTAAGGCATTTTTATCCTTTTGTTCGTGTACCACTTTTTTCTGTGAAAGGTCTCAATATGGCCTCATGAAACTTTATAACATTAAGGTACTGTTGAACCGTGCAAACTGCTGAAACTTTTAAAGTGATAAGAGAAATCTTGACATGTTGGTTGCTATTAAAAAAGTTTGTGGCTACGTCAAATCGCTTGTTCTTCTACGACCTTTTGGTTGTTTTTGTTAGAGGCAAAATGGATCACCATTATTAAGTATTTCTTTGAAAAAAACATTGTTTGCTTGCATTTTCCTTTCGAAACCTGATAGTTTTTAACTAAATCTAGCGTGAGGACTCTTTCACGTTTTAGTGTCTTCCTGGGTTAGTCCAGCAGTGGGGCATCTAGCTAGGGTATGGCAGGCATGGCTCGTGCCATGGGCGCCACTTTGACGGGGCCGTAAACGTGCTTGGCAAATATGAAGTTTGTGATTTACAGTAAGTGGAATCTATATTTTGGCCGTACAACCAATAACGGCAAAGGTGCATCAGCACAGCATCTTTATCTAATGCATTAGGTTGAACGTGTTGCGCCAGCACTACCAAGCATTATGACACGAGGAGATTGTGACAGAACAAGAATGCTCGCTTACCGTAACTACAAGACCTCGCCCTTATGCTGCAAGAAAATTAAGTGGGTCTGTGCTGCTGCGCTTCAAGCAAGAGGATGTTAGTCAGATTCTGGTTGAGACGAATTTAAGTCCGTGTTTCTGAGATTCTGACTGTTACGTAAATAATTGCTGTTAAACTCCCACAGATATGCCAACTGTTTAAACTGCTGCAGCCCACTCCAATGTTATGAAACTTGTCCGATGGCCACTAGTGCCAGATAATAGGCCAAACGCAATGCCCTAGTCCAGTGACTAAGGAAGAGAACCTTAGTTAATAGTTTAATCCTCCAAATATCACCAGTTACTGTAGTATCTTTACAGTACCAGCTGAGCAAAAACTGTTAACTCGTCAAAGAAGACATATGTCAATATTATTTAGAATTACCTCTTTCTATCCAAATTTGGCTTTCTGTTGGATGTCCAAGATATTTGTTACGGTCCTCACTGTTAAAAACTAAAATCTACATGTGAGAAATTAGGAACTGTGTACAGCTCAGATGTAGATGGCAAGCATTTACACGAGGAAATTCTAGATTGCAAAATGGTAGTATCTAGTCGCAGTGGTGCAGGAGGTGGAGGTGTAGGGGTTCAAGCTCATCCTCGAAAGCTTTGATTTGTCGAAAATCCGGGCAAAATACCTGAAAATTTGCGCAAAATTCCTGAAAAACCAGGCAAAATTCCTAAAAATCTGGAGAAATTCCCTGAAAATACGGGCAAAAATAACGTTCAACGATGTTTGTCTTCAAAAACTGGTGCCCACAACTTATGCAGAAAAATACGTGAAGGCCTTTTTTATGGGAGGTCACATCAAAAAGAGGTCTTTATGATATTTGTGAGAGAAAATTTGTGGGCAAAATCGCACACAAACTTTTTGGACAAGTTTGGGAAAATTCGGGAAAAAATCCTTCGCACGCCCAAAAGTTGGCCTGGTCCTACACCTATGTCTAGTCGTGCAACTTAAAACTATCGCGTCCTGAGGATTTCCTGACATTCACATCATGTTTGAATATGGTAATGAAAGCGTCTTTCCCAACTTTCGAATCGCTTTGCATATAGCCTACCGCGATATTGACGATGGCGGTGTCTGTTGCAAGCTGCGAGCGATCTTTCAGTTAACCGAAACTGATCCTTTTATACCTCCAATCATCAATCAGTGAGGGGAGATTGTGTGATTTACTGTAGCTTTGATGAGTATAGAAAGGGACAAAACAGAGAACACTGTCTCTGACGAAAGAATAGACGAATGTGCTTCAAAGAAAGTACGGAAAGTGTTCTATTGATTAGCACCTTGTGTTCTTTAGACACAAAAAGGCTGGATACATTGATGTTTCGATGGAATTGCGTCTTTGGAACACAACTAATACAGTGACTAGCATTTAAATGTGTTTCGTTTTGAAAGAAAATGTTGTTTTTCGTTGCAAAGCGTTGCGTGATTTTTTAGAAGATTTGCGATTTAGTTTGCCTATACTATGTTTAATGGTAACCTTATATTTTGGTATTCTTTATAATAAAAATAAATGAGTATTAAAGTAAGTTATAGTCCTTGTGAATAATTTGCTTGATGAAAAGTTTCGAGCAAAATTAAAAACACATTTTCTGTTTTGAAACGTTTATTTTCTTAATGGTTTTTCTTTCGTAAAGAATGTGCTTATTTCTAATATTTAAATTATTGAAAATGGTGCACATTTCTACTTTTCCATGGGCGCCATTTTGCATAGATATGCAACTGAGTACCAGTGCCATATTTGGGGAAAAGGGTTTGGTAAAGTGTTACATGAGTGCTAGTTAAGTGTTGAACGCACCTACCTACTGCACCACTTTGGCTCCAAATGATGCTTTACCAGACCCTAACTTTTGCAACCAGAGCAAGATCGGAAAGCTCATAGCCTTAACGTTGTGTCAAAAACTTTCACACAACTCTTGGATGCCAGAAGAAGCTGTTTTACCCCAAACACACCTGATCCGTTATGCACCAGAGACACCCGATCCGTTTTTACCAGAAAGGGTGGGGATCAAAGGTTCCTCACCCTTGACATAGGCTATCCCTCAAGTTTGGAATATCCATTTGTGATAGAAATTCAAACAAATGCTGGAATAATAGGGCTAGAAAGAATTTGCTGAAGCGACGAAATGTTAGGCAGGTTTACTAGGAACCTCATCTGCCACACTAAAGACATGACTCCACTAGATGAATACGGAACCAGGTTTTTGTATTAGGCTACTAATTTTTAATCTGTCCTGATCGTTCGGTCTGCATCTTGATTACAACTGAAAAGTTCTTATTTTTGGAAATGTTGCGAAGAGAACTTTATCTATGACTGTTTGCGAAAATGTACCACGGAAAATCCCCCCCCCCCGAAATGAAAAGCTGGTTGCGCCCTTGCTTGCATCACAGTTGTCAGGCGTACATTGGCATAAAATAGGCAAGAAACAGGGTGTTTTCAACTTAAGAGCACTGACAAAAGGGTCACTGAGTTTGTTTGCAGCACAATAAAGTGTTTTCACTTGTCTTAGACTCACAGGCTAAGGTAAGGCATTGAAGCATTGAATGGGGCGTAGCAGTAAAATTAAGATGTTCTTTTTTGTGATGAAAGTAACCGTCTTTTTTCATTGAGACACCCTTTTCAACTCACGGGTTTGACTGGAACATCTTTGCTTTTTTCAAACTTACAAACGTTTGCGAGTTTCGTATTCATCTGTAGCTTGACGCAATAAAAGACTAAAATCAACTAATTTGAGAAAAATACGTTCAGTCAAAAGAATCATTGCTTGTAAATTTTCAATCTTTCCACGTTCTGATGCTTCACCAAGGAAAATGGCCTGCAGCTTTAACTCAAGGCTTAAATAATTTTTTATCAATTTACAAACTTAATTTCCTGCGTTTCTCCAATAATTTTGTGTAGTTACCCATGAATTCTTTTGTTGACAAGGTTATACGAAGCACTGCCTGGTTAAAAACACTTCTGCATTTCGAAAAACCGATTCGGCTGCTGCTGTGCTGTCGATAGTAATTCAGTCAACAGTTTCCGCGCGCAATAAAACCTTCAAAGGAACCGATAAATGCACTTGCAAGTCAACCCAAATGATTGGGTCTCTATGCATTTTTAACTTGTAACAGAGTTTCATACCGTACCCATGACGTCACGCGCCATCACTATAGGCACATATCCAACCGAGTCACGTGACTGTCTATGCTTTGTGCCACTACGTCACTACCTTAACAGCCTTTCGCGTATTCAGTTTTTGACAGCGCTTCTCTCCTGATTGACCATATGAACTTGCAGCAAGAACACTGCAGTTCAGTTTGCAATGCACTGATGATGGAAACAGGAATTACCGAAACGTGTGCAAGATGTCGTTTATATCGTTTTCCTCGGCCGTTATTTTCATTATAAGGCACTTATGCGTTTCGTGTAACAAAACCGATAAATGTTTATTTCACACGACCTTCTTAAATCTTTGTTCCGAGTCCGACAAAAACAACAAAACAAAAATAATTGAAAGCATCCTGCTCACAAGATTGTATTGAATCAGTATCAGTATCAGTTTATTTAGGAACAACCATAAACAAGCATCAAATCACGCAACAGAAAAAAAACACATTAGAACAGCGTTTATTTTGTTCCCAGGACGTCTGAAATAACCGCACGGTTTTCTAGTCAGATGCCCTGATGAATAAGGATGTAAAAAAATAGAGGACAAGAAAACACGTCCTGACTCAATAGCACATTTTAATAAGGACGATCCAGGCTAGGTAGTGTAGGTCTAAATCATCAGATCTAAATCGAAGAAGTAATGAGCACTTCTTCACTCTGTTGTTTTCTTGTGATAAAGCAACCTCATTTGAACTGCAAAGGTGCGGTGTGCCAAGTGCTGCTGCTTGTATTTGCTTATTGGTTTATTGTTTATTGGTTTATTGTTTCATATGACTCAGCCAACAAGCAGAAGCACTATAAAAGCCATCGCATGCAATAAACCAACCATTAGCGAACATTAGAGCAAATGCAAACACAATGGCACAATAGTTGATCAGTGTAAACAAAGAGGGGCGCTGTGTCATATAGGATTGGCGAAAGACCGTGGCGGTCATCTAGTCAACCAACCCCGTTTATCACTTTTCGACAGGTGTTGAGAAACAACAGTTGGACATCAAATAAGTATAATGAAAAGAAAAACAAAAACAAAAAACAAATGAACGTAGAACATGGTGAAGAAAATGTACAGGTGAAACCGCACGCCTATGTACACAGATGAGTGGATCGAATTTAAGTGAAGGATTTTGGTGTGGTTAGAATATTTTTAGCAATATAAAAAAACTAAAAAATAGTAATAAAAAAGTAAAATAGTTACAAAAACTAATTAATGAGGTACAAAAGAAAAAAAAGCAAAACAGAAAAAAACAAAAGGTGTGCTTATATGCCGAAAAGCATAGAATGTGCACACAGAAAATACGAAAAAGTAAATATACACAAAAAATAAGCAGAGTTACAGAATACCAGAATACACAGTATTTTTTTCTGGACAAGGGAAATGTTACTAAAGTTCATAATTGGGAATATTTTTCATGTAGGAGGTGTTTCTGAAGTTTCCATTTAAAGGTAAAGGTGGTTGAAAATTTAATATCGTCTGGTATTGAAGACCATATTTTTGAGCCAATGAATTTAAGAGAACATTTTCCTGAGGAAGAGTTAACTCTAGGTAAAAACAGGTTTTTAGAGGTTGTTAGTCTTGTGGAATGATGATGAATTGAGCTGAGTGGATCAAAATATTCATCAAAATGATTTGGAGGCAGTTTGTTATGATAAGAGTGCATGAATTTACCTACTGAAAAGCTATATAGTTTGGGAAGGCATAAGATGTGCAAGTGCTGGAAATGTTCTTCTAGTGATCCCGTATTAGTTGGATTTATTATTTTTATAGCTTTATTTTGGAGCTTAATGAGAGGATGAATGGTTGCATTTGAAGCACGTCCCCAATTGAGGATTGATTAATTTAGGTAGGGATGGATTAATGAGTTATAGACAACTTTCAATACAGGTAGTGTTGTATAATGTTTAAGTTTGGATAGAATTCCACAAGCTCTTGATAGTTGAGTTTTGCCTTTTGTACATGAGGTTTCCAGCTTAACTTATTGTCAAGAAGGACACCTAAGTATTTTAGGTTATCTTCATGGGAAATGTTGTGGTTATTTATGATAACTTAAATGAAGCAGGATTGTGTTTTCTAGAGGTTAATAGCATAAAATTAGTCTTATTGTAATTAAGAGAAAGCTTGTTGGCTCTCAGCCAGTGGTCAATTTTACATAGTTCAAGTTTAACAGTTGTCTGAAGAACATTAAAAGAGGAATTTGACATGTGGAGATTAATATCATCAGAAATTAAAGTAGTATGAAAATACGATGCTTTTGTGATATCATTAATGTAAATAAGAAAAAGCAAAGGCGAAATAACACTACCCTGAGGGACCCCGCAAGATATCCTTTTGTATGAAGATTTAAATGCCCCTATTTTAGTGCACTGCATTCTATTGTGCAGAAAATTTGAGAATAGTTTATGAGAAACACCTCTGATACCATAGTGGTAAAGTTTATCAAGTAAAATTTCATGGTCACAGCAGTCAAATGCTTTTGATAGGTCTAGAAATAAGGAACATG
>Ga0210059_1017738_pt1 | contig 10108 bp, 3 predicted proteins | sample Ectturendosymbi2_FD_188042 | JGI IMG/M metagenome (GOLD analysis project Ga0210059, IMG submission 188042) | Ecteinascidia turbinata endosymbiont from Florida, USA - Sample 2 (SPAdes) (version 2) | ecosystem: Host-associated > Tunicates > Ascidians > Unclassified | place: Key West, Florida...
GAGGAAAAAATGGGATAATCGCAGTCTGGTCACTTACAACTGTCGAACACTAGGCTTTAATCAACAAAAATAACAGTTACCATTTGCAGAAACAAAGTGCAGTAAGTCCGGTAACAACGACAACACCACTTCAACGTGACGACTAAGAACGGTGCGTTCGACTCTCGCTGCGATACACGCATGCGTTTCAACGATTAATCAGTTAAGACGTCGAGACAGCAACACACAAATTTCCACATCCGGTTTATGGATCGCCATTAGTAGTGCACTTCTCCAGATCCTGGAATTTTTGATTTGGCGCATGCAGGAGTGAAGAAATCGCACAACCAGGATATGAGAGCTCGTCCGGCATGGAGTATAAACTCCGGGAAAAAAGAAGGGTCAGGGATGTGACCATGCTTTTCTTTTAAGTTTGACCTTATTGACTGCAAACAAATTTTAAGTAACCGAAACTTTTTCATCTGAATACGGAGATGGTTGAAAAGCAAGGTTTGATGGTTGTAGTAAAGCGAGTTTCTACTGTATTTTGAGAGACAGTTGAAAAAATTTGAGGGGTCGCTTCGGTCACTCAAAACATCTTAAAAAACACTGGTTGTAACCGCGAGAACTTTCCTAGAACGCGTCTGTCAGGCAGTCGGTTGTCATTGCCGACACTCGCGAAGGCCAGGTCCGGGTTGGTGCCGACATTCCAATAGTACGGTAAGAAGCTGGCTACTATTCGGTCGTGCATCAGCTGAAAGTTGTTGGTTGCTACCCAGGATGCCAGACTCTCACCGTCAGGAGATGTTGTACCCTACTACTGTATAACCCCTGATGACATGTTGGCAGTTGAAATCGCCAACATACAGACTGGGGTGTGGAAACACTGGGATGGCCGCAGGTGTGAATCGCGAGCGTGGAGGTTTGTAGACGCTAATGATCTTGCATCCTGCGACGTCTACGCACAGCCACTCAGTCACTGATTGTTCTGGAGACTGATCGACCAGTGACCATTCCAACCGCTCATGGACAAACGTGGCAAGGCCGTGCTTCATACTCAGGACTGACCCAGCTAGTGAGAAGTTAGGAATCACTAGCTTGTCTGGAGTTGTGCAGTGAATCTCCTGCAGTACGATGATAAAAGCCTTGTTCTTATAGGCTACCTGCTCGATGACAGAGATCTTGCTTGCGGTAAGCCTCTCGGTGATAAACTGCAGTATACTGGGTCTTCAGGCATCTCTGGCAGTAGAGATGCTGCTAAGGGCGTATTTCTACGCAGCCCACGCTGAACATATCCAGCACAGGTGGCAATGGTTGCTCTCGTGGGGACAGGCTTAGTAAGTATTTCAGGAAATGCCGCAATAGAGAGGGCCACGTGAATGCACCTGTGATCCCCCTCCAATGCATTGTAAAATAGAATCAGAAGTTTTACCCAGGGCAAATCGTGGTTAAGCGTTTGGATGCACGAATAATTACAGGTGGTAGGTTGAAAAGTTATCAGAATAAGAATAGTAAATAGGCATTTACTTCGCACCAATTTGCAGTAAGTTAGTTGCCTCAAACCTTGTGTTGATTTGTTTACTTTAACAATATGTTTACTGTAAATTTCTGATTCTGATGTGTTTGCAGACCTTACAAGAATCTTCTTGTTCTACAAAAATTCACCATATGAGACACCCATGCGTTACTCAACTGATAAGAATCCACCAAATACATGGCTGAGCACAAAGGGAAAAAGTGATCCGTGGTTTTTGGACCTTTACAAAACGTAACTAAACTGATTCCTGAACAACGAACCTGAACAGAAACGCATGTAGTCGTGTCAGAGAGCACTACAGGTGTCTATGTTTATGCCGTTGTTGAAAAAAAACTCACAATATCATGTTAATCGTAACACAATTGAGAGTATCGCAACGAGAGCATAATGGAAATCCAAAACGTGTAAATTGCCACTGTAAAAAACACCAACAATTTTCAGCAAAGAAATGCAGTGGGAAAGTGATTTGTCTCTATAATCTTAGAGATAACATCATACTTGTAGTTTCTAACTTATCATTTGTCAACAAAAGGGAATCATCAAATTTAATTGAAACAAAAATGCCGATTAATCGCATCTCTTATGCACCACAAAAACGTCAAAAAAGCGCATCAAACTTGGAGTCCAATTTTTATAGCATGGTGGTGTTTCTTAAACGTCATTTTACACGGATGGGTTGGAATCCACAAGGCGAAACAAATGCTTACACCACATGCATGCATCCTGGACGGTCCACAAGCAACTGCTTTCATTTTTCGCAAAATTCATAAAATGAAGTCAAGCCTCGCCAAGGAGCACAATATGATCACATTGCAATCTGTTTTGTGGAAGGCGTCATTTATGCTAATTGTAAAAATCTAGCAGCACATTTCGAGAGATGTTTTTACTGCAAAATTTTATTCGGGTACGACGTAGGGAAGTCTGAGGCAGAAGAATCCGAATCACTTGAAATGATGCAACAATCAAGAGATAAAGATGTAAAGAAAATTATATGACTCAGAAGCACGTGCCAACCATGTGCAAAAGTAATGATGACGTCACAGGAACCGAATCCAAGCTGTTTATAACCACAGTGCTGCATTGCGTTTTGCCGGTGATCAGGAAGACGAGAAAGTAATGGAGAATTACAGTGAACGCTTCCACGAACCAGAAGTTTGTTTAGGTTTAGCTGGAATATAACTCAAGAAATATACAGTAAGCTTTCTTGCATTTGCTGCCGGCGATAAATTTTACTCAGTTTGCAATGAACTCAGTTTGCTTGTGCATTAACAATCATCAGCAAATTTAAAACGTTTGCGGATTTGGCTTCCTACTTTTAATGATCTATTTCTGAATAAAATTAATCTAAAAAAACTTTTAGTCAACAAAATTTAGAAAATGTGCTGTTAAAAATCAGCAAAATATGCAAGAATAACAGCCACGTGCACATAAAAATCCACGTGGTCAATAGAAGTTTTTCTCACAGTCACCGCTGCGAGAATGAATCAAACAATCGCTGCCACTTTACGTCTTACACACGTCCTCGATGAATAGATTTGATCTACAGGGTTGGTTTTATTAAGGTTTGAGCTTGGTGACTGCTAACACAGTTTAAGAGACCGCAAACATTTTATGTAAATAACGAGAGGGTCGCAAACAAGGTTCTACTTTATTTTGAGAGATCATTGGGAAAATTTGAGAAACCGTTATCAGTCTCTCAAATCGCCTTAAAAAACAACACTCTCTACAGGATTACGTTGTCTTTGGGCGACGTTGTGTTGCTGCGGTTTTCCCCCGCAACGATGTGTTGTGTATTTCTGGAAGATTCTATTTACGTAAACTACAGTTGATTGAAACCCTCATAATTTCGCATCTTGCAAAACCGAATAACATAACTTGTGTCTATTTTCACACGCATCACTAACAAAGGTCAACAAACCAATGGAGACAGAACGCTATGCATTTCTTATTAATGATGATACTCAACAAAAATAACAGCATCAATATGTTAAAATCGGATGCGGTTATTTACATTCAACTTTACTCAACGAAAGGATTAGTATAATAGACCCGAGGAGTTTTGAACCATTGACGTCAACCAGTTAATTCCGAAGTTTTAGTGAAATCATTTATTTGAGTAGACGATTTTTTTCTAATTGTATAAGTCCCAGGTTATTTGTCGCAGCTTGTGGTCTTGACTTCATTCGGTTAGATGAGATGTTCTGATTTCTGAGCTTGTTTTATGATTTATTCATTTTAGTCTTGAGATTGTTTGTTTTCTCTGCTCTTACTTTAGCCTTTCAACTTTTTACCCGTAAACTTTGTTTGCAATGTTCAGGACTGAGGATGCGTAATTTTACGTGAAATCGATTTCCTGTGGTTGCTGATAGATTCCTTGCTTACCTCCACTGTGGAGAGTACATATGTGCAAGTTTTAACCATCGCAAAAAGATGAAAGCAAAGCGCTGTCGGCTGATTCCTCGAAAGCATACATAAGGCCTAGTACTTTTAACTGTTACATACATAAGGCCTAGTACTTTAAGTGTGCCATTGTGTTTTCATTTGCTCTAATGTTCACTAATGATTGGTTTACCTGCATGCGATAGCTTTTATGGCGCTTCTGCGTGTTGACTGAGTCATATGAAACAATAAACCATTACCATTGTTATATCAAGATATTTGTTGTTGTGGTAACCAGAGCGGCGTTATGACATAAATTCTGCAGACTGAGATGTTGTTTCGATCTTACAAAGTTATTTAAGAATTTAACAGTCCATTTGACCATAAATGTTAACGTTTTTACACCTTGAAAGGGTAGAAATGCATCCTGCAGAATTGACAAACGTGAAGAACAAGCATATACACATGGTTGGATGGACAGGAAGCAGCCCAAACCTTAACCCATTTGAAAATTTATTAAGTTTACTGAAGAATGAAGCGTCTGGAAGAAAACATTCTAGACTTGTAGAAGTGTGAAATGCAATATACAATTTTTGGGCGAAAGACATATCGACGTTCGCCAAGCTTGCACAGCCGATCTAGAGGGTGAAGTTGACTTCCTAGTTGTTATTCATTGCGTAACTGCTGACGATGATTTTGGTTTTGCTACTAAAGACTTCGTAAAAACCATAGCAGCTTGAAGGCAGTTCATTAACGGGAAACAGTTTTTTTAAGGGAAGTGTTAGGCACCTGGTATGGACCTGTAGGGACCCGATTTTCTCTGATTCTAGGGACCTGATGATAATTTTCTCTGATTCTAGGGGCCCGATTTTCAATTCTAGGGACTCGAAATGGGACCTTAAAACATCTTAAAGCCTGGGGAAATCACACCACCCAAAGTCAACATTCACGTCAATCTAATTTGGAGAAGCAATAAGTTTGAGGCGTCTTAACCAAGGGAAAGAAGACTACCTCTGTAGCTTAAAACGACTCAAATAAAAAGTGATTCACTCGAACTCCCCTTTGGACATAACTAATCACATGATAGCAATAGCATCAAATTGGGAAGAAAAGTTACGGCCCCCAAAACGCGACGAGAAAGATTACCCACAGGCTTGGGCAACATCTTCCCCAATCTGATATCTCTAACAGAGAGAGAAAAAAGTTGAATCCGAAGGCAATGGTAACCTACAAAAGACCTACCACAATTGGGCAAATACTTACAAACTACAAGCACCTTGCTTCAAGCAAGACAAGAGAGCGTGTCAAGGGCGTGTCAGAACCTTGCGGCCACTGTACACTTTTGTGCTTGCTATGGGAAACACAACGAATGAATGGTACCTTGTGTTACACAAATAGTAAGTAAAACTAAAACCTTCCCGCTGAACCAAAACTTGACATGTGCAAACTATGGTATTTGCGCAGCGACTTGTGTGATGTGCAATGAATAATTTGTTGGTCAAACCAAGAAGAAATTTTCCACGAGATGGTCATCGCACCGCAGTTATTGGAACAGACCTAATTGTAAAAGTGACGAAATGACAAAGATGAAGTGGCGTTGTCGCGGCACTACTCGTAAATAAACCACCGATACGAGAAGCTTACACTGTTACTTTTGTTGAACAGTTTTTCAGTTTATTGTTATGGGTCGAGGGACGCAAGGTCATTGAATCAAGCTCCACCAGGAACCAAATGCATAAGGCGACATGTGAACAAAAGACACGGAAAAGCAAGAACAACATCAGCAGCAACTGATTATCTCAAATGCAACCCGATAACAGAAAACAATGTAATTTGGCACATTTTAACACATTAAGCAGATCAAGGGGGAGTCATCGGTAAATATCTCAAAGCAGGACATATACATGAAACAAATGGAGCACGTTCATATTGTTAGGTATTTGGTTAGTGAAAGATTAACTGCGTCAACTGGTAAAACCAAAAAAACAAATGAATAATCCGGACACGTGTATAAACAAATCTTGTGAGTATGCAATACAAATAAACAGTAAGCATTGAGTTGATGTAAATTCTGCGGATATTCAGAATCATACGGCGTGTTGTTTCAAGCTTTAGTTGGACTCGTCGCCTTGCCAGTAGCAACGAAATTCAAACGCATTTATCTGAGAACGACGTATTCTATTGTGTTAATCATCGCAGCTTGTGTTAAGATTTATTTAGTTCATGTTACTTATGCAGTAAGTTTCGAAGCTTCAGTGAATACGTTTATTTGAGAAAGACGTAATATCGGTTTCAACTTTAATTGTTTCCTTGATTTCTAAATCAAGGAATATCTCTTTTCATCAAACCAATCTCACGTCGCAGAAGTTTTCTTCCTGTTGAAAAGCAACAGGGCAGGCGATCACCCGATTTAGTGTTATATAGCGATGTAGTTGATGAATCACCGAATACATTTTGCTTGGCTTTTACGCAAATTATGCTTTAGGCTTTGCTTCTGATCGTACACGTGAGTAGAAAATATGAATGCCAAGTATTACGAGCAAAATAATATGTCCAGTATATAAAACCAGATGTTCTGATGTGTGTAAATCTTAAAGTTTACAAAGCAAGCTAAATATTTTGAAAAAAACTGTGCACTTTTTAAAAATTAACTCCGGGCATTTTGAAGAAACGCGGTTGAGTAGACTGCACAGCAATTGCCTGAACGCTGCCGAGAAATGCGGAAGTGGTTCAATTGCGTCATGCACGGAAAGTTTTGCTTACAAATATATGACGATGCAGCACCGAGTCAGTGTTTGTAAGATGAAAAAGTTGGAGCTTAGCCATTTGCATTAACCAAAGCTTAGGGCATTTTGCTTGTAGGATAATGCACATGCACGGTTGTCATGCACAAGCCAAGAAAGCTCTGAAAAACAAAGTAGCATTTTTACTGAACTGATGATGGTAGAGAAAATTGTGGTCGTGATTATATTTTAGCATTTCTGAGTACTCTTTTTGAAGAACTTTTCCATTTACAATATTTATTGTTGCATTGTAGTTATGCTGGTATCGCATGTTCAGAAACCTGTTTAACTTGCAACGATGTTTGCAAGATCCTCACTTGGTGATAGTATAAGTTACGAGAAAAGCAGTATTTTAGCAGTTATGACTAAGTGAGGACAAAAGATTCAGTTTTAATAAATTAACAATGACTGATTCGACAGTTTCTTTGGTTGTATTGATTTGAGAAAATGATTTTGACTTCGAAATAGGGGTTCTCAATCTTTGAACACTGAGGCACGCTTAAAATATCTGAGCGTTTTCGTTTCACAATTTCACTTAATTAGCACAGTAAATATGCGCATAATTTAACTTTTGTAATGCGATGGTTTTGCCTGCTTTCGATAGCAAATCAATTTGATGCGTGACTCCAATGACGTCAAGCGAACTCGCATTTCATGGTCAGTGTCAAGAAGTCTCTCTCCTTTTTACTTTTAATTTCAGTCAGTGTCAGATATCAATTCTGGCAAAGTCCCAAAAAATAAATATATGCTGATGGTACGCATGAAAATATTGGCCGAAACATTGGGGACACACATGCAAAATTCTTGCTGCACATAAGTTGAGAAACATTGATTAAAATTAGGTTTGGCGTGGAATGGGCGTCTAGCACGTAAAAGAAATTTCAGATTTACTGACGAACTGGTACAGTTTAAATTTTATCACATGCATATCGTGGATACATCAAGTAACAATGGTATTCAAAAATTGTTTTGACATCCAGTGTGAAATGTTTCTGTTGTTGCTACCTTATTTGAAAATGCTAGTTCTGTTTTGCCCTTATGCTGGATATGAATGTGTATATATTGTAGAAGTGGAATTGAGTCGCAATGTGCTATATGACTGAAGTACTTGATCTCATGATTTAGTTCAACTGGAGATTTATCAATTGAGATGTCTTGGAAATAATTATGACAATCACAAAAGCAATACAGAAACATTAGAAAAAAATCGATTTAAAAATATTAAACACTGCACTTTGTTGTACTTTAGTCTGTGGTGTTTTAGAAGACGGTCAAGTGTAATGCAAGTAAGGCAAAGCAGGGGTTGAAATAAGACGTCGATTATCGAAATACCCGAGGCAGGTTTATAGCCGAGATAGCGTTTTCATTCCACATAGGTTTTTCTGTGGCAAGAATCGAAGCAGCATCTTTAACAATTTCCGTTTCCAGTTTTTTTCAAGTAGGTTATTTATGCAGTATACACCAAGTTTTCACAACATATCAAATAATGCTAAATGCACGTAACCTTTTGGAACTGAATGAATGAACGTGGCCCATTCTGTTATGATATGAATATGAGGGGTTGCGCATGTAGGAGTTGCAAGCCAAAGTCATATTAACGAACGCATAAGAAACAAACAGGCACTTTTTACTACAATACGGTGGCGATCTGCCGAACTGTTGCGAATTGGTTTGGAAAAGCAGCACAAACTCATGAATGTCAAACGCCCTGCACAGTTTGTGAAATGTTCACTGCACGTGAGTTTGAGGCGCAATAAAAAATAAAAAATGAGGAAGATAAACGAAACGTTAGGTGATGAGGAAGTGGCTGGTGGTGGATATTGTATCTACAGCGGTGTTTTCCAATATCACGTAGCTATAGGCCAACGTCATTCGCAACAGCGCTGAAAAAGTTGGAACAGTTTGATAGTGATCTTATTTTATGAGTGATCTTATTTTGGATCATCGCGTGAGTGATCCAAAATAAGATGTGAGTGATCTTATTTTGGATCATTTGATAGTGATCTTATTTTGTGAGTGATCTTATTTTGGATCATCGATCTTATTTTGGATCATTGTGTGAGTGATCTTATTTTGGATCATCGCGGATGTATTTCTCATGGGATAGATGCAATTGCACCTTAAAGCTTTTTCTAAAAAATCTGGGATTCAGATATACGTTGAGCTATTTTTTGGATAGTAATTAGTATGTACATTCAATTTAGGTTAGTTTTTACAAAGTGATGTCTTTTGCTCGTATTGAACAAGGAGTATAGTCCGCAAGTAGTTTTGAAGGGACAAATTCGTTTCTCAAGTATTGTTACATTAAGGTTGAAAAAGTTGCTTGCACACATTTTTGTGTTCGTTTGGGTGTTCTTCTGACTACACTACTGCGTTTCTCCAGTTAGGCATTACAATTATGTTGTCTACTTGAGACTAGCAGAGATCAGCAGGCTGTTTCCAGCAAGAGAGGTATTCAAACTGGCCATAAGTCCAGGTATGAGCGATATCATTTTGCGAAAAACAAACAGGAAGTACTGTACATAAATGCGTGATGTTTCAACAGACTTCTTGCACACACGTATCGTGATGTGTTTCTACTTCTGCCACAAAAAACATTAGAGCTATTTACTGATATTGAGTTCGACGTATTTTGTAGCATTTTGATCACTGCTAGCGCAAAGAGAAGTGTGCTTTGCATCAATTCTGTTTGTAACGAACGTTAAACACTATAGACAACATTCTTCACTTGTAAATAAGCAGAAACTATCTGGAAGTGTTTTGATATTAATTTTCACAGTGCTTTCTGATTGTAACATAACTTTCTAAATAGGACAAAACTATCACTCAAAAACATTACGTTGTTTTTTATGCGTCATATTTGCACTGTATGTGTATGAAGGTACAATTTGTACCTATACCGTCTCCTAAGGGGGAGAGTTTGTTTTTAACACACATCACAGACAAGGTAACTTTTTTTTCTTAAATTTGGTGTGGACAATTTAAAATGAAAACTTAGAAATGTCAAGGAGCCTCAGGTCTCTAGTTAAATTCTAAAAAAAGTAATCACTGCTTAAAGACAAAAAATTCACAATTGTACCTATTCCGTCATGTAACCATCACTACTGATCATATAATTGGTATTCCATGACTTGTTTTTCACTAAAGTAAGACGCTTACATCTTGAATACCGTGTTAAATTAGGTAAGTAGCAGCACTAAAGCAAAACAACAGGCTAATTTTCTAATAGTGACAAACCGTGAATGGGATAATAGAAAATGCAGGCAGGTATCCTGAGGTATCAAAAGATATTCTGTTGGAACGATATGCTTTCATCCAAATCCTGGCAATAAAAGATACAGAAAAAAATAGATTTATCAATTTAAGGATATGGATTGTCTGTGATTTTTCTGCGCTGAATTGAAGGCTCAAAAAATCCATGTTCGACACC
>Ga0210059_1017739_pt1 | contig 10107 bp, 5 predicted proteins | sample Ectturendosymbi2_FD_188042 | JGI IMG/M metagenome (GOLD analysis project Ga0210059, IMG submission 188042) | Ecteinascidia turbinata endosymbiont from Florida, USA - Sample 2 (SPAdes) (version 2) | ecosystem: Host-associated > Tunicates > Ascidians > Unclassified | place: Key West, Florida...
GCCTGTTACCCTACGATCTCCACAAGTGCCATGAGTTTCAAACTTCTTGACCAACTTGAAAATCTGACTCCTGTTTGGAAATTTGTTGAAGCTGAACTTCCTTCTGAACCTTGCTTGAACAATCTGGGAAAAACTTCGTTTCGTAATATGTCTTTACAAAAAAGATCTTCTGCTCCATCGACCAAGGCATCATTAGACTATTTTTTGTTTAATATATAGAAAGGTTAACTATATCCCTATGACAATCTGGAAAGAGAAAAATGAATAAGGTCATCGATAAAGGTTTTAGAAGCTGCTGCTTTGTTTCAACAATTGTGAAACACCCTGTATATAGCTATTTCTGCGCAGAGATAGCTATCTCTGCATGCATATATAGCGTTGAAGCGTGACGGAGGAAAGTATGGTATCCTGTCTGAATAAAAACTTGGTGTTCTGTTTCAGTAATCCAGACAAAATCTAGGCTGCTGCAAGGCATGAATATAAAGCCAGGTTGTTTCAGGTCTAAATTATACTGTTTCAATTATGATATTCGTTTGTGTAGACGAAGGACTACAAAAAACTTGGGATGGTGGTCTCAGTGCTATTGACATTTTTTCTCAAAGTTTGAAAGAAGGTCTCGTCAATTGTTAAGTCCAACCATTCCAACTGTTCTCACCAGGCGCAGCTCACCGCCTCTTTGCACCTTCATGTGCAAAAAGAGAATGTTCTCACAGAAAGAGCGCATAGAAAGCGAAGTGCTCACTTGGAGACGAGCACTGTATTGTAAAAAGAAAAACGCTGTCATAGAAAAAGCGCATGGAAAGGAACTGCTCAGTTAGGCCTTCTTGCCCGAAAGTAACGTCGAAAACAAGCATCACCTTGTTGCATTATCACAATAAACCCTACTGTTTCTAGAATCAAAGAAACGAAGTATGCATACGTTCTTATATGTAATAAGCTGCAGTAGTTACTTCTTACTTAAAATAACCAGCATTCCTGCACTGAATTGCGAAGTTCAGGTGTGAGATTTAAAGCAACGCAAGCTGCAAACGTAACAACGTATGGTTACGTGCTTTGATGCAGTCAGACTGTTTGTACTCGTCACTATTCTTTGAACACTATAATCGCATTTTACTCTGTGAATGAGTGATCGAACTTTGCAGTGTCCGTTTGATCGATGGCATGACAAGCCACAATGCTTTCGCATTTTACCTAGACTAGACCAAGTTAGGAATTAGCGCCCTACTCCGCAGTAGTGCTGTAACAAGTGTTACGGGTTAGCTAACAATAAGAATGTGTCTGTAACCCTATGGTTCTGTCTTCGATGCAATTGCAAAAAGGTAACCATGTGATTCAGCCGGCTTCAATGTCTTGTACTACGTTCTGTATTGTCTGTTTTTATCAACCTGCGTTCTGCAGAGTGTGTGTTCATACTATGGACTTCGTGTCTGCTCATAAACAAATAAATTAAATTAAAATATGTGTATGTCTAAATTTTGGTTTAAGGATAACCTTTAGGGTTTAGGTTTCGGGTTTAGGTTCAACTTTTAGGTTTAGGTTTGGGGCTTTAGTTTGAAGTTTGCGTTTAGGTTTTGGGTTTACGTTTTGGGCTTACGTATTGGGTTTAGGTTTTAGTTTTAGCTTTTGGGTTTAAGTTTGGGATTTCGGTTTAGGTTTTGGGTTTAGGTTTTGGGTTTAGGTTTTGGGTTTAGGTTTTGGGTTTAGGTTTTGGGTTTAGCTTTTGGGTTTAGGTTTTGGGTTTGGTTTTATGTTTAGCGTTTGGTTTTAGGTTTAGCGTTTTCGGTCTTGTAACAAGGACCTTACGCTAATCCATGTATATTGCCCTTGTCACCTGACCAATCGAAGCAATCGGATTTTCCTAACTCATTGATCGCTGGTCCACAGTATTTTCGTGACTGCTGTCTGATGCTAGAACGCCGGTATGGTTTTTGTGCTGGTGCTTGAGTGGGCAAGGCGTTGTTTTGAAAAGGCTCTGGATGGAAAACCTTGCGCGATAGAAACACAAATTCTTCACAGAAACGTTAGTCATATTGTGTAGTTTATGAAAATCGAAATAAAAAAATTTTCCACTTTTTTTGGAGAGAAAAAACACCCGAAAACAAGGGTGGATTGCCTGTTTTGTTATTTTAAAAGTTTATTGCGCCTATTCCAACAATGGGAAAAATGTAAAAATCACAAAAACGGTTGCTATAGCTGTTACAAAGCATCCTGCCAAGTTTGGATTCTAAAAATTGTAGAGAAGAAAAGTTATGACAGTTTTTATATCACCTGGTCCTAGACAGCATTTTTGCTTTTCGACTCCGTCCGAAAACGCACATGCTTTTAGCTGTGCTTTGCCGATCGCTAAATAACTCAGTTTGGTTTCGATTAGACTGAAACGTACAGCACTATTTCGTTTCAATACGTAAAACCTTCATAGATATTTTCGTTGCACTAACTGAACTCCGAAAAAAAATTATTACACACATTGTACCACAAAAAAACACGAAATATTTTATTTTCGCATGAAAAAGCCACACAAAATTTTTTTTGCACCAAAAAAACAACGCAAAATTTTATTTGCATGTGGCCTGAGCTTTCGACAATTGCCAGCTCTTGGATGCTGAAATGTAACGCTTCTGCTGTTGTGGTTGTTGTTTCAGAAAAAATGTGAACATCACAGAACATGTTGTGATTACCTTGTAGTGGCCGTATGTCAAGATTTAGTGCATAAACGGGAGGAAAATAACTGAAACATTTTTATCAGCTGGTCGTAAATATGGTTTGAGATTTGTGAAAACGTTATGCACGCACGTTCAGGTGCTTGGCGTTGTTGCGATGGTAAAGAACAAGCGGCAAGGGTGCAATGTGAGCTATTGTTGGCAGGATCTTTTATTGTCCTCTGTTGAACTCTAAATCTCCATTGATATGTATTATTGGGAATCAGCAAAAAGATCACAAGCCGCGATCACTGAATTACTTCTTTTTCGCAAATCAACGGGCGTTATTCTTCGCAAATGCCCTTCCTGCATTACAAAGGCTTTGCGCTTATGGGCCATTTGAAGACTGCCAAGTGTGAATGTTTGTGAAGCAGCGCGCATTGCCAAGTGCGAATGTTTGCGAAGCAGGGCTAATTGCCAAGTGCGAATGTTTGTGAAGCAGCCAAACAGGCAGCTCCAGCCGTTACTTGCTGTTGAAAATAAAATTTTGTAGCAGCTAAAACCGTTAACTCTCTACATGATGTTCCAACTCACACTAAGTTTTTATCGACATCACACTGGCATGCGTTCAGAAATGCTTTAAACTAACGGGTCATTTGAAATCTGCCAAGAACGAATGTTTGTGAAGCAGCATCGAAAAAACGGCTGAAGCATTTACTTGCTGCCGAAAAAAATAATTGTACTCAAGCAAAAAAAGGTCAAAACTCTATATGATATGTTTTCACTCAGTAAAACAGTTTTTGAGTAATTATTTATGCACTCTGCATGGGCATGCGCTCACAAATGTTTTACACTAACGGGTCATTTTAAATCTGACAAGTGCTAATGTTTGTGAAACAGCCCCGAACACACGGCTGAAGCAGTTACTTGACGGGGAAAAATATATTTATCCTAAAGCAAAATTCGTCAAATCTCTACATCATTATGTTCTAAGTCAGTGAAAACCGTTTCTGAATATATATTTATGCACACTGCAGTAGCATGCGTTCGCAAATGCTTTACCCTAACCGGCGGTTTGAAATCTGACAAGTGCGATTGTTTGTGAAACAGCCCCGAACACACGGCTCAAGCAGTTACTTGCCGGGGAAAAATATATTTATCCAAAGTAAAAATCGTCAAATCTCTACATCATTATGTTCTATGTCAGTGAAAACGTTTATGAGTTTGTATTTATGCACACTGCAGTAGCATGCGTTCACAAATGCTTTACCCTAACCGGCGGTTTGAAATCTGACAAGTGCGAATGTTTGTGAGGGAGATACTTGCCGGGGAAAAATATATTTATCCTAAAGCAAAAATCGTCAAATCTCTACATCATTGTGTTGTAAGTCAGTGAAAACGTTTGTGAGTATGTATTTATGTACACTGCAGTAGCATGCGTTCAGAAATGTTTTACCCTAACCGGCGGTTTGAAATCTGACAAGTCCGAATGTTTGTGAAGCAGCGCAAATTGCCAAGTGCGAATGTTTGTGAAGCAGGGCTAATCGCCTAATCGCCAAATGCGAATGTTTTTGAAGCAGCTGAACAGGCAGCTCCAGCAGTTACTTGCTGCTGAAAATAAAATTTTGCAGCAGCTAAAACCATCACTTGACAGTTTTCGGTTCTCTACATGATATTCCAACATACACTAGTTTTTTATCCACGTAACACTGGCATGCATTCAGAAATGCTTTACACTAACGGGTCATTTGAAATCTGCCAAGAACGAATGTTTGTGAAGCAGCATCGAAAAAATGGCAGAAGCACGTACTTGCTGTCGAAAAAAATATTTACGCTCAAGCAAAAATCGTCAAATCTCTGCATGATAGTTTTTAACTCAGTAAGAAAATTTCTGAGTGATTGTTTATCCACATTACATTAGAAACCGCTTCCAATGAAATGCAATGTGACGAGACAATCAGCCACATGGTTACAGCAGGCCGATCTTATTTCCGCACTCTGCGAAACGCGTGCGTGACTGCAGGCAAAACCACCATGACTGCAGGCAAAATATACCATGGTTGCTTTGAAATGATCTCTTGACCACACCGTACGTCAGCGAACATTATAAATACATGTTTCTGGTTCCTAGAGACTTGTACGAAATGTTCGTACTTTATAGAGGAAAACATACGCTCACCGGTTGGCATTTGAAGTGAAGTACGAGTATATCATACGCCAGCCACGAATATACCGAGGGCCGGCGTTCTGCGCTTGGGCAAGTTTCCAGACAAGCGGCGATTGAAGTTAGTGTTTTCGGTCTTGTAACAAGGACCTTACGCTAATCCATGTACATATTGTGACGTAGCGTCACAATGTGGATGAATCTATTGTAGTTTGATACTTAGAGATGTTGTTTACAACGCTGCGAACGTGTGCGAACCACACTTCGTGACAGGAAAACAGTGCGCTTGATGGAAAATCTTGTGACGTCTTTCCGGCAAGCGATACCCGCATCGCAGCTTTGCAGAACTTTAAAAACAATTGCTACGTAAATCACACTCTCTTCGAATAACGCACGTTTCGAATAAGGGTGTCTCTGCAGATCTCCTGCCTTCGAATTCGCCGTACTTTTATTCTGGTATCAATTTAATTTTTAACTGTGAAGTGATCAAAACAGAAAGTTCTGATTGGTGGTAATATTTTGCGGGGTCACTTGGCCTTGCTCCGTTGACAATAAAACACCATGCAAAAATAGAAAGCTTCTTCAGAATGAAGTCAACAGCAAAACAGGAACAGTTACATCCCCAAAATGTCTGTGGATCCTTGCCCCATGGGGTCCACAACATATACTGTCCCTGTCACCTGACCAATCGAAGCAATCGGATTCTCCTATTAGTAAAATAACTCCAGCAGTGCTTTTCCCTCTGATGCCTAGTAGATACTTCCTTGTTAAATTTTGGAAATGGTAAAAGGCTATGGCTATTTTGCCTCATGAGGCAAAATCACTGACGGAGCTATTTTGCCTTCAACCAATCGTATTTGGCTGAAGGCAAATCAGCTCCAGTAGTTCTTTTGCCTCATGAGGCAAAATAAAAATACATGATTTTATATTGGCGGATCAGGACTGGATCGGACTGATGATTTTCTAAAAATTTGCGGATCAGGACTGGATCAGATTCAATTTCATCGGTCAGGACCGGTCTCGGACTAAAGAATTTTACAGTCCGCTCATCTCTGACTGTTACCTGTTAGGTTGTTTAAACTAAATCAGAGATGATCACGGAGCCAGAGTGGACTCACGCCGGAGTTTGCATTTTGGACTAGAGCAGGAGCCGGAGTCATTATTTTAGGTTCGAGCCGGGTCAACAAAGATCTCTGCAGGAGCCAATCAAAGTTTTAGAGGGACCTAATTTCTGTAATGATGCTTGTTGTTTTGAAACAGAATGGAATTAATTGAGACGTGTTTTCTGATGTTGCAGTTGACTGCATCGCCTTGAACTACTTAGGCAAGCACAAGCGAAAGATGGCTATTCGGGGCATTAACTAAAAGGAAAGCAACCAGCAGCAATAGAGCTCCCTGGACGCGTTCACTCTTTGCTTTCACTAGTCACCACCAGGCGCGTAGCCAGGGGAGGGCGATTTCCCCCCCAATTCCGAAAGTTCCACCAAAAATTTTTAGGTCAGTCAAGCTTTTGATATGTAAGCCAAATAAAATTTTCAGCGTAAATCACCAAAACTGCTTGCTATTGCATAGTTTAGTCGAAACTGATCAAAGCACTGTGGTTCATCAATTATCCATGATTAATCAAACGTTGTGTACCAAGGGTGGAAATAGTAGAATTTTCCAGGTGAGGCCAAGGATTTTCGTAGGGTGCAAAAGTAAACAACCTTTTGTGCTAGAAATATATTAGGAAAATGTCGAATTTCAAAATGTATGGTGGTGCCAAGGCCCCCTTCTTCCCTTTCCCTTTCGACGCTTATGGTTGTGTATATAATCATGCTGGAGAATTCATGTCATCGCTGACATTTTCCTGAGGTTTAAGCTCTGTGTGGAAGTTAGTGATAATGAAGTACGACATTGTATCTGACCGCTTGTAATCATCACTATCCAAAGTAAAACAAGGAGTAACACTTTTCCCAGCTGTTTCTGATGCACCAGCTTGTTAAATCTCACCTAATACTAGTGATGTGAACTTATACTATCAAGCCCATCGCAAACATTTCTCTCCTCTCTGATAACTCCGGCGTGCTACAAATGCTGTGCTTCTTACCCTTGTCTCCAGCATAAGCCTTAAATGTAAATTGTATATCTTTTGTACTGTTTCAAAACTAAATAGCGATGATGTACGTTTTATATACCTTGAAGCTCAAACTTTGGTTGAGAAGAAATCCAGTTTCAAAATCTTTTTATTGTGCAAATAAGCCATACACCAGGCGTCTCAAATCAAATTGCTTCGAGGGTGAAACGAGGACTTTAAAATATACCAGGGCTACATTATGACGCTGACGCTACAAAGGCGGTACCTAAGCCTTACTAGAAACAGCTTTTACATCTTCTTTTACGGCAAATAGTATTGTGAGTTATAGGGAATTTATCTCTAGAGCCTTTTCTACGTTCGTTTTAAACGAACTTGTTGACTCGCTGGCCTAGAACTCTTTTAAACACCGATGAATAAACTAAATAACCTAAATGTTAATTATTTCTAAATTCCCAAAAAACATCGCAGGCCGCACAAAATGCCCTCGCGTATAGTTATAGTTTCACAGTGCGTCGCAACTTGGATGTGAACCAGTGTTGCCACTGCTGTTTTCACTAGATCTGGGGTTTTCTGTTTTATTTGGGGTTCTGGGTTTTTTATTGAAAATATGTTTTTTTTTGACTTGGGTCAAATTTTAGAAATTTATGTTGTATTGCTCTGTTTTCCATTCAAGAATACAGCAGTTTGATAGGCGCAATGTGCAAAGAAAGTCAGTAGCCAGTACAGTTGTAAGGCTAGGCTTAAACTAAATTGTTTGAAATTTAATGTTTTACGGATTAAGCACTGACTAGACGTAGGTCAGCACTCTAATCTATCGCTGATATGCCAAGGGCTGCTTGTGCGTGATCTTCAAGATCATCTTGGAATGCCTTTTTTGGTTTTGAAGATGCGCTGTGGTTGAGAATCTGTTCATTGCTTTGCAGCCTTCAGGCGCACTGTGATTGGTATGAATGTAAAATTTTGAATGTTAAATTAGTAGTCAAATACTGCAATGAATGCAATGATTAGGGTGAAAAGAAAACTGTAAGACCTTGAATATCTTGTACATGTTTCAATTTGTGCATTTAAATGAAAGTAAAATAAAGCATTTAACGTATTCTAGAAAAGATCTAACTAACGTTTTTTGTTATTTCGTACATTACATTTGCTGCTAGCCTATTTGCAAATGGTCAGTGTATGTTTAAAAATAGACTTGAACTTGTTAAAATTTTGATGCAAAGGATTACCTTAATTTTTTGTGCAAGAAGTACTGGTAGTAAACATTTCAAGTTTGGTTTTGACTTTTTTTAAACACATTTTGCATGTCTGTTTTTTTTTGTTATTTTATAGTTTTTTTTCAAGGTAAATTCTAGGGTTTTTCTTACGTAACAGAGTGGTAACACTGATGTGAACTAGCTACTTTGTAACAGGTGTCATGTCATTGACACTGTCGTTCAGCTTTATATGACCGTGGGCCTGGGAAGTAGGCTGAAGTCAATGTCCGTGAGGTCGTGGAGGTGGACATAACTTTGTTTGCCTCGAAATCCTCGTATCACAGCAAGGGTGCTCCTCAAAAGAACAAATCTGAGCTTTGTCCTTATGTATGTTATGACAGATGCATATGGCTCCAGCTACGTTTTTCAGCTATTTTTTCTCCCAGTCTTTTCTTGACTCTGTTGCATTCTGGTGCCATCCCTCCAGTTGTTGTGAAGACAAGGGATTGAATGAAGACTTCTCTATGTCAATCACTGTTTGGTTGTATATCCTTCTTCTCTTTTTCATGTTGTTGGCAGACCTCTGCCAGGGACTTTCCAGAATAAGACTGTAAGGTAAGATGTGTGATCCTTATGTCAAAGAAAGTTTTCTCACAGCTATTCCACAATTCTCTCGCAGAGATATCCAACCTACCTTGCATTGTCTGCAGTGTTGACTTTTCTTTCATAGTCATTTTCATTGATTGGTAGAAGTGTGGGTTCGGTCTGAACATCCCTACAGACCTCTCATTATTTGTGCCTGAGAGTCTCTCACTGAAGTGTAACCACCTAATTTGCATATGAGGCTGTGATCCACAGAGCTTGTCTCTCCACAAGCACAGTGAATGGGTATGCCTTTCACCTTCTATCCATATCTCATGCAGACGGCATCGGTGAATTCTTGTTTGTATAATGCATATCTATCCAATCGCTTTGATTGGCAAGGCTGACAGCCAAGAAGATGCCCCTTTTTCCATTGCTCCTTTTATTAGTTGTTGTGACTCAGGGATCATTTCTGCCATAAGTTCATCACAGATGTTTTTTCATTTTTCTCTTGTCGTATTCTGTTTTTCGTGTGTCTGGTAAACTGCTGGTCTGAGAGGTTGTAGTCAAGATCGAGCTTTTGAGTGTAGATTTATTAGTGATCTGAGTGGAGTGTTCGCATTCTGACTTGGCAGTTTCCTGAGGATCTGTCAGGCCTAGCCCACCATGTCTGATAGGAAGAGGTAGTATTTGTCTTTCGGCATCACTAACTTCTTGTTCTACAAGAGCGGGAATCAATTGATCTCTGATGACGTTTTCAGGTGGTTCAAAAAATTCACTCGCATCAGGCACTGTTCTTTAGAAATGGATCCATCTGGAGGATAATCCTTTGGTGAGTGCTGAGTACGCTGCTTGAGGGTCATCTTGTGCGTACTAGGTCTTTTACCCAACCCTCAACCTTGTTTTTAATGTATTGTTCCCTGAATGATTCCGTCCCAATTACTTACAGATCCAAGGAAGCGTTCACCTTGGTCTGTGATTTTGATTCCATCATTTTTGAAGATTTTTTGTGCAGATCGCATTAGACTACTGTCTTTTATTAGAAGGATTGTCTTTGCAGGTTTAGGGCAGGACCCAAAGTCTGGTCCATTGGCCTGTAGGTATTCCCACCATTTTTTCACACCTGCCAGTAATCCGACTGCAGAGCTATCATCCGCACACCACACCTGTTTCACTTCATCATTTGCAGTTTCACTGCTTAATGCTTGTATCAATGGGCATGTGGATAGGGCATACATTGCCATAGCAGCATTGTCCTCTTGCGTCACACCCTCCTGCGACAGTATGTGGTTCCCATTTCCCAGATAAAGCATGGCGGGAGTGTTGTAGCTGTTGTGTAGGTATGTGTACATTGGGGGACACAGTCTTTTAATGTTTTCTAGACTGACTTTTCTGTTGAGTTTGTTGAAGGCATTGTCTGCATCCACTAACAGCAGGCATTCACTGTTGTCC
>Ga0210059_1017740_pt1 | contig 10106 bp, 4 predicted proteins | sample Ectturendosymbi2_FD_188042 | JGI IMG/M metagenome (GOLD analysis project Ga0210059, IMG submission 188042) | Ecteinascidia turbinata endosymbiont from Florida, USA - Sample 2 (SPAdes) (version 2) | ecosystem: Host-associated > Tunicates > Ascidians > Unclassified | place: Key West, Florida...
CACTCGTGTGTTATGCTAATGTTGCTAATTTGTTTATTTGCTATATTAATCTTAAGTACATTGGAGTAAATTACGTTCTTCTGAAACCAGGGGTGTACACTCCAACATTAAAAAAACATCAGGTGGTACGCGGTCTCAAAAAGTTTGAGAACCACTGCTTTAGATCATAACTTTTGAACCAGAAACCCCAGCAGGTCATCCAAAGTATCAAAAGACTCATTGTTGCAGGTTGTAGCCTAGTTTCCAACAATAACTTCATCGAAATACTACCTTCTGACAGTTTGGGCCTCGGGCCAGGTGATGTGGGTCAAGGTGGCCTAAAAGTCCTTCAGTAAAAAGTCACTCACAAAAAATACACACCCCCCAACCAAAAAAATTTTTTTCAAGAGCAGACCAGAAGACTTGCTGAGTCTTTTGAGCCTTTGAACAGCTTTCTACCGCTTTCGGAGCCAGGATTACGCTCACGCAAAGCAACGTGCAATCCAGTTTCTTTGGCACAAAATTATCAAAACTTGCCTGACGCGAAAGATTTAAAATTCATAGAAAAAATTGAAATTGCTGCAATTTGAAAATCTTTAGTCCATAAATCCTGATTTTTGAAGTTTTTCAAAAAAGGTAAGGTGCAGAATACATTATATTTTTGATGATAAAGCAGAGAACAAGATTTGGATATATCGGTTATCACACCGATATATCAGTATCAGCCCCAAGAAGGCATATCGGTCAATCTGTAATGTGAATTTCATCAGGGCAGGATGTCATCTTTGAAAAGTGCTTTACAAAGATGAATTGATTGATCTCCAATGTTCAACAAAGCTTTATTCCAAATTCAAACCTTGCAACTGTGACTATTAAAAACTTGTGTGGATTAGGCAAATAATTTCCTCTGCTTTCAAAGCGTACATTTGAAATCATTACATTCTCAAATGCACATTTGAAAAATTATTGTATATCTTTTCAAAATCCTTAAATGTGAGAGAGATTTTCTCAATGATGACCATAAAAAAACATCGATCTCGATTGATTCCCATTAATGATATGAGAGTATCTTCTTCAACCATTGCTCCAAGACTCTCATATATTGCACATGGAAAACAAGCACAAAAGTCTCACGGAGTGACTGACTGGTTGGAATTGTTCGTCCTTTTTAATAAAACTAAGTTAAACATGGTTATATACTCCTTTTTTTTCAAACCTTTTCCCCTTGACTTAGTGATGCGCCTGTTCATATGAAACTGTTTTTGGAATTTTTAAAACCTCAGTGCACCACTTCCTAAGAGTATTCATGGTTACTTGTAAAGTTTCATTTCAGAGATTGACAAGTTTCATTCAAGCATTATCCTAAATTGGCTCCAGTTAGCACAAAATCCATGCATTTGAGTGCAAGTTGACAATGTTTGTCCAGGAAAACCTGCCCGGTTCATTTTCTGAAAAGCCGTGCCTTGACACACTAACTAAATGTTGTTAGGTGTAAAATCAGTTTTTTAATTTTGTTGAAGTTTACATGAAACAAAAAAGGTTACGAACTACTGTTTGAGTAAAAATACCAACTATTTTTAACACTTTCGATGCTGAGTGGTTTCCCCATGACTGTTACTGCCCAGTTTAGGTGAGAAATTCGAATCCCAGAAGGTAGACACTGCTAGGCATTTCCCAGCTTAACACTTTCAATACCAGCTAGATTCCCAAGAAGAACACTTTCAATACCAGGTGGATAAAACTGGGCAAAAATTCAAATCCCACAAAAAGTAACATTCGCCATTTTGGCTAAAAGCCATAATTTACCAGCTGAATCAGCTAGAGAACTGTTCAAACCCTCTAAAGAGGCAGAAAGTCTTGTATTTTGTAACAAAAAAAAGTTTTGGATGTCGTGGCTTTTGTTGATATCTACATGAATGGAGTATGTTAATGCACATTTTGTTTACATTAGGATGACGTCATCGGGCCCTGGACACCAATGCCAAGAGTCATTTTTTGACTCGAGTTTTTTTTAAACCAGGCTATAATACAGTCTTTAGACCAGTGGTTCCCAACCGGGGTGCCGCGACACCCTAGGGTGCCATTTACAATACCCAAGGGTGCCGCGAGCTAATGCGTTTTTTAATATACTATTAAAAATACATTTTCAAACTGTCATCAAACCTTAAAGCAAAATTGTATGGGGCGCCACTGGGTGCCGCAAAATATAATTCTCTTCTGCAGGGTGCCGCAAGCCTAGAGAGGTTGGGAACCACTGCTTTAGAGGGTTTGATGGACTTTTTAAGCATTTCTGGTTCCAAAATCATGGCCAAAATGCTGCAAATGAACACTTTGAGAGCTCGGGTACAATATATTTGAACTTTGAAATTGGCCTAAAACTAGCAGTTGCCAGTTGCCTTATCAACACCATAGCTCCTCCGCCGATTACGCTAGAGAGCTGTTCAAGGGCTCAAACAGATCAACCAGTCTTCTAAACTACACTTGAAAAAAATTTTTGGTTGGGGGTTGCAGATTTTTTGTGAGTGATGTCACAATGAAGTAGTTTTTAGGCCATTTTGGCTCATGTTTCCTGGCCTAGGGCCTAACCACTAGGCCCACATATTTCGCTGAAGTTTCAATGGAAACTAGGCTCGAGTCCGAGTCTTTTGATTGATTCTCTGGCATTTCTGGTTCAAAAGTTATGATCTAAAATAAACAAATTAATTATCTAATCAGTCAAATATTGTTATTACTTCAGATCATAACTTTTGAACCAGAAACCCAGCAGGTCATCCAAAGTATTAAAAGACTCGGCTGTAGCCTAGTTTCCAACAATAATTTCAGCACAATACTACCATCTAGTGGCTTGGGCCCAGGTGAAGTGGGCCAAGGTGGCCTAAAAGTATTCCACGTATGTCACTCACGAAAAATCTGCATCTCCAACCAAAAAAAAATTTTTGGAGTGCAGACTAGAAGACACACTGTCTTTTGAGCCTTTGAACAGCTCTCTACCTCTTTCAACATCAGAGTTATGCTTGCGCAAAGCCATGTGCAATCCGGTTGTTTTGGCATGAAAATCCCAGAATCCAACGGACATGAAAGTGTTAAAAATTTCAAAAAATCTATGCAAAATGGATAGTGCGCAAAATAACTCATTTGTGTGACATAAATTTTGAATGGTAACAACTTGACGAGCACACATGCTATTGGCATATTGAATATATCAACTGAAAGCTCTCATTGAGATTTCAGTCTTAAAATATCCTCATTGCTTATGTTGTTTTTTTCTTTTAAATTATCATCCCACAAAGTTTTTGCCCAAGATTTCAATGTAGTTACACTTTGACCCTTTAATCCCACATGCACCACTTTTTTGCTGAACTTTGCACAACCATAACTTGCCAGCCAATTGAGTTAGTGAGCTGTTCAAAGCCTTTAAAGATGCGGCAAGTCTTGCAGTTAAGATTTTTTTTAATGGGAAAAGTTTGGGTTTATTGTGGGTAATGTCATAATGTGGGTAGATTCACACATGTTTGCCCGAGGTCATTGGGCCCTAAGTGCTAAACAAATGAGCCAATTTTTTGACTTAAAAGTTTTATTAACAACTAGGTTGTAATTCAAGTTTATTAGAGCCTTTTACCAGCTTTTTAGCATTTCTGGATCTAAAATTATGGTTCCAAAACCCAAATTTTAATTTAAAAAATCAAGTCCGGAAAAAGGTTATGTTTGTCTTTTTAGCTGAAAGCCATAACTCTCCAATAAATTGAGCGAGGAAGCTATTCCAACACTCTTAAGTCAAGCATAATTTTTCTTCACAAGTGAAGATAAGATACTTGAGACAACCTCTCGGTATGTTTCTACAAGAATTAAATGATTTCAGTAAGAATGATTTAGTTTAAAGTTGGTTGTTGATTTTCTTGCTGGTTGTTACGCTTCATTGACCACAAAAAGTAGTCATTTTGTATGGTCCATAACTTCGAACAAGCTTAACCAATTTCAAAAAATATTATATAGTTTCTTGGAATCAGCATGAAAAATTCTAGCTGCTCATAAAATTTGGGGAAAATCTGAGATGGTGAGTTGACTGGCTAGGGCAGTTGACATACAATGACCCTTAGTCATAAATGACCAAGGTTACATTTTGTGGGGATCTCAATGTTCATCCAACATTTGTTTTTTTATAATTTCAGCTCCAGATTGACTAGAAAGCCGATCAAGGGCTCTAAAGACTTGGATGATAGCTTAATTTCCAAAGAACCCTTGAGCCAAAATAATGGCTCATTGGTTTGGCTCCTAGGGCCAGAAAACTGAGACTTTTGTTAGGAACATATTACACACCACCCAGTAACCGTGGCTGGTTTTACCCTCACGTATATACGTTGGCCAGTACCAAAAGTGTCAAGTCTAAAATGGTAAACCTGGCAAAAGTTTTGTTGCCTTTACACCAATCAATTGCCAACATATCAAATCATTTCCAAAACATTTAGGCTACATACCACTGCAACAAGTCTGAGCACATCTTCAACAGCTGTCTAGTGTCTAGCTCAATCACCTATTGAGTTATGGAGTTGCAAAGTGACATAAAATTAGTGGCTCACACGTTATTTCAAAGTACAAATATATCATACACTGGCGTCGAATGTGTTATGTTTTCTACTACATTTTTCCTTCAAAAGAAGATTTAGTAGACAACTATTACATGAAAAAGATACACAATTATGTGCTTACACCCTATTTCATTCTGAGGAACATAAAATGTTTTTTTTTTTGTAAATTGAATGAAGTTGTTGTTTTTTATCCATTTGTACTTTTTTGTTTATAACATTTTTTTAACACATTGGCTGCTGGGGTATGAATATATCCTACTTTGAAATCACCTTAAAATCAAATAGTTTCACCTGTCTTAGCAACAGCATAGCTACCAAGCCGATTGTACCAGAAAGCTGTTCAAACCCTCAAAACAATCAACAGGTCTTCAAAACTGCATGATATAAAATTTTTGGTTTTGAAAAAAAAATTAATTATACAGTAGAATGTGCCTATTTCATCACCTCAAGGGGATTAGAAAAAAGTGACATAGGAGAAGTGATGAATTATGTAAACAGGTGAAAACTCTACCATAGAAGCTTGTATACTTTATCATAGTAACTCGTATACATACATAGTGCTATTATTTGCAGTAAAATACAGGTTTAAGACGTTATGGTTGAATACAACAATTAATTCCTCTGCTCTATCTGGACTCTTCCATCTAATGAAGTACCTTTTAAATCTTAAACAAATTTTTCCGCGTTCTTTCAAATGGGGAGACTTAATTTGTTTGAAATCCCATACGTACTAGCTGCTTAGACATCAAAAGCGAAACTGCAAATGACGAATTAGACGAACAAAACGCTTCTCGGAGATAGAAAGAGGTGACGTGACGCATTAAGCAAATTGACGAATTAGACAAACAAGAATGTACACAAAAGATAGGGATTCTGCCGGGACCAATGAAAAAGTAACGAATTAAGCGAATTGACGATGACGAATTAGACGAGTTCTACTGTATGTTTAACTATGGGATTAATCAATCATTTTGTTTACTTGACATCATAACTTTTGAAACCCCAGCAAGTCATCCAAAATATCAGAAGACTCGGACTTCAACCTAGTTTCTAATAAAAACTTGAGAAATACTGCCATCTGTTTGGGCCAAGTGAAGTTGGCCAAAGTAGCCTTAGTTAAAGTACTCCACTTATGACACCAGTCACAAAAAATCTAAAACTCAAATCAATTTTTTTTTTATTGTGAACTAGAAGACTTGCCGAGTCTTGTGTGTTTGGATAGCTCTTGAGTTATGCCCACTCAAACCCACATGTGAACCACTTGTGTGAACCGTTTGTGTTAATTTGTGAAAATGTTAAGTATATATCATAAATACTTTTTATGGATTTTATGGAATATTACAGTGAACTTGCTTAATCTTTAATTATGTATAATCAATAGGCAATAACTGTGTACCTGTATTTTTGTCAATTAATTTGTCTGAACTATAATTGACACAATACGTCATATACACTTGAGTAACTAGTCCCCACAAAGGCGACCGAGTTGAATCCATCAGGAAATTCTTTTTCCAGTCAGCAACAAAATTTTTGCTGACAGATTCAACTAAGTCGCCTTTGTGGAAACTAGTCACTTGAACATATACAGATATATGTACAAGTTTGAATCATTGGAACATAAATAAAGTAGAGCCCAGTTGCCTGATTCCTAGAAAGCTTGCAGGAAACTTGGAGCTTTAACGCATCATATACTATATTATTAATTATATATACAGTACATTTACGAATTATGAACTATGGAACTTATGTTTTAGAAAGCTATGATAAAATGTACCCTGTAAAAGGCGGAGCTCCGTGAACAGCAGAGCTTGGTTGCGGAGGTTTGATGACGCAACCGGAGTCACTAAAACCGATATATTTTGTGTTGAGCAATTAGAACTAAACCGTAGTAAAAATAATTTTATTGCAAAAGGTGATAATACACTAGGGTAAAAAAAGTCTATTCTGAAGTATTACTGAATAATACCAAACAGAGAGATTTACTGTTTGATACAATTCGGCTAGTATAATTAGATACAGTGCAAAAAGGCAACATTCAAAGAAGTAACCAATTTTCAGTTGAAATTAGATCAAATGAAAACAATTTAAACATAATGGTAAAAGAACTGATCAATCAATCATTTTATAACATTTTTTTGATCTAGTCAACCAACCCTCACCGGCAAACAAAACCTAACGCAATTTAGGCATTTTACTTTAAGTCAAATTTTGAGCTAGCCTCACTGGTTATACCCGGATGTACTGCGCAGGAACCGGATATGCGAGAAAACGTTAAGTGAAAGGTTAACGAGACTTGCTGCGCAAAAGAGACCACTATTCAAGGCTAATTATACAGTTACCAAACGGCGCACCATTACAAAATAAAGCAAATCCACTTACCAAGGACCTTTTTTTCCAGGGCAACCGGCTTCTGCGCGGTGGTTTGGTCGGGCTGGTTGGTTGACTCCGACATGATGTTTAAACGCAAATATTGTTAGATCTCTCCCACTCTTGCTTTCCCTGTCTGGTCACTTTGATGGAATGACGACGTGAACCAAGTCGTCATAAGGGGCGCTTCTGCGCTTACTGAACCGTGACCACGATCAAAAAGCGCAAATTGCCCACAGTGAAATACAAAATTGGTTACTGGTTTCATTCATATACGCAAGAATCTGTTTCACATGAGATTTTATCTTTTAACTAGGTATAATAAATATCTTCCCTACTTCCAAAAAAAATTCTACATCTTAAATGGAAATGCAGTTACGCATGGCTGCTTCGCCCTTATCACCTATGTGCCGCACCTTGGAAAACAGGGCGAAGCTAGAGCAGGGTTTCGCGAGTCACATTTTTAGACTCCGACTCCGTTCCTGTTCCAAAACTTTTTAATCCGGACCAGGTTTCGAAATTTTTTCAAATTTGAGAATCCGACTCCTATACATACTCCAGTAAACATCAGTACAACTGAAATCCAGCAATGTTTGCACCAGAGGTGGCCGGAGTCAGTTTTTCAGGCTCCCATTCCACTTCTGCGCCAAAACTTTTTAATCCGGGTCCGGTTCCGGGTCCGACCATTCTTCAAATTTGAGAATCCGACTCCTGTTCAGACTCCGATACAATCATCCATCCAACCGTAATTTACCCATGTTGTTACCTAAGAAATGACCGCACAGACTCCTACTACTGCCGAAATGGAAAAGTGACTCCGGTTCCGGGTCCGGTTTTTCAGAAATTTTTGACTCCGGGTCCGGATCCGCGTCCGAAAGAAAAACGCAGAATCCTACCGGAGTCAACTCCGGTAAACCGGATCCGTTCCCACCTCTGGTTTGTACCAGAGGTGTGCATGGACTGGATTTTGGATTTTTTGGAACCGGACTCCGGCTGCCTCAGGCAGGATCCAGATTCAAATTTTCTTAACAAGAACCGGATCCGGGCTGGATTTGGATTTTGTAATTTTATGATGAAGAATGGTTTGTGAGACTGAGATGTGCGTGTAATCACTAATTACATATAACCTGCTATAGTTACTATAGTTTTGCAAGTCTTCCAGAGTGTTCCACGCGATGACAGAAAAGTACACTACACAGATGCAATGCATGAGTGATTTACGCACAGGTTACTTTCGTGCCTGCCTGATACTGTGTGGCAGTGTAATGACAGATTAAATTATGCTGTTTTCGAACTACAACTCTTGACGACCCCATGCATTTTGGATTGGCTGTTGTGTTATATTTGTGATTTTCCAATAAAAGTTTATATGCCCTACGTATATATGTAAGATTCCTACATTAGTTTCATTGGAATTGCGTTTTTACGACATGTTTAGGTTACTTTTTCGAGGAAGTGCTGAAAAGTTCAGGTAGGCTACTGTACTGTGTAAGCATAACATTGCATTATGCAGTAGCCTAACTAGTAGTCTCAAATAGTTTATATGGCAGAACACAACTCTGTGCTTACGCTGCTAAAGGATGGAAAGCTGTCAGAAAAGCCTTATGCTGGTGGGAAAAGTGACATTTGGCAAGACTTTATTCAGGCTACTCATTCACCATACACCAGCGATGATTGTACATCGATTATATGTCATTGTTTTGGGATATGTTACATTCTAAATTAACAAGTTCTTTGTTGATATATCGTAGTTTCATAATTGACAAAATGTGTTACCAGGCCGAATGAAATGGTTTTGTGGGTTGGATTTGCATTTGGCCTGCTGGCAGTACAGGTAAGAGACCCTGACAGTTGCCTATTTTAATGCTTCATATGTTTTGATATCTATTTAGGTAGTGTCTATTTTACCGCCAAGATTCTGGCGGCAAAAGACCGGCTGGAGCTAGTGTGCCGCCAGTCAAACATTCGGTCTCATGGCATGACGCAATTCGAATAAAAGGGCCAGTTTGGCATGCTGCGGTCAGGGCCGGCCCTGGCAGGTGCGGGACCCAATGCAAGACCTAGGTGCGGGGCCCCTCTGAGCAGTGGTTTTATGACGTCATCGTGTTCAGTCAACCGTGCTATACAAGCATGGTAGAGCGCAGATATAAAGCTTTACCATGAGAACTGAGCACGTTAGCTAAGGTTCGATAATACAGGAAATGCATTTCTTGTTCTTACAAGAGCGTTGTTTGTTAAACAATGAGATTTATAAGCCGTTTCTACTGAATTCTAAAACGCAAGGGGTGTCTGGAAAAAATGAAATATATACCTAAACACCATGGCGTGGGGCCCCAGAGGCGTGGGGCCCAATGCAGCTGCATCGGTTACATCGGCTTAAGGCCGGCCCTGGCTGCGGTTATGCTTCACATCTGGTATGCCATTGCTTTTCATTTCGACTCTCACCTTGTGGACTTCCCTTTTCTTTTTTTTTACTTTTTTCAAAACTTTCCAAAGTTTACGCTTAGGTGTTAGGTTTAGGGTTAGCGTTTGGGTTAGTTTTAGGGTTAGCGTTAGGGTTACTTTGTTTCTGCCAAGCCTGTTGCCGCCGGCATCTTCACAGCAAAATAGACACTCCCATCAATTACGTTAAGTATATCACAAGTTGTGAGAGGAGTGTTTAGAGTGAAGAAGAAAAAATGGTGCTCACTTTGTTGATATTATGTGGAATATGCATGACTTTTATTGATGCGGAGTCAAACAGGAGTCGGATTGCTTGCATCATGGTAGTGGCGGAGTCGGACTGGATGCGGATTCAAATTTACCAAACAGGATCGGATGGGGAGTCAAAAATACTTGAGTCCGCACACCTCTGGTTTGTACTAGACCAGTGGTTCTCAAACTGTGGTACGCGTACCACTAGTGGTAAGCGAAGACCTTCAAGGTGGTACGCGAAGACCTTCAAGGTGGTACGCGAAGAGGCCTACTTTCTGTTTTTCTTCACAAAAAATATATTCACAGCTGTGGTTTTTACTTCTCGGGTTCTGCTAATAAATTCCTGAATTTTTGTGTTGCCTACTTCCCTTGCTGTTTTCTAAAAATGGCCATTAAAATTTCTCACAGCCATTTTGTTCACGTTGCATTTGTGTCAATTCTGGTTTTCCAGACTTTTGATCGAATGATATTTGGCACATT
>Ga0210059_1017741_pt1 | contig 10106 bp, 7 predicted proteins | sample Ectturendosymbi2_FD_188042 | JGI IMG/M metagenome (GOLD analysis project Ga0210059, IMG submission 188042) | Ecteinascidia turbinata endosymbiont from Florida, USA - Sample 2 (SPAdes) (version 2) | ecosystem: Host-associated > Tunicates > Ascidians > Unclassified | place: Key West, Florida...
TCTCCTAAACAGCGCGACACGTTGTCCAAGGCTTAACTAGAGCGTCTTGAACCTTGTCCTCAAAATCCGTTTGCTGAACAAACAAACTGATGTCGAAATTGGCTTCTCGACCCCAGTGGCGCAGACGTAAAACTACTGGCTCAGGAAAAACAAATTTTCAGCCCTCAGCAACCGCTACCACGTGCAGCACTCCCAATAGAAACGTTCGGACATGCTTCACGACAGCTCCAACCCCGCGGTAGTTTGCAGGCCGCTACCTGATGATGTCGCCTCAGCTCATCTTTCCGCCTGAAGAACAGCTTCTGTCGTGAGCACAGCTTGCAAGCGTAGAGGAATCGGGAAGAGTCCCTGCCTTCGCCCTCATCAGGAGCCGCGAAGTCAGCTGCGAGAAATGTTTGGTGATGTTCGTTGAAAAGGAGCGCGCAGCAAAGACAGAGGTTCAAATGGACAGCTGTGTTTTTTTTTACTATTTCAAAGGATTTTTGAACTTCGAAACAACACGTGTCAGATTTTTTGCATTCGAAGAAAATGTTTGGTGGGACATAAATTTGGTATGAATTTTGAGCGCGAATCTTTCAAATTATATGCAGATCGTGATTGTAATCAGAATGAAATTCGGAATCGAACTTGTGAATTTAATACATGATAACTGGGAACGAAGCCGAAGATTTTTTGAAGTATCGACGTATTTGCGTTGCTCGAATATTAATTCATCCAATAGGTGTTTTGTGAGTTGAAAAATTTTGACGGCCATTTTAACAATATCTGTGCGACGGCCTACTCAAGATATCTTAAGTAGGCCGTGTCTGTACCAATCAGCACTGAATCGTTTCGGCCAAGCTTTGCGGGAATTTTTTCAGAAGCCATGTTTTACATCAAAACGCACTTCCCACGATATGAAAATTACTAATCTTAAGATGACACCAATTTCCTTACATCTCTTTATTTTAGGGGCTAGTGGAAGGAAATAACCTGTAGAGAAAGCAAAAGACCAAGTGCACGCTCGGTTATTTTCAGGAATGATAAAAAGCAATGTTGAGCGACTGTTTCTCTGCAAGACGGACTTGCGGTTTTGTTATGTTCCACGTTTGCTTATAAAAACTTGAAATCGCAGATTGATCTCAAGTAACTTTAACACAATTATCATAAGAAAGTCATCGGAATAAGTGAATGCAAAAGTTAGAACTGCCGTTAAAACACCTTTAACATGAGAGAATACAAATGTAAAGAAAGGAACGGTAAAAGCAGTCGATTACTTGCCACCTTCATTTTGAAAAAATGTGTCTTTCGAGACCTTAGAAATAACGTATTTTTGTTGCGTTTACTTTCAAAGCCAAGCACGCGCACCAGCTGGCACTACCGGAATCTAGGCGCTGTACTGCGAAGAAGCACATTCCGGAATAGAGTCGCACAGCAGCAGATCTAAATAATTTAATGCCTGAAGCATCAATGTCTGCACCTGCAAGTCCGACAGAATATCAACGCCCTTTTTTCTGAAAAAAAACTAGTGCCTAGCAGGAGCTGAATGCGACATTGTTGAACGTTCGCAGTACATGGTTTCATTAAGTTTCAAGCCAAATTCTGGTTTCGGATTAATTTATCCAAGTCAGCTCGCTTTTCAAAAGAGTACAATCAAAATCTTTAGCATCTAGCGTGAGTCAAAACATACTATTGATAAAAAGACCCTTGTTTTTTGTCTATGCACCGTCTTTCAATAAAGTGAGCTATTTTGAATTTATGCCAGAAATTAAGGACTAGTGGAAAACACTCCCACGTACCACTTGTTTCTTTTCCAGGTGATTCATCTGATCCGTTTTCAGCGGTCTCGACATTTTCGTCAGTGTCGTCTGAAAAAAAAACCTACAATTAGAATTTGCTGATTTGTACGTGCACGAAAGGTTGCAGTAAATCGCCCGGGGCGCAGGTGTAAAGCAGCTGTCATCAATCATCCGCTATCACTCAGTTACAGTGCGAAGGATGCATACCGGCGATGGGTACTGGAGACAGTGCCAAAAATGTTCGCAAACTTTTCGAGGTATACTACATTTTCCACACACAAATTCAACTGACGATAAAAAAAAGCCTACAACTACGTTGCTCTGCTTGCATTTTGAGAAAAAACACTTGTTGCTTCGATTCTTAAAACAGTGCTTCGCCGTGCGGAAATACGTTTCAGCTGTGAAGTTTTTAAGTGAAGCACTTTTAACCGTGCATGTAAAACCTGTGGGTGTTTTTGCAACGACAGTACCATCAACCACGTAGCAAATACCATGATCATAATTTTTACAGCTCTTCTGTGACGGTAAATAGTTGGTGTCATGTGTTCTTTAGAAAGTAACATTGCACTATTCCGGTGGGACAAAATCTCAAGCCTGCAAACCGACAGACGGAAGAGGTAGATCAGCAGGCAAAAATGACTGCAATTAAAAAAATAAGGAATTTCACAATGGCACATTGTTACAATACTGACCAAATGGTAAACTGCTCAACAACTTGGTGAAAACAACCGGCAGCGACTTTGAGCAAATAGCAACACCAAACGGTTGAAAAGGCAGAAAAGTATTTATGGACAGCTGGAGTCCTACGTTGTGAAGATCAACTGCAAATGTCATCAGGCCAACCAAAAAGAATTTTTTGGTAGAGCCATGTCATTTGATTGGTTTTGTTCAGTTTTTATACATACTCGTACACTGATGTGTTTTAGAAAATACTGACGATTGTTTAGTCAGTGACATTAACGATCATAATATATCGATAGTTGGAAATGTCAAAATACTTGGGAGTAGTATCAGACAGCAAGCTATCCTGGAGCTCGCACATAGCTCAAGTAAAAAAACAAATATCCAAAGCCTATGAAGCGCTTTCGAGGCTTAGACATTATCTTCCCATTAATACCTTAATAACAGTGTATTATAGTCTAGTCTACTCTCATCTTCAGTATGCAATAAGCAGTTGGGGATCATCCTCACCATCCATACTTAAATTAACAAAAACAATACACAATAAAATTATAAGGACTGATTACATTTAGTTCATGTAGAGCAAATGCTGAAAAACTGTACGCACAAAGCCAACGTTTCAATCTTTATGACATTTTGAGTTGAATGTAGCTAAATTGATGCATCAGTTCAAGCATGGCTGTTTACCATCTGTTTTCAACAATTTATTCACAAAGTTGGATAATATACATTCATATAATACTAGGCAATATAGTTCCAAGGAAAAGATTGACTACTGAACAAAAATCTCGTCCTTATATGGGAGTTTAGATTTGGGAGTCTTTGAATACAAATTTAAAAAGTACAACCTTTCTATTCTTTAAAAAAATACAAAACATACCTCCTAAACCAATATTAACCTTTGTCATAATCCATTCACATGATACCAAGCTTATTAAACGTTATTGATATAATGTAACACTATACCTCACCAGCAGGACAGTGGGGGATCTAATTAGAAAACCAGCTGGTTATATTAGGCACCCCGGCAAAATGCAAACATGATTTTTACTGTGTTTCTATTCTGTGCGTTTGCTTCTTTATCTTGTTTATTTTTTTTGTGTGTTTTCTTTTCGAATGAATTGAACGAATGAATGAATAAATGATCAATATATATTTATTTTGACTGCTAGATCTCCGGTATGGATGCTAAAAATTGACGGAAAGTTGAGTTGGTGTTATTTGTCGATAATTAGCATTGCAACAGGAAACAACCAATTAGTGCAAGGCCGCCAGGGCATCGAAGGAACCGGAGGCTTCTCTCGAGTCGTTGCACCTCGATTGTTGAAAAAGATTTGTTACTGTCCAGTTTCAACTACTGGTGTTGAACTGCACATGGGTGAGAAAGCGCTGCCAGATGATCAACACAGTTGCGCAGGGAGTGCTGGGTCGCAACCGGTCCCTCTCGGTCGGAATGGGACAGTTCAGCGCCGCCGTTTCGGCGATGGACGTTTCGGCAATGAAATGTGAAATGTGTTTTCCTTTGGAATGTCACCGAAGTGCAAAAGTTCGCACTGCCGTCATGAAGCGCTTAGGCGCAAGATTCGGTCTAGCACTTGCCCAGATCTTTCCAATTATGCTGTATTTATTGCGATTCATGATGCATACCATGGATTTGGAAATGCCATTACTGCATATTCGTGCACCGATAGGAAACCGATGGCAAGAAAGTACGATATATTCTTGGATTAACTGTGAAATGCAATCAAAACGATACCTACGTGAAAGATCAAGCAATAGATGCTGTCCAGGATTAACTTTTGTGTAAACTCACAAACGCCTCATGCCAGCAAAAATAAACGTCACAAGCCATATTTCTTGTGGTCATGGTCGTACTAAGTTCTTCCAAAATCCTGATGGATGGGAAACTACACTGGCCACTGCCCATCAGGATGACAACAACAACACTTATGAAGCAGACATTCTTTGTAGTCTAACCAAGGGCGTACGCAAGGGGAGATTTTGGGGTTAAACCCTCCCCTTGAGCTTGATCTTTTACAAAAACTTTATTACCTGCACAAAAGAGATAAAGGAGATTAATTCTTTTCGCATATTTTGCTTGTTAATTTGTCGACTTCATGCAAATACCACGGAATGAATTCGCATGCAAATTTCAAGGAACATTGTAAATGGACTAAAAAGTAATAATTAGGTTGCTTTGGGAACCTGCGTTATCGTCTGCGTCCAGAAACCACCTCACCACTTTTTGTAGACCTTTCGCCCACTGCACATGTTTAAGATTGTGTTCCGCGAAAGTTCACTTTATCCGAAACAATTGTCTTTATTTTGTCTGCTATGGCTGGTCAGCGCAAGCGCTGACCGCATTGGCTATCTTACCAATTTCTGTAGCATGATAGAACTATTCCGCGAGCTCAAAAACAGCAGTTGTTAACATAGAAGCATTCAGGCATTTGATTATGTCTCAACAGGGAAAAAGGAAATCTAAAAGTTGCTGGACTTCTATAAATAACAAAAAATCGAAAGTTTTCTTGCGGACTTTATGCGCATTCTTAATTCTTGTGTAGTTTAGCAAGATTCGAATTTTCAAACCGGGATGTGCGCCAGGCAGTACAGCCGCACCTTTTCTATGCTCGACTGCTCGTATTCGATAAGACATTAACGCAGCCTCATTTTGCAGTTGTAAATTGCTCTGGCGCATTGATGAGTGTGTTTTACTTCCCTGTTTTAACGCACAGCCTGATATTTTTGCAGTTTTGGACTGCTGTGTTGTAGCGTTGAGTGTGTTTTCCTCCGATAGCCTAACTTGGAGCACTAATAGTTTATATTCAGTGCAATGACACATAAAATAAGGGGAGTGGATGTAGAAAAACATGCATATTATGTCAAAAAATTCGCCAAAACATTGGCTTGGAAACATGACTATGACGTCAAATTGTGACGTCACAAACAGCGCACAACAAATACAAATGGCCACCATATGCCACTGAATGAAACCCTCCCATGAAAATTGTCTGCGTGCGCCACTGACTCTAACCTTCAAAGTATTTGAAAAACACACACTTTTTTCGCATAAAATACTTGCGACCACCATCGCCGAAACGGCTCGTCGCCGAACTGTCAAGACCGCTCTCGGTTGGTGAGGTGCTCAGATCCGCAAGGATCTGGGTGTGGCAGAGAACTATCAACCCAGCTGAAATGAAACTTTGCCTCGGTTGTCATAACCCTTTTGCTTCTAGCAAACTCTGCAAATGTTTGTAGCGGTTTTTGGCACGGGGATAACGACTGGAAACTCCTGGGCTCCGGTATGCTGAAATGCAGCGAATGTCCCCTGTTTTGGCAGGTCATTAATTTACAAAGCACAGAGCAAAAAAAATCGAAATCTGCACAATGTGCGTGTACACGTGAAATAGGAACATTTTCACAAAAAGTGTTTTTAACATCACGCCGGAAACAAAAAACCAACACAGCTTAATGTCAACTGTGGTTACAACTGAAAGCACAACTTATCTTCTAAAAAAATGTTGGACAAACGTTAGCTTTTTTTTACAAGCAAACATGGTAGGTTTTCCAAAACGCTTTACAGCTGTGTATGAGACAAACAGTGATGGCGTGACTCGGTTCCATTACTCGACTCCATGCAGTCACAATTATAAGTGAGTTTTGCTCTGCAACAATGATGCAATGACTCTAATCGAGTCAGTGTGACAAAGCCTCCAAAACCCTGTTGAAACAAGCAAATAATCTCGGTCTTAAGCAGAAACTACAAAATGGAAAATAGGTTCAACGTTGTGTGACTGACTGTAAGTGAATTGACAGTTTTTTTGTGACTAGACACTGTTTGTGATTCTGCTATGATTCGGAAACGACCAAGTAATGACTCGCTCTGACTGGAATCGAAAGAAATTCAGATGCTCTGCCTCGACGTGTTTGTGACTGGACAATTGTAGCTCTGCCACACAACTGAAGGCATGCACCATACAAATGAATACATGCAACCTTTTCAAGAACAAAAGTAGGTCTTTGCGTTTTTTGTGCGCTGATTTGAAAGCCATACAGGTCGCGCAGTATATACTACTGAGTGCTGAAAGAGGGTGGGCACTGTACAAGTTAAGACATGGGATCACTGCTGGGGATATCCGTGCCTGAGTCCAGGCAGTGTGGATTCCGACTTGGGCTCTACCTTCATTAATGGAATTCAACCGATCAGAAGTGTAGGCCCCAAAATTGCAGTTTGTTACCCAACCTAAACTTGTGAATTTATGCCTGTACTAAAATTTAGCTCACTCACACCCGTATTCTTGCGAAGTGGTACAGTTTATGGAGCACGCGTCACAAAAGCTGGATGGCTGGGTTCGACTCCCTGCCGTGTCATACCAAAAACCTGAGAAACCGTACTTGCGGTCAAAGGTGAACATTCGACTGGATCCAGATAGCGCATTTTTGTATTTGGATTCGGACTGTTAATTGCTTCAAAAATTTAGAATCAGGACTGGATTTAGACTAAGTTAATGGAAAAGCATTTCGGCATTTTTGTTCTTAAAAAAGCTGCATTTTGTTAATTTTTTAGATTTCATTCGGACTTGGACTTCACATGTAAAATTTTTTTGGACTATGTTTGGACTGAGTTATAAAAATTCAGTACTGGAATCTGGATCGCATTAAATCACAGACCGCCCATCTCTGCTTGCGGCCTGTCCAGCCTCGCCTCGTGCTCGGCGTTATTGGGTGAGTGCAAGGGAACGGTTCGCGTGCGGTTCTGCCATTGGCCTGTGCCACCAGTGCGGCATTCACCGCGAAAGCAACCGCGTGATCCACGGCACAAGCAGGCGGAGATGGACGCCCGCAGACCATTCTTGACACTCCAAAAGGAGAGAGTATAGACGAAACTGCACTGGACATGGATATCCCTTCGCAGAAGGAATAGTGCGTTCCCTGGTACTGTATGTCCGGGGTTTGGCCCAGTACTGGTCCGCGAGGCATTTGTTACCGGTCGGCACAGAAAGAAGATTTATTGTCCGAAGCAAAACAATATCTTTGTGAAAACAATATCTCTGTAGCTATAGCAACCACGACAATACCACGACGTGGACTGGACGTAAGAAAATACACTACTGGTGCCGTTGTATGCTATCACCGCAAGATGGGACCATCTCGTTGCAGAGTTCCACTAAATTTGCATGCAATTGAAATGAGTCATTTCGTTTTTGATGTATTTGTTGGCCACGTTGAAGGCCTGTCCGCGGAAATAATGCCTATCTTAACCGGTCCGTAGAGCAAAACAGGTTGCCGACGTGGATGATGCAGCAAAGTACGTATTTATGTGCAATAAGACAGGCTGGCATTGAATGTTTGCGGCAAATGACCTGCCTAGCAAAACCCGCTGTTTATCAATCCTGCAATTCTGCATCACGGATAAAAACGGAGTACAGTCACGAGGTAGAACTGACGTCATTTCGAGAATCGGCAGAAACAATCTGGTTTTCGCAACTTGCTTACATGTTCTCAAGCTTCTAAGCAGCAAGCCTGTACGTTCCTATTATCCTTCCTAGCAACAGGATGTTTTGTTTTTAATCGTCTAACAACATGCTCTTATGTTGTCATCCTTAGTAGTAGCATGATGCTACGTTTTCAGCTATCCGAGCAACATGCTTTCATGTGCTTTACTATCCATAGCAACATAGACACGTGTTCCAAACTTTCCTAACAAGCCGCTTGCATATTTTTGACAGTACCAGCACGTTCTCAACTTTCTTAGCAACATTCCTTCCTCATACTTTTACTGTTTGAGCATACTACCCAAATATTTTTTCAGCCTGCCTAGCAAATTTCTTCCATGCTCTTAAGTGTATTAGAAACTTGCTATCACCTTATCAACTGTTCCTAGTGACTTAAACATCTCTTCGCATGAGATTACTCAATCAAACAAAGTTTCTTTGCGGGGTCAGACATCTGTCATGAGTCGCGGTTTCAGTCATATCTACACTGCGTTTCTTTCTGATAGCACACCGACTTTCACTACAGCATGGCGTCCTGCAAATGTTTTCCCACTATTCCAGCATTTACTTGTTCTGCATTGCAGTTTTGTAGCAAATAAAAAGCGGTTCAAGTCCAGCACAAACGAACGCGAATTCGACCTCGCACCCGACAACTGCTGACGAAAGAAGTCTTCAAAAATCAGCCGCGAGAGATCGAATGAACTTGGACATGTACCACCGCAGGTGGGCGCTATATACGTCGAATGTAAATCCAGAAAAACACGAAAGGAACACGCCCACTCGTATCACGATTGCTCATCGACACGACAGTGTTAAATACCGGACGATGCGTTCCTGCCAATGCATTCGTTTAACGTCGCGATGCTGAAGCAAGCAAAAGAGCACATTGTAGTTGCTGAACAACGAATTTGTAGCGATTATACAGAAATAAATACCTGCAAGGCTTGGGCTGGCCAACTGTTCCAATCGCCTAACACCAGCGGGCGTGTGTGTGCGTATGTGTATTTACCAACTGGCCACTGATGCACGTATTTGTTGTACACAACGTTTGGAGTAGATTTGCGCGCAATAAGGAAAGAAGTGGATTGAAATAAACTTGGAAAAATTTTGCAAAAATGTCCCTGGCATCCTTCCTTCTACTCATACGTCTTCAATCGTGAAAGCCTTGTTCCTACAGTGCGATAAACGTGCAGTATAGAAAAACTTCAATAATTAAAGTATGTTACTATGCGCCAGTCCCAACCAGGGTACTTTGGAGAAAGTTTAAGTACTAAATTGACTAAGGAGTTCACACGATGTCCACTGATGGACGATAGCAGCTAAAATGCCAGGGTCGAGCACTCACCACAAGTATTTCCTCCCTTTCCGTCATTTGCAGTCGTCTTTTCGGTACCTTCAGCCGACAGAAGGTCTTTGATGATTTCTTGGTCTTTCTTTCCTTTGTTGCGAATGAAGCGCGGATTGATGTGGATTCGCTCGTAATGCCGCTTCAAGCTGAACGAGCGCGGGAAGAGCATGTCGCAAACGTCGCACCTGAAATGGACCGGGACAGCATGACTGTTGTTGGTAAATTGCAGTAGCGATTCGAAGTTCGTCCCAAAGCGATCATAAAGTACACCTGTCGATGTTCGAGTCTTGAACAAAGTTTCTAATACGAGTGGATTCACTATCGAGAATCACAAAACTTTGGCTTGATTACAAGCGTTGTGGGAAAAAATGCATGAAAACCGCAGTTGGCGTGGTATGCGATGCGTATGTTCATAAAAATACACTGCTATCAAGCCGGGTGAGGTCGAATCTTGCGAGACGACCGTAGAAGTCAAATATCAGTGGGCATCAGCGTGCTTTACCTAATACCCAATATAAAGCCGCGCGAAACACATGTCAGGCAGTAGGTAAGAAATTTCGAGACCTGTTAGGGACAAGAAAGGAATAGAGAAAATGTAATATGAAGAATAATCTTGCTGAGAAAATTCAAGTAAGTTTAATGCAGCGGCTGGTATAAGGCTGCGATTACACAATAGCCAGTACAAACTCTTCATCGAGCACTTTTATACACAGCATTGCTATTCTTACCTGTAGGAAGTCATGCCACCCGACTTGCTTCGGACCGTGTGTTCAGAACATACCTGCAAGACAAGAATCCCTAACA
>Ga0210059_1017742_pt1 | contig 10105 bp, 9 predicted proteins | sample Ectturendosymbi2_FD_188042 | JGI IMG/M metagenome (GOLD analysis project Ga0210059, IMG submission 188042) | Ecteinascidia turbinata endosymbiont from Florida, USA - Sample 2 (SPAdes) (version 2) | ecosystem: Host-associated > Tunicates > Ascidians > Unclassified | place: Key West, Florida...
GTGCACCACTGGGCTGTAGTCTCTTATTCCCTACAGCAACGCAAACGCAGGGCAATCAATCAGGGCAAACTTTGTTGTCACAAAATCCAACAGGCGTCAAACTTCAACGGCGATTGATCGTCAAACAAAATTGTGCTCAATTTTTGTAATCTTGAGTTTTGATCTTAGCAACAGTGCGTAATTTTTTCTTTTTGTTTCATATGTCGACTTTTGCGCAGGACTGAAGATGTGTAACACACGAAACTAGTTTCCTTACGCAATAAATTGCGATCGATTCGCTTGGTGTGGGTCACTGCTGTGGCTTTACAAATATCGTTCCTTTATCAATACTAATGTAAGTGGTAGCAAGTCGGAGACTATCGTGCAGTGTTCCGCCTGCCATTCGATTTATGTTTTTACATTTTACTTGCTTTATCGTAGAAAATGTATTCTCACACGTATCCAAACATATTTTTATTGCGAAATCTTTCAGTTTGAGAAATCTATCTTTACCGACTAATTTCCAGAGGCTCCCTACAGTCTAGTCTAACGCCGTTAATGTTGTAGATTTTTATTCAAGGCTGTTGTGCTTACTCTAATTAAAATTACCTGTTGCAACACTTACGCAAAACAATACCAACAAAGCTCGTAGGCCAAATTCGGTCTGCGGACTACATGGGGCTCGCGGTCTGTAGTTGGACCACGCTGGTATAGCCTGTTTTTTATTTCTACACCAGTCCCTAACTTTTGAGTTATAGGCCAATATGTAGTTACGTCAATACTTCCCCAACGTTTTGATTTAAATCCTCTTTAGTCTTTACTATTGGTTGAAGACAGTCTTTTGCAAAACTGCCAATCCTAAACTAAAACTATGTCTCCACAGTAGTTCTGCTTTTTGTTTTCCGCAAATACTTCACAGAGATTTGCCTGTAAATGCAACTTTTTAACAATATAAATTTTCACCTTTAAATTTACGTGACAACCAACGTTACAGCAAAGCCGGTTACATTTCTGCACGAAACAAATCATATGGCTGTACTGTGGTTTCTCACATGTGCAGCTGTTAAACTCTTATTGTTTGAAGACAATGACCTTTCTTACAGTATACAACTAGCGATTACCAGAAAAATCACTGATACCACACAGGGTGAAATGTCGGACAGAAGCAGTTAACAACCTTTCACAGCCTCTAGAAACTTGGAAAATGCTAAAAATCATTTTATCGAAGCGAAAACTTATAAAGATATCAGAATCAGTGATAACACAAATCTCTGTTTCAACATCAGTTTGTCTTCGCTATGTATCTAAAATGAAGCGTGACAAATGTCACTTATTTTTGCAGCTTATCCAAATGCAAGACCTAAAGAGAAAAATGTGGGGGGACATAGCATATTATGCCCCCCGTCTGAAAAAGTGAGGGGGCACGTCCCCCGTGACCCCCACCTAATTGTGCCCATGGGTATGCCCACATACACTAGCATCATTAAATTTTACGCTGTTTGTTTCTGAATACATGAAAACCAATGTTACAGAAAAAAAACAAGTTACATCTCCACGTGAATCAAATCCATGCTGTGCTGCAGTCTCTCACATGTGCACCTGTAAAACTCTCACTGTTTCAAGAAAATAACCTTTCTAACAGTACACCACAGTGACAACACTGGGTAGAATGTCGGACAGAAGCAGTTAACCATCTTTTGTGGTCTCTAGAAACTTGAAAAATGGTAAATATCATTTTATTGAAGCTAAAATTTATAACTAACAGAATACAGTGATACCACACCAAACTCTGTTTCATCATCAACTTGGCTATGTATAACATCTGACAAGAAAAGAAAATCTGACAACAAAAGCACTTCACACAAAACGTGGCAAATGTCATTACGTCACTTTTATTTTTGGAACTTCTACAAATATAAAATCTGAAGAGAAAAAGTGGGGGAACATGCAATATTATGTCCCCCTCACCTGAAGAAGTGAGGGGACACGTTCCCCGTGTCCCCCACCTAATTGTGCCCATGATTCTTGCTGTATAGAACTCACCGTCAATTGTTATGTTTTTATGAGTCACGAGTTTCAAACTGTTTACTGTAATTGGGTTCAGCGCAAAAGCCCCCTCATACTAAAGGTGGTGGTGGCAATTGCATATGTTGCAACAATTTTGACTTCAAAAATAAAAATGTAAATTATAGGAAATGATTCTGAAGTTTTCAGGATGAGTGGAAAGCTTAATTAATAATGCACCTCCAGATAGAGATGGAAGGAAAGATGAAGCCCGCTTTTAACTTCAGGTATTCCAGAGCTAGCCTACATTGATTTGCCAGAAATTGAGAATAAAACTGTGGAATGCTTGCCAAACAGCTAAAAAAATTCTGCACAGAATCAGGCGTCGAAATCTAAAACTTTTTGGTCCAGTAGATGGAGTTGGGAGTCAATAAATTTTATCGAATAAGGTTTGGCTACATTGACAGTACAACAATTTACTTAGCCATTACCTGTAAATCCAGCAATGATTGACTGAATATCGGAAATATAATACAAAAATAATTCAACCATTAGCAATATCGACAAAAATTTCCTCAATGGTTGCAACAGAAAACTATTGTAAATGGAATAGAAACATATTGGCCTCCACAGATTTCCTTGCTGGTATGACTGCGTGTAGCATGCATATCAAAACGACTCATGTGACATCACAAAACTACTGACTCCCCCCCCCCTTGTCACAAATCTGGTGACCCCTTCCCCACCGTTAGGGTGTGACGTTATTTATGGACGAACCCTATGCAAGTGGGGGCTAGACTAGAAATCTGCACAATGTGAATAAAGATTGTATTGCACTATTGCACATTACTTCTAAATCTAAATCTTATTTCTAGGCCTACAGTGTATAGGTCATTTTCATTTTGGCACACTGTTACGTCTCTATAATCTGTTTCGTCAAAACATTGTTTTGTCATGTGTCTTGTGTTATTGCCCACGTCATTAGCGCAATATTCTCATAGTTACGACATGGATTCCGAAATTCCCGAATAGCATTGTCACTTACACACTGTACTGTAGGCCTATTAATTTTTGCATGGGCCATAACTTTGAAACCATCGATAGTGGTGAAATGCTCGGTACTCCCACCCAGTGTCACACTTTGGTGATATATGACAACAGTTGTCAGAAAACACGTCTCAATTATTTTCAATCTGTTTGACAACAACAAGCATCATTACAGAAAATAAGTTCCTTAAATATTTGGCTAGCTCCTGCACAGACCTTAATGTTGACTCCGGCTCGAACCTAAAATATTGACTCCGGCTCCAGCATAAAATGCAAACTCCGGCCGGAGCCCACTCCGGCTCTCCGGCTCCATGATCATCTCTGGCCTGTGGTTTGCCGGGAGAACCCGCGCTGGTCAGTCCGCGCGTCGTGGTGATTTTGTTACTGTGCGTTTGTTCCTTCGTTGTTTTATTTAACGTTATCTGGTAGCGTGAACGATCAAAAAGTAGGCTATACCATGTGCCTGCGTGGCGTTGTCTCTGTTTTTTTTTTTCGCTGAGACATTTCGGTCATTGGAACCACTGTAATGTAGCTAATTCAATTGTAAAACTCGCCGTAACAGTGTTCACTAAATAAAATGTAGTAGTCTAAAGAGTACAGTAGACTACTGAACTTTTTTTTTCTATAAGACAGCACAAAACAAATCATTTCGGAAAATTTGTACACAATAAAATCAAAAGACGATCATATCATATACCAAACAGAGTTTGGAATGAGTGGAAATGAAGAACGAAAGAGAAAATATGTTCACAAATAAGCCAAAATGGAGTCACAAAGAAATGTAACATATCACAAAAATAAGAAAAAAAAACAAAAACAAAAAAACACAATATACATCAACATAAAACACAGATGATGGTGGGCAAGCAAGCAATGGGTGAAGATCAAGAAATGAGGCATGTACAGATATGAGCAGGTGAGGCAAGCATACGTCATACACTTTGATGATACAGGTGAAGGACGTGAGCTGGTTATGAGGCAGAGGGTAAGGTATTTTAGTACAACATTTCGTAGCAAAAACAAGTAGCATGGGCAGAAAACAATGTTTATAAATACACATCGTGAAGAAATGTAGATTTACCCACATACCATAGTAGGGTGGATTGCGTGGATGAGTTGTTCCCAACCAGATGCATGGTGTCACCGAATGAAGTTGAAGAGTAAAGGATGTGAACAGGTTACAGTATTATTAGCAGTTATCATTATTTATTCCAATAAGTGTTCGGTACATGAAAAACAAAATACGTATAGCCTAGTAAGTTGGAGAATTATTTAGTTCTAAGGTAAAGTTTTACAAAAAGTCATAGCTTAAGCATATGTATGTAAACTACCCATTTAATTTATTTCACAGATGTGACTGGTGTCATGTCATTGATACCGTCGTTCAGCTTTATGTGACTATCACTGTGGGCCTAAGAATTAAGCTGAAGTCAATGTCCGTGAGGTCTTGGAGGCCTCGTATTGAAGCGAGGGTGCTCCTCAAAAAAGCAAATCTGAGCTTTGTCCTTATGTATGTTATGACAGATGCATACGGCTCCTTGCATTTTTCAGCTAATTTTTCTGCCAGTTTTTTGTTTACTCTTCTGTTGCATTATTCTGGTGTCATCCCTCCAGTTGTTGTGAAGACAAGGGTTTGAATGAAGACTTCTCTATCATGTCAATCACTCTTTGGTTGTATTTATCCTCCTTTTCATGTTTGATGTTTTTGGTAGACCTCTGCCAGGGAGTTCCCAGAATATGACTGTGAGGTAGGATATGTGATCCTTATGTCAAAGAAAGTTTTCTCACAGCTATTCCACAGTCCTCTCGCAGAGATATCTAACCTTGCATTGTCAGCAGTGTTGACTTTTCTTTGATAGTCATTTTCATTGATTGGTAGAAGTGTGGGTTCGGTCTGAACATCCCTGCAGACCTCTCTCATTATCTGTGCCTCAGAGTCTCTCACTGTATTGTGCCTCATTGAAGTGTAACCACCTAGTTTGCATATGAGGCTGTGATCCACAGATTTTGTCTATCCGCAAGCACAGTGGGTGGGTATGCCTTTCACCTTTCATCCATATCTCATGCAGATTGCATCTGTGAATTCTTGTTTATTCAGTGCATATCCAATCGCTTTGATTGGCAAGGCTGACAGCCAAGAAGATGCTCCATTTTCCATTGCTCCTTTTATGAGTTGTTGTGACTCAGGGATCATTGCCGCCAAAAGTACGTCACGAATTTTTTTTCATTTTTCTTTTATCGTATTCTGTTTCGTGTGTGTCTGGTGAACTGCTGGTCCGAGGGGTTGTAGTCAAGATCGAGCTTTTCAGTGTAGATTTTGGCTGTTAGTTTATTAGTGATCTGAGTGGAGTGCTCGTATTCCGTTTTGGCAGTTTCCCGAGGATCTGTCAGACCTAGCCGACCATGCCTGAGAGGTAAAGCTATTATTTGTCTTTCGCCATCACTAACTTCTCATCCAACAAGAGCGGGAATCAATTGATCTCTGATGGCGTTTTCAAGTGGTTCAAATAATTCACTCGCATCGGGCACTGTTCTTTGGAAATGGGTCCATCTGGAGGATAAACCTTTGGTGAATGCTGAGTACGCTGCTTGAGGGTCTTCTTGTGCATACCTTGAGAGTGATTGAAGGTCTTTATTACCCAACACTCAACCTTGTTCTTAACGTATTGTTCCCTGAATGATTCTGTCCCAAGTACTGATCCAAGGAGGCGTTCACTGACGTTGGTCCGTGATTTTGATTCCATCATCTTTGAAGATTTGTGCGGTTTGCATTAGACTGCTGTCTTTTATTAAGAGGATTGTCTTTGCAGATTTAGGGCAGTACCCAAAGTCTGGTCCATTGGCCTGTAGGTATTCCCACCATTTTTACTCCTGCCAGTGATCCGACTACAGAGCTATCATCTGCATACCATACCTGTTTCACTTCATCCTTTGCAGTTTCATTGCTCAATGCTTGTATCAGTGGTCATGTGGATAGGGCATACATTGCCATAACTGCATTGTCCCCTTGCATCACACCCTCCTGTGACAGTATGTGGTCACCATTTTCCAGATCGAGCATGGTGGGTGTGTTATAACTGTTGTGTAGGTATGCGTACATGGGGGGACACAAACACAGTCTTTCGATGTTTTCTAGGCTGACTTTACTGTTGAGTTTGTTAAAGGCATTGTCTGCGTCCACTAGCAGCAGGCATTCACTGTTGTCCTCCCCAAAACTTTTCCTTACAGCATGTATTGCTGCTTCTATGCCCAATTCCAGTCCCACACATGTCTGCAGTGTTCCCACTGCATGTATGATGTCTTCCTTCAGCAGTCCTGTGATTGTTTTGCCAATGATTTGTCGTAGGCATTCACTAACACCTACTGAACTAGTGCTGTTATCTTTTTTTTTAGTGGAACCAGTCTGCATGCCAGTAGGGTTGATATGTAATCGTGTGGAATGGTGTCTGTTGCAAGATGCTTGGCCAGGGTGGCCATTTCATCAGCTAGCATTTTTGAGTGGGTGCCATATGATTTTGAACAAATCGTTTTTCTCCAGGTGTCCATGTCAATCTGTGTTGGTCTTCTAGACCCCGATGAGTTTTTAGTATTGGATGTAATTTCATCTTGAGTTATGCTTTCAGAGATGACTCTCTCTGTTTTGGTTTCAGGCTAATCAATAATGGCAGATTGTTTTGGTTCTGCCGCTTTTGGGTGCTTTTCTTTGAGCTTCTTTTTGATGTCTGTAGTGATGTCATGTTTTCCATCAATGTCATTGGTATGATTCACAATTTTAAGGGCCTTTTTTACCTGTCCTTGTAACATCAGTCTACAGAAAGCTTTCTAGTCTGATTGTTTTTTGGTTTTGACTGATCTTTTTTTTGTCTTTTTTGAATGGCTTCACACTCTGAGATCAGTTCTTCTGGCTTTCTGTGTTTCCACCATTCCATTCTTTTGTTCAGGTATTTGACATGTTCTATGTTTTTTGATTTGAGAAATGGCTTCTAGAGTAGAAGTGGCAGAGGTACTTGAAGCATGTGTATTGCTACTCACTCCCATCTTTTACTGCTGTTAATGACCGCGCGAGCCAATAAATTGGCTCACCCTTTTTTGGCCATAAATCACCAGCCGCTAGAGCCAGTGAGCTGTTCAAACACTTTACGGATTCAGCAAGTCGTCTAGTTGACATCGAAAAAAAATTTTTTTGTTTTTGGTTTGGCGTTTGCTGGGGGGAATGTCACAAGTGGGAGTGTTTTTGCATTTTTTGGCCACCTTTACCTGGCCCTGGGCCCCAACCCATTGGACCATTATTATAGCTCAAGTTTTTTTCGGAAACTAGGCAAAAATCCGTGTCTTTAGGGCCCTTGAAATGCTTTCTAGCATATCTGTAGCCAAAGTTATGGATAAAAAAATAAAAATTGGTGAAAATTTCTGCACCCGCAAACTCCTATTTGGGTTGGAACACACTTCTTCTCTATATGGACAATACTCACCAGCGGATCGAGCTAGAGAGCTGTTCAAATCCACTTTGAATCGGGAAAGACTTGTAGTTTAGACTGAAAAAACTACTTTCACCGTGCGATTTCGGCCTTTCTGGTCATGTTTACAAAACCACAGGATGTTTTGACAGGTATGTCAAAACAATCCATGACGTCAACGCCCTGTGGGAGTTCAAAAATCAAGCCGAATCACTGGCGCTAAACCGTGCAAGATTTAAATGCATTCTAGGCTATAGTACAAGCTTTTAGAGGGTTTGATGGACATTCCAGCGTTTCTAGTGGATCAGTTTTGGCAAAAATGGTAGAATATTAATTGGGGAAATCCCTGCTAATCCCCTGGGAGTTTCCTGTCATATTTGGAATATTTTTGGCATAACTTTTGAACCAGAATTTCTAGAAGCTCAATCAAGGGCTCTAAAAACGCGTATTCTCGCTTAGAAACCAAAAATATTGCGAGCCAAAATATTGGCGTGTTCGATCGGATTATGATGTCATAAAAATTAACCAAAAACATACCCTTGTCATGATCCCAGTGGCCCAAAACCCCCCACCCAAATTTAAAAAAATTTTTTTTATTCTAAACTACACGATGCCACTAGTCATTACAGGGTTTGAACAGCTCTCTAGCTCAATCTGCTGCCGAGTTATAGCTGGCCAAAGTTTTCCCTGAAAGGGAAAAATATGCCTCTTTTCAAACCTTTTTTATTTTGCTAAAAACTGGGTTTTTAACCCATAATTTTGGCTACAGATATGCTAGCAGGTCAATCAAGGGCTCTATATACGTGGATTTTGGCCTAGTTTTCAAGAAAACTCTGATTCAAAAGAATGGGTCAATGGGTTAAGGGCTAGGTAAAGGTGGCCAAAAATTTGAAAACATGCCCTCATTGTGACGTCACCTCCAGAAAACGCCAAACCGAAAATAAAAAATGTTTTTTTCGATCTCAACTGGAAGACTTGCTTAATCCGTGGAGGGTTTGAACAGCTCTCAAGCTCCAGCGACTGGCGATTTTTGGCCAAAAAAGGCTGGCCAATCACGGCTGTTAAAGGGTTAAAGAGTCTTATAAGATGAGTCACTTCTGCAATTGGTGTTTTTCCAGCTTTTCCTCTCGGGATTTGCATATAGTTTTTTTTTTCCATTTTGCAATTTTTTGATATGCTGAATCAAGACTTTTTCTGATTTTCTTTAAGTCTTTCATCTTGCCCCATGTGATAGGCATTTCACTTTGGGTGGTTTCCGTATTTTGCTCCTTACAGCTATTGCATAGCCATTGCAATATGTTATGTCTGTCATAGTTGTCACAAAATATCTCATATTGATCACTCGACATTCCAACACATATGCAGTGGTACCATTTTGTGCACTCTCCATCACAAAACAGGGCCTCCTTGTCAAGGACAATTTCCTGACACATTCCACATTTATTCATCCTGGATGCCCCAGCGGCCTCTCAGACAAGTAGCATTAGCTAATCTACATTATAATAAGCCTACAATATCTCTGAAACTTATTCAAATAGAATCTTAGACTACTGAACTGTAAATTTTCGAACATTATGATTATGACCGAATCAACTGACATATCATTATCTTTTGGTCATTTCAATAAAATTTTTTGGTCTACAACCGAAAAAAACTAGCATTGTCTTATGTTGAAAGTAGGTGTGAATTTGAAGGGTGAAGTTGGTTTTGTGTGAACTGTTGAAGTTGGTTACTGTATAGATTTAAAATATTGCAAATTGCTGAAAAAAGACAATTTTGGCAGGGTATATTTTGCCATCAGAATTGGGCACGTGTCAAGGACGATACTTTTGGATACTGTGGCATCATCCTTGTCACATGATGTAAAAGCCGAAACCTAAAGCTAGACCTTAACGCAAACAACATTTATTAAACCCTAAATCATAACTATAAATCTAAAGCCTGAATGCAAACCCTAGAGTTAACCCTAAACCTAATCCCTAAACTCAACCTTAAGCCTAACCCCTATACCTAAATCGTAAACCCAAAAGTTTTCAACACAATAAAACTAGGTAGTGTCAATTTTACTGCCAAGACGCTGGTGGCAACAGATCGGCTGAACCTATTGTGCTGCCAGTCGAACATTCAGTCTTGTGGTATGACGTTATATATAAAAAAGGTCACTTTTTCTGGAACACGCTGTCCTGCTCGTGGTGTTATGGTTAGGTGTTACGGCTGCTTTGCCAATGGTTGACGGTTCGACTCTCGCCTTGCCGACTTTCATTTTGTTTTTTTCTTTGCTTTTTTCCAGGCTCCGAATAGGTGTTATCTTTAGGGGTTAGTGTTGTTAGGTTAGGGTTAAGTTAGAATAAGGGTTAGCATTACCTTAGTGTTAGGTTAGTGTTAGCTTAGCATTAGGTTAGGTTAGGATTAGGGTCAGCATAGGACCACAGTTAACTATTATAGAGCCGGCCTACGGTATATTCATACTTCGATTTCGGCCTAAAAAACAGCAGTTTTCGGTTGCCTTACCAACGCCCTAGCTCCTCCGCCGATTGCGCTAGAGAGCTGTTCAACGGCTCAAACGGATCGGCCAGTCTAGTAGATTGAACTCGAAAAAAAAAATTTTGCCTGGGGGG
>Ga0210059_1017743_pt1 | contig 10105 bp, 7 predicted proteins | sample Ectturendosymbi2_FD_188042 | JGI IMG/M metagenome (GOLD analysis project Ga0210059, IMG submission 188042) | Ecteinascidia turbinata endosymbiont from Florida, USA - Sample 2 (SPAdes) (version 2) | ecosystem: Host-associated > Tunicates > Ascidians > Unclassified | place: Key West, Florida...
TTTGCTTGCAACGAAATGGTGGACATTTGGAACACATCTTGGGAAAGCCATAAATTGACTAAAAATCGACAGAAATAGTTGAAACTCTGGTGAATGGTGTTCCATAACCTGAATAATGTGTGGTTGTAATTTGAAATAAATAGCTTTTTAATCAAAGTCACAATTGAAATTTTCGTAGGTACACATCTTTTTGGGTCACCCTGATTTGCATTAGAAGGCTCTCCGCTAAACGCGGCCTTCTCAAAGTGGCCCCGCGCCAAATTAAGTGCCCAACCCTGCACTAGACTAATAGATGAAAGCCCCGAAAGAATTTCTACCACTTTGACAAAAACCAAGCAACTGTCATCAAAGCCTGAAGAACTCTTCCAGTACAACCCGTCCGTTGGTATGGTGAACGTATATGATGGCCCAACTGTATCCTTCCAAGTTTTCCGTTTTGCCTTCCGTAAATGAGTAAGAGACAGACTTTCAGAAAGCAACAAACAAAACCAACTTAAGCATCAATTGCTGGGAAATGAAAATAATTCCATTCACATACGTATTTTTATACACTATCTTTTTTAGAATTTCATATATTCTGCTTTTCTCTTGGTCTAAAAAACTTTCCTTTTAGACCTGATAAGGTTGGTTTTCGCCAGAATTCATTAAAACCGTAGCACTGCTTGATCAAAAGCAGTAAAGCTAGCAAAGAGCAAGTTACAGGCAATTTATGAACTGAAAATGAAATGCAACTCTGCTTTTTGTTCTTTAGGTGCGCATCATCTCCATCTAGTGGCCGAGCACTTCATACCAAGTTCATTCTTGCATGCGGTGGGTGGCAGACCACATCCCAGCATTCGCTCTCATTAGTGCATTCCTTGTCTTACACTTTCTACACAAACGCTTCAACAAAATTGATTCTCCTAACCCACGGAACATCAAAGCAAAGCCCTCCAGTCATTCTCCGTAAGCTGCGAACTTAAACGTTTCTCTTTGACGTATGTGGTGTGTAATTTGTTTATTTGCAGATTTGCAAAAAGTATCATTATTTATGAGGCCATGACATTCGATTTCCGTTTATTTCAGACCCACGTTTCATCTCAAAATTATCTATTTTCAAGTTACTTTAGTTCATCAAGAAAAGGTCATTCAGCTGAAATCACGCCCCGCCTATTTCAAGTTTTCTCGACATTTTATAGAGCTTTTATGCTACACGAAATGGCATTTCTTGACAGCTTGCAAAAGTATTTTTTATGAAAAGGAATATTTAGATATTCATGAAAGTTGTTCAAACTGTCGCACTTCCTCCTACAGCCATCGCCGTTGAGGATCTAACGCTGTTTGTGCAACGAAACCTTTTGTGAAGACGCGTGTTAAGATATAAAGACAAAACGTATTTTAAGATCAAATACTCAATTCCTTTCGCCAAACGAAAATTAAATGGCAAAATGATCTTCGAAACTTGCAAAATTGCCAACAATGTTAATCGAAACAAATGCGAATTTGTCAATTCTAAAACAGGGTGTTGTCCGTAACGTATGTGCAACCACACGATGCATGTTTGTTTTCTTCGCTGTTGTCAATTATACCATAACCTTCTCAATGGCTTAGGTCTTAAAAAACGGTGATGCATGCTTTATGTTTTTTCTTTTTTCCTTAGTAAATTTACTGAAATTGAATGAAATGCAAAAACTGTCTATTATAGCTGCCGGAGAAGAGGCGAACGACCATTTTCTTGAAATAATTGTTACGATTTGCAAAGGAAAACTTTTTTGCATCAACTCCTATACACAAGTGAAAGTGACAAGTTCTCAGTTTGACGACAGGAACGGCACTGTGGATGCAATAAAAATGGCTGGTGAAGAAAAGTTTGCATACATTTTATTAAAAAATGTTTGTTTTTTTCTGTTCATTGTCAAAAATTTTACTTTTTTGTCTTTTATTTTTACTTTTTTGTCTTTTAACGCTTGGCAAAAGAGACAGCAATAGTAAAAAAAGTATTCCTGCAGTTATTATAGATATGAGGCGAAATAATGAAGGACCATGTAAGGAGGTAGGATTGTTGTTTGATATGTTGCTACGCACAGACAATCTTAGTTTGGTTTTCACAATTTCCTATGGCAAGAATGAAACAAGCCGTATTTCAACAAAAAAGTGACCGATACAGCTAATGTACTGAAGCATACTCCTGGGCAAGAATGCACTGTAGGTTCACTTTGCAAATTTTCAGAGGTAATTTTGTGGTTTTATAGAGAGCACTCGCGATGTGGGCACCTTGAATCAACTCGCCCACGCGATCTTCTATGAATCAGAAGCTGCAAGTTTGCGCGGGGAACAGTGGCTGGGTGATGATATTAGTGAGGTAAGAAACTAATCAAGAGAATAATGTCCTTGAAATGGTGTGCCTCAACCGGTGTTATAATGTGCTGGATAAACCTTGATGCAAAGATTGTTGGTTTCAATAAAAACGTTTTATCTTTTGAAAATCTTGAATATTGTGCCCGGAGCATTCTTGAAAAAAGTTTGCCAACAAGCTGTACACAAACACATTACCACGAAGATTACTTAAACCAAAGCAAAAAATATTTGATGAGTTTGAAATGAAAATTCCATAAATGAAACAAAAATGTTTGTCACTGCAACTCAAGGAACCAGTCAGTTTCAATTCTGAAAAGTAGCAAGTTCGAAAGGGCGAGTTTAAAAAGCGATTGCCACCGAAGTTTAACATAAATACATTTTTACATGATAAAGCAATATTACGCAGAAGCGATTCTGTCTCTTTTTCTGTTTACCTTCCTTGAAGGCGTGTGACATTTATTTAATAATGGAGTGGCATGAAGTCATTTGTGACTCGTAATGCAACAGGAACTGCCAGATTACTGACACAGAATTTTATTGCTGAGTTTTTCCTTAATGGCTTTCAGACAGTAAGCTTCATTTTCGTTCTTGTGCAACACCGCTCCATACAGTGATTTAGACAAACGTTCAAATAACATCTAATTTTATGAGCGCGTTCTTGCTTTAGTGATACAAAAAAACGAGTTCGGTTTTTGGTGATTTCGATTTCCTGTTCAGTTTCAATGTTTGTTGTGCTTATGAGCACATTTTACTTGAAACCAGATTTGCATGCAAAACGTATGAATTTTTTTGGCAAAGATTTAAACAAAGTTTCAGTAAAGTTTGTGGGCTAAACAATTATTTGAACAAGGTTAAAATCCTTATAATGAAAATCACGGCCAAAGAAAACGATACAAATGACATATTGCAAACGTTTCGATAACTCCTGTTATCATCATCAGCGCACTGACTGATGATAACAGGAGTTATCGAAACGTTTGCAATATGTCATTTGTATCGTTCTCTTTGGCCATGATTTCATTATAAGGCTATTCAGCACTTCCACTTTTCGTGTACCAAGGTTAGAAGCTTCTTGTTTTTCGCTTACTTGGAAAATTTCGGAGGACATGGTCATACAGTGGAAGTTAACCAAAACAAACCGGGTGGTTAAAAACAGCTGGTAAGCAGAGGAAGCATAACACGAATAACTCAATTGCACGAATAGGTAGCTTCGGGGACAATTTTGTTTCATTTGTCATCACAGTAATATTTTATTGAGAAACTACTTTGATGGACGTTAGGCTTAACAACTGTTTTAGTTGCAAGTTAAAAAATTGCGAATGCGCAGTCATTTTTTATCCAGATTCAAGAAACGATTTTGAGATCCACCCTTGCTCTTGTGAATAGTGATGATTCTCACACCAAATACAGCATTGCACAACTCTCGCAAACTCTTGAATCAAGCACAAAGTACCTAACCAACGTCAGTGATGACGTCGTGCTGGTTGGTTCGAAAGCCTTAGAAGGACTTGGGGAGCAACTGGCTGATCATACAGATAGTCACGGAACAACGTTTTTGTTTGATGAAGTTGTGGGTATTTCTTCAGGTAAAATCCATTTAAGGTTGTATTACAAAATAAAACAATTAGGTATTGTTTTCAGGATTTCAGTATACCGTAAAACTTCTATTTCACCGACATGGCGCTCTATTTTTCAACCCTTCATTTAAAGTGGTGTTCTATTAGAGGTGGCGTTCAATTAGAGGATGGCGCTCTATTTTTCGACTAGCTGGTCAGAATTTTGAGATAAATTCATTAATGAAAAGAAAAAACATCTAACACATTTACATAATTAGCAAAAGACACGAATACAGGGTGATTACTGGAAAGGAGTCATAGGTTCACTGGTGAAAATCAAGTGACACGTCGCTGTTGAAGCCGTCCTCGTCATTTTGAATACTTTCTGCATCAATATCAAGAAATTCAGGCTAGGTCTTATTTTTAGGGTAGGTCTTATTTTTGGAGAAACACGGTCGAAAGGAGATTTCAACTGTAACTATTTCCAAAATAGAAGAATTCATCAAAGTGGCGTTCAATTAGAGGGTGGCGCTCTATTTTTCAACCCTGTATAGTGGCGTTCAAATAGAGGTGGCACTCAAATAGAGGTTTTAAGGTAATTAAAAATATCATGTCTGTTGTGGAAATATGAACGAGTTAGTCGCATTTGGTTTTAAGACCCAAATAACTGTGATTTATGTTATTGTATCTAGACCTCACTGCGGCAACGGACCATTTTATTCAAGATGTCGCCATCACACCCACGAAGCAAGCTGCTCTTTTAATGAGGTCCAAATTCGAGCAGACTAAACCTGAAGCGGACGCTGAACTTGACCTTTCACCTCGAGAAGTCTGGTATCGCAACAATGACCAGGCGAACTTTGAGAGCGAGACATATGCATCCACCCTGATGAGAGTAATAACACCTCGAGAAATTCTTGGCTGTTTTCCCAAAGTTCCAACATGTGTCCAAAACTGGCCACGGCTAAACGTGTTTTATTTTTATTATGAAATGACAGCCGATTTGTATTGGAAATGTGTGCACTGACGGTAAATTGTGCATAGAAAGGAACTGAGTGCGTTTCCTCTGAGTGAACTGGTTTTATAAATGGTACACTGGCGAAACTGTGGAGAGGTTAAGCGGGTCAGAATATGAGGAAACAAAAATATCATTTGCAATATGTTCACGGAAATAATATCGAGCAATAAAATTTTACTAAATGAAAGCGTGTAATGAAACCTTACGTTTAGATATTTTATCTATTAGTCATTAAGGCACAGTTCATATTCTATGCATCCGCCAACATAAACTGCAATAATTGAATTTTGCAGCTCAAATTTGCTAAAAAGGGATAGTAATCAGATTTAAATTGCACCTATGAGCCGTTTATACTTGTTGCATTGCGTTGTAACAAACTAAACAAACGAAAAACAAACCAACAACGATAAAAGCACAGCTTTAATTACAAGTTGAGCAATTGATTGTGTTTTAATTGTTTGTGTTTTCACTTGTTCATCGCAGTGTTCAAATTGCCTTACCTTCGCCGATATAGCTACTAATTTGATTAAAACGTCGTGCGTTTCTCTTACAGCGCAGGAATGTTACGAGCAGCATGATAAAGGCCACAAATCACGTGACTGAAAGCCTGGTTGACTCGATGATAGTCCCGTACGGAAAGTCAATTTCAGTCCGGGTTGGCGATGTGGAGCTGGCCGTGATGGAAATAGATGCTTACGGCGAAGATGCCAGCATTAACTCAAGCAGGGGCGACAGTGTTTTGGTGCAAGGCGGACAACCGGCTGAGATCAAGGCAAGTACATGCAGAGCGAACTGCGACATTAAATGAATAAAAACATGTTTTCGAACACTTGAAAATATTTGGTAGCAGATTTAATTTTCGCTAACGGTGAGATCAAGTTAAAACTGACCCAAATTGTGTGAGGAGTAGAATCCAGAAAACCTGCACGTCAAAATTCCAATCTTTTAACATTTAGTTTTCCTGGAAAATTTATTAGGTTTTTTTACGGTTGATGAAAGATGTGCATTAACCTTTGGAGGAATTTGCAATATTTGCAAAAGTGTAGTGTTCACTGATAGAATAATACGAGTATAAAATTCAGAACTAGAGTATATATTATTAGCTAGTGATGGGCAGAGCGAGCGTTGTTAAGTTTATCAAATATACAAAACATATTTGCCTGTGATGTTGTTTAAAATTTTAATCTCGTAAATTTGTTTTTGTTAAAGCAATTCAGTCAAGAAGCTGCATTAGCTGTGCATGGATTGTTGCACAAAAGTTGATAAAAGCAATTTTAAGGTTGCATAAATAATTCAAATATTATCGCCTTTGAAATCCTGGTAGCTAAAAACATTGAACATTGAACAAGATCAAGCCAAAATCATATAACACGGAAAGCTTTCGAGGAATCAACAGACAGGGCTGTCTTTTTACGATGATTCAAACTTGTACAGTACATACCAGTAACTAATCTCCACAAAGGCGAAGGTTTTAATCCATAAGCATTAATATTGTAATAGAAAATCGCTTACACGTAGCACTACGCATACTCAGTCCTAAACGAGTTACGTTTGCATATATCAAATACGTTCCCCCAAGTGTTCTGCAGGGAAGCTGTCACAGACGTTTTGGGTAGACTAAAATTAAGCATATACGATTTTGTAATCAAGTAACTACTCTTCACAAAGGCGACAAATGCGAATCAACTGGTAAATTGTTCTAAAATAGAAAAGTGATGTCGCGTAACTGTATGTATTCGCATTCTAAAAATCTTTTTCAAATAGAATCATCGTTGCCTTTACGGAAGCTAGTTACTTGAAAACACATATCCAAGGCGGAATCATCGCAAAGTCATAAAAGCAGAGCCAAGTCGGTTGATTCCTCGAAAGATGGCAGCAAGGCTCAAGCTTTAATCATCCATCTTTTGGCGATTTTTTTATTTTGTTTATTTAGCAGTGTTTTAAATGTGAGTTCGTGCAATTTGCCAATGACAAAAAAGGGACGTTGTTATGCATCACGACAAGAGTACTCTAGAAAGACAACACGTAAAGAAAATGCGTGCGTATCGTTGTTCGCCATATCTCACTGGAATTTTGTAATTGCAGGTGTGAGCCGCTAAAGCACTGAGCACTTTTTTCATTTCTGCTTCGTATCTAGATTTCCTGGTCAGTGTTGTTAAGTGTTTTTTTCCATGAAAAAATTTGCATGCACCTGACTGTGACTAATGTTACAGGCTTACGACTTCGTCGATGAAATGTGTTATCTTCCGCTATCTTTCAAGATTCTCCCTATTTAGATGGCCTATTTAAACGGTTTTGAGAGCGCGTTTTGAAGAATGTTGTACGTCATTTCTTCGCCGCAAGTGAATGCTGTATGATCAACAATGTTTTGTGATCTTAGTATCACAAATAAAATGTTTAGATATGCACAGTATAAACATTAAATTACATTGATAAGAACGTAGTCAACCAGACGCTTTGCAAAACCGTTGAATCACTAGAAGATCGAAACGGAGATCAAGTAAAAATTGCAGAGATGACCTCATCACACTTCACAACTCCATATCTCACTAATTCACTAGTTTGAAAAACATTGTTGTAAGCTAAATTTATCTCAAGCCATGATTCAAAATTTCCCAACCATTGGAATGACAAGATCTATTTTGCTGAATTGTCAAATTTTCTTTCGTTCTGGGTTTCAAAATCAAGATTTTCTTTTTATTGTGGAATTGCCGAAGTGGCAAAGGGTTTCTTATGATTTGTGCTTTTCAGGTTGTTTTTCTGCAACGCAATCCTTTCAGTTTCACTGATTCATCGCTGTTGATCAGTCCTGCTATTACCATAATCGCCGTAGAGTCAACCGGGAGCAGGCAAGAATTTAGAAGCATTGAATTGTCCCTGCGAAATCCACAATCATCCGATCCCATTTTCGTCGAAACTCGGTGAGCCACGCACAATGATATTTTCAGTTCAGTTCGTTTCTTCGCGAAATCAACTCTTGGAAAGAAAAACAAAATGCAGCACACAAAAAACAAACAAACAAACAAACAAATGTAAGAATAGCGAATACTTTTTCTATTCAAAACGGTAGACCACAGGAGTGTCAGTGAATGAACATTCACAAAGTTAGTGCTTATTTTAGACAGAATTGAATACTGTAGCTCTAAGAGCAGCATTATAAGCCGCCCAGCACTAGCACAAAAGTGATGTATAATACATAAATTTTATACAAAAAAGTATAATGCATTAGAAAGGTGTTAATTTTACTTTACTGCTAGCGTATCTTCATGAAATGTGTTATCGATTGCTCCAGGAAATCTATTGCAAATCTACGGTTTATTGACATGTGCCCTTTGGAACAACGAAAAAAGAAAGGAATTATGTTTCGTATGGATTCTATTTTTTAATTCTTAGTTAATTGTAAATGACAGCGCAATGTATATCAAAAATGTAAAAATATTGGAGGTTAAAATGATAAGGAAAAACGTTGCCCTGATGTACAAAAACAGTTGATGGGCTGATGCACCAGAACAAATTGTAACTGAAGCCTTTACTGTATAGACCTACTGCCTATTTTGTAAAATATTTAAGAAAGAATAAGAAATTAAAAACATCATTCTAACATCTGCAAGGAGATTAGTTAGAATTAGCTGTGTATGTTAAAGTGGTTGTAATTTTTTTATGAATCACGTGTTCTACGAATGTGGTGATTTAGCGATTCTTTAAAGATATGTAACATGCACTGCAACACGTGCCTAATTCAGTTTTTGTGTCGATAGCACAATGGGTAACACCATGGTTTTCTTCAAGAAAAATGTTAGGCACCCGTTATGCAACTGTAGGGACCCGATTTCTCTGATTCTAGGGACCCGATTTTCTCTGAGTCTAGGGACCCGATTTCTCTGATTCTAGGGACCCGATTTTCTCTGAGTCTAGGGACCCGATTTTCAATTCTAGGGTCCCGAATCGGGTCCCTAAACACCTTAAAAAAACCATGGGTGACACAGTAAAAAGTGTCGTTTTAATTACAAATATTTTATTATACAGGTGTTTTTATGAAAAAGTTACAAATTAATTTTACCATGGATTACGGTACAAAATTGGTTTGTAACTTCGAAACGGTTGAGTTTTGTAGCTACTCTGAAATACTGGAAACAAATTGGAAATACTTTCGTACGTAATGCTCTGGTGTAAGCCGAGACTCCAGGTGCTAGCTACATGTGTTTAATCAAAGCTTTGCATAGTTTCATTTTTTTGTTAAACTCCAGTTTTCTTTGATCCTTGTATGAAAATTCATAGAAAGGATGTGTGTTTACTAGATCAAGTGTATATTTATGTATTTTAAATATCTTGATAACAATTGGCTCTTTTGTCGTGAAGAAATAATTTACTATTGGGCTAGGTTAACTTCCTCGTTTTCAGGTCTGGGACTATTTCCATCAGCCGCTTTGAAGTGGCAACACGCGACATGGCTCTTCTTATGTACATAATACCAGAGCAATATGGTGAACAAGTAAAAGCTTGGATTCGATGGAAGGCGAAACCTGTTCTTAAAGATTACTCCAGTAACCCAGAGGTTACCAGCGACGTTAGCGATTATGTTTTCGAACTTCCGCAGTTTAAAGATGAAGGAATCAGCGACGACTCATACAAGATATTCATTAATTCTGAAAGTCTTCTCGGAATCGGAACTTATTATATGTCAGTTGAAGTTAGCGCAGGACCGACAAGTAAGACGTGGGCTTAGTTTGCTGCAAGTGCTTGCAGGATGCATTTAACGTTTGCAATATTCATTCGAAGTGCATTTGCTGGGTGAGTGTTTGTACATTGTAGAATTCGAAGAGATTTCCGTTTCAGTTTAATATATCGCAATGAGGTTTGTTTTATGTTAATCAATATTTCATAAAGTTTTTATTGACACTAAAATTTATTGTTTCAGACGAAATTTCTTAATTAAAATTTCTTATGTTTAATGATTGAGTTATATGAATCGAACCCCCATAAAATGACTACTGCTCAAGAAAAAGCGCAATGTGTATCCTGGTTCATTGAGACAAAATCAAATGTTCAGACCACAAACGTACGGGACATAGATGACCTAAAACAAAGAATTTCCAATGCCATTACAACCATTGATGAGGCCATGCTACAACGAACATGGCAGGAAATTGAGTACCGTTTAGATGTGCTTCGTGCAACTAATGGTGCCCATATA
>Ga0210059_1017744_pt1 | contig 10105 bp, 8 predicted proteins | sample Ectturendosymbi2_FD_188042 | JGI IMG/M metagenome (GOLD analysis project Ga0210059, IMG submission 188042) | Ecteinascidia turbinata endosymbiont from Florida, USA - Sample 2 (SPAdes) (version 2) | ecosystem: Host-associated > Tunicates > Ascidians > Unclassified | place: Key West, Florida...
TTTTGACCTTTCCATCGATTGTGTTTTGTGGTTAAATACCTTACAAAACAAGGAAGGAGAAACACTGTGCGATTTGCACGGACGCAAATGATCTAAAAGTGTAACGACTGTCGGCATTTTTCAGCGTATTTGTTACTGCGTATGTTGCATGCAGAAGCAGATTCGAACTACTCGCGGAACTTCAACAACGGCTTGTACCACATGCATCATACGCTCGCCCTCATTCCGCGCCGCGACGAAACGACGTCCACTGTCACGCAGTCGCGCGATTCCGCAGCGCTACGCGCCGATTACGCCACAGGCGACGACGCGCGCAAAGCGTCTGGCGAAACCGAGTCGTCGCAGACGGCCAAGCAAGCTGACTCGCTGACCGAGTTCCCCTGGCCCGCCCCAGCCTGGAGCCGGTCTCAGGCTAGCGGAATTTCCACCGAGACAGAGCGCGAAACTCGCCTGTCGCCGGGTAATCTCACACCCGAGCCGACCCTGCCGAGTTCGAACGGCGACTCGGAGCTGTCGGGCGTCACCTCCGAAGCGAAAGCGGTGGGCCGGAAACAGCAAGCGGTCTCGCTCCCTCCCATCCGCTCGGGGGTCGAAGCCGCGCAAGGGACCAATGTCAAACAAGAAAAGCTGTTTTCGGAGGAGGAACAGCTCTCGCTGCCGCCGCTGACGTCAGGAATCTACAACAAACACTTAACGGACCACGACGCTGACGACGAACGAGAAAGCACATTGGACTTGACCAACAGACGGACTCGGCATCGCAGCCTGCAAAGAAGTTCGGCTGCCGCCACCGCCACTAGTAAGTACAAACAGTAATAAGAGACATGAGTAGGGTTTACCCGTTAAGTCTGTTTAGTGCAACGTTTCCATTGCGTTTAAAAATGATGACGTAGCGGCGATGACGTTTTCGCCCAGACACAATCGATTATTCCAGTCACGTTTATGTGAAGTTTCTCACAGAGGCGCGTGAAATTATTTAACTGACGATGAGCCGGCTTGCATATTCGTACAAAGTCTGTCTGCAGATACACACGTATAATAAACATTTGCTTTGTCTTTACGAGTAACACTTCCGGTGATATATTTTCGTGATTCGCGTGATAACGCCTGTTCACATAAGATTTGGTGAAAAAACAAGCAGGAAGCAAGTAGCTTTTGCGTCCCAAGCGCACTAACGGCTAATTCTTTTTTTTCTATTTAATCAGTGTGTGATGTAACGAAATGAAAAAAATGCTATAAAAATGAACAATTCATGGAAAAATAATGTTTGAAGTAATTGGGCAATCACAACGAAGTAATGAAGCTTAAAATTGATAGAGCAAAAATCAAAATTGTCTGCCAAATTGAAATAACAACTTTGTGACAAAAGAAAACATGCTCACATGTGAAGACAAATTTAATCTTTGTAAAATTGCAAATAGTTATTGTCTTTTCAACGTTACATCCGTAAGAGTTTTTGAGAAACTCGGGACCAAGCTTATTTTGGTTTCTCCCAAACGATGCGCTCGACGCATTTGTCCATATTGCGCCCCCCCTGCTGGAGGTTTTCGAGTTGCGGTAAAAGCTGTTACGAAACACTGAACAATATTTTGTGACATCTGGTAAAAGTTTGCAACAGTTTAGCGTTGTAAAAAATTGCATCGATGACGTTTCTGCAATAGGTCCCACTGTTTTGGTCCACTTTGCAATGAGTGCCCCGCATTCAATTACGTTGTTTTCTTTATTTTGCATCTTGATGCTCCCTGTCAAAAAATTGGCATCCGCTAAGAAACTTGTCCTCTCCTCCCTTGTGACGTCACTTTCTAGCAATTCGAATTTGGCAAGTTATTTGCCGCAGAACAAGCTATTTTGTCAGATTAAGAAGCTGGCCTATCACATAACTGCTTACGGTTCGGTTTTAACGTTTATGTGTTTTAAGTATTGTTATGAACACAACACAATACAGCCAGTTTATTAACGTGGCTTAAAACAACTAAAAGGTCAGTTCCTCCAAAAAGAAAAAAATAAGACACATTGCTCTGACATACCAACTGCGACCGATCGCCAGACCAACCAACGCATAAGGCGACACCGGTGGATAACCAAACACACGAAGCATTGCCACAACCAAGCAAGCGCCATGCAATGATGACGAACGCGCGACCAGTGAGCACAAGAAACGGAATAATAATAATAACCAAGACCTTGTAAATTGGTACTGCAGCCTTCTTGCCAGGCGCACGGTGTGTGGCACACACAGAATACAAAAAGAAACCAGGAAATTGCACAAACTCAGTCATGGCCGTATAAGACCGTTGTAGTTATGAAGCGCCAACAACAAACCACCATATCAAAAAAATACAGAACGATCCACATTTTGCAGTTAAGGAAGTGAAACAGTCTTTACGTTACTGGCGATATTCAGAGAGAGATTCGTGGTGAAGCCTAAAGATCAGCATGAGTTGTGCAGGAAAGGATGTGGCGCCCCAAATGCGTGGGATTTTCCGTACCACTGTACAATGCCTTTAGTTGCACTGCCAACGCTTTCAGTGCATGCATTACCTAATATAAGCTCGAGTTAAACTAACGTGAAACATACCTGCAGCTATTGGTGAAAGCCAAATAAAACTTTTCTCCTCCATTTCCACGCAACACCTTTTCTCTGCTTCAAAACTAAGTTCACGATCTTGTTTTTAAGTTGACTTTGCAGTCAAAGCTGATGTGGCGAAAATCCAGAATATTTCTGTGTCAGTTTGAGTCACTACGAAAATTTTCCAGAAGCAAGTCGTGTTTTAGTTCAGTGTTTGCAACATCTGGTGAGAGTTGAGACTGTTCGCAGGAAGGCCTCAGCAAGAAGGGACTGCAATGAGAGAAGACAACCTGCCGCTTGGCGAAGACCATCAGTACGACAGATACGCACGCGCCAGACGTAAAGCAGGAAAACCTCGAAAAAAACAACAGCGTAAGTTCAGAGGATTTGAGTTCATACACGAGGTTCCACACCGAAATCAAAAAGCATCTGTATGATTCCTTAAGACCACGTTTCGCTATCGGCACGAAATAATCTGCCAGTTTTAGTACGCAAACGCTGATAACAGTCTGATCGAAAAGAACACACTTTTTAGAAGTTTTCAAATGCGACTGTCAAAGACGCACCACAAAAAGAAACACACACTATCATGGCCTTAACACCGTCTCGTTTAAAATCTGCTTTTGTTAGGTGAACATAATTTGGTCATGACAGATTAAATGCAGATATGTGGATACGCAGTTAAAAAAAAAAGAAAAACCAACCATAACTTAGAGAAACATTTGTGACAGCAATGCACATTCTCCAATCGTCTTTAGTGGTCACGTAATTTGCAATCACTGCGTTCATCGAAAGTTATAGTATATCAAGGCAGGATGCATTTTTACAGACTGTGTTTATTTCAAAAAATATCCCTAGGCGCATTTTCACTTGACAAGTACATGACTAGCTTTTTGAAAGAATTGCAATGTGCAGAAGACGGATGAACACCTTTTTTTTCAACATGCATCAAAATACAAGCGAAAACCTGTGCTCAATTACCACAGGAAGGGACTATAGGTACAAACGTGAAAAAGGAAGAGTAATCTTTGCGACGCTGATGGAAACTGATAATGCAAGCAAATGCTATACGAGTAAATTAAGATGAAAAGAAAAGGATGTGCCGAACATGCGAATGGTTGAAAACAAATTGTAAACAATGGATTCAATAACGTTACAACAAGTAAATCTAGTTTTTTTCAAAAAAAGTTGAAATCTTGGAACAGAGTTTATCTTCAAGTCTTGCCAAGTCGTATCAAAAGCAGTAATGCTAAAACCGATAGTACAAACGAAATCATTACGGACCATTCGAAAATCAGCTGTTGAAACAATACTCTTTTTGTTTGCAAACAATATTGTTTATTGTTTTCTGTTGGTGGTTCCGCAATCATACATGAACCCAAACGGCATTCTTATCAAGCTGTTGACATGCAGTAACGGTGATCTTCGTGCCCGAAATGAAATGACTGCTGCTAAAACATTACCTGACTGCTTGGAACAGACCGCAGCCCCTCATTTGCTGGAGCTGTCGCAATATACAGGCCGTTTCCTACCGACAGGCCTGTAGCCAGGTTTTAAGGTTTCGAAGGAAAATATATCTTCAGGGGAGCAAGATTTTTGTTTTTATCATATGTTTAAAGCAAATTTTTCTGCGCACAGCAAAATTTAGGGGACACTGCCCTCGAATGCCCCCGTGGCTACGGGCCTGCTTACGACTAAAATTATATTCAGCTGTTTTTACGTGCCACCTAGCTTGTGTGGAGCAAAGCAGTCGGTGTTACTTTGATCAAGGCTGTTAAACCCGCTGCCCCCAAACTGTTTGCTTTGTAAGAGTAATCCGACATGCGTTTTCGCAAAACTCTTGATTTATTGCAAAAACATTTCCGAAAACGAGCGTGACTTAGCTCTGTTGTAACCAGCGCCCACGTCAAGAGCCGTTTGATAACAACTGAAAGAAACGAGAAGCTCACGGAGCAAGCGTTTCTGTGCTGCAGAATCACCTCTCGGCATCGCGTCAGAGTCATCATCTTCGTTCGTCGACTCACCGAAGAGAAAGAAAACGAGAAAAAAGCCGCGAAAGAAAAAGCAAGAAGCTTCGCAAGGTGATAGGCTTCGCGCAACTTGTCATAGCTTCAAAAGTTATTCCACTGCAGTCTTGCGAGCTATTTTTACAACTTCCGAAACTTCCTGAAAACTCTGAACTGGAGGAAAGCGCGTGAACTTCAAATGTTTGACAAAGTTGCAAACATGGTCATTTCATTTTCTCCAAAGACTTTTATGTGGCGGCCTTATTTGATTCATGTCAATAATGCCAGTTACTGGGGCACGTTTTCGCATATATCTTTCTCTTTCTTTGCTAAATATTGCACAATGACCACAATAGTTTGCAGGGACAAACTCTTTTTTGTTGCTTCATGCATAATTTTTCGCATCAGCGTCCGAACTCAGTTTGGGTCTACGTACAGTAATTTCCACCCGCATCAATTTTGGTCAACACAGCACTTTTGATAATAAACAAAGTAAACAAAACTCTTTAAAATGGATATTAAATTTTGCGTGCCATTTCTTTTCCACACCTGTTCTCCGTTATTTTGAGAAACAGTGTTTGCATGTTTAGCGTTCTTTGCGAATTTCAGCAAAAGCAGTTTTTTTTAAGGCGTTTTAGGGACCCGATTCGGGTCCCTAGAATCAGAGAAAATTATCAACGAATCCCTAAAATCAGAGAAAATCGGGTCCCTACAGACCCATACCGGATACCTAACATATTCCTTAAAAAAAACCTGGCAAAAGTATGAAAATCCTCAGCTTCTAGCTTCGCTAATAGTCCTTTGCCGTTCTTTCAAATGGAATGAATTCAATTTGAAGACTATTTTCACAATCAGGGCTCGCAAAGAGAGCCATTACATCATTTTTGCAGCTGTTTTTATGTTCGTTTTGGGATTTTTCGATGGAATATCGACTTGTATGCATAAAGGCTCATGTGATTCTGAATTTGTCGTGTAAGCTTTCTGGAGAGCAGTGCAAAAAGGAAAATGCAGTTGTTTTATCAATAACTATCTGTTCTGCACAGCGAAGCAAAAGCACAGCTCTTTGCAAAGCAATGCTTTGATCGATTTTTCCAGAAGCTTAGATGAGGTCGCCCAAACAACAGCACGTCAGGCGCGCCACGCATACAGTGTCAAATGTGGTGGTCGGTTTTAATTTCAGACTGTGGCTTAAAAAATCGAACTACTTCGATTATCAATCAATACATAATAAAGCCTAAATCAACAGGCAATCACCTTTTGTCTCTTCGATCAGAAGGCAATGAATTCAGAGGTAATGACCTTTCACTTGACTCTTCTCATTTGGATCAAAAAGTCACAGACTAAGACTGGGGTTTGCCGCCGAAGAACAAAAGTTAGTTTGAATAGAGGGTTTCTGTTCTGCGAGCAAGTGCAAGTTTCAGCCTTAAGTTCTAAGTTTAGTAGCAAAGCACTTAATACTTGAAATGTTTCTCACTCGGAATCTGGTCATTTTATCTTTTCACGCAATCACTTTCGATTTCGCAATTTTTTTGCTGTCTGGCCTTAATTATCGCAAGATCACCATATTTCACCCATGCCTGGGTTTCGTTTCACTATTTATCTGCCTGAGATCCGACCTCGAAGAATGAAACGCAACAATATCAAGACAGCATAAGAAGCAATTTCTATGAAACAAGTAGACTGAAAGAAACCTAAACAAAACGGAAACCCTCCTGTATCACAGAAAGCAGTGAAGAAAAAGAGCAACGTGATCGCCACTTGCAAGCAAAATGACAATAAATAATGGAAACAAAAACACAAAAATGCAACTTCACTGCTACTGCATGCACAGGTTTTCAATGCTCACTCGGAATTTCTGGGTATGCACCCTAAAATTTGTGTTGAGACTCGCGGTTCATTGCACTGGACATGGTCTTAATAAATTTACGATTTTACATTAGTTGCATGTAGGAACCGTGAAAGAAAGCATTGACTTGGCAATATGATAAAACTGCTTTGAAGCTTCTTTATAGTTCAAACGTTTCCCCGTTTTGTCACCATTACGTTCTGACGTTAGCAATTTTTTTAAATCGCTTAATTTGCAGCTCGACTTCCGGGTCTTGGAGAAACGTCCAACAACGTGGCGGATCCGGAAGATGGCGACGATGAGCGCGACGATGACGACGAAGACTGCAGTTCTTAAACTTGGCTCTTTAGCTTGCGCGACATATTTTTGCGTTTATATTTGGACAAACAAATCTCCAGTATAAAACTCAGACCTGCTTGCCTGTATCTGAGGGAAAAAAGATGGTCAATCCAAAGCCCGTGCATTATACTCTCAAAAATTTGAATAACCGTTTAGATTTCAGGAAGAGAGCTCCACTTCTTTTTACTCGAGTTTTTTGTGCACTTTTTCAACACACTCATTAACATTTGTGTAGATCATGAGGAGATCCACAGCTTTTCCCAACAAAAACGTGAAGTAAATTAAACGATTGCATTATGGGAAACTGCTGTTGCATTTGTTGCAATCCACAACATCATTACTTCGACCTGAGGGATTTTGTCTTTGAAAAAAGTACGACATCGCTTTGATAGAAGTTTGTACAATGACTTTGCGCCGCCGCTGTAGTCCACGAAGCTGATTACACTGAAGAACCACGAGGCAAGTCTTAAGGTTCGCCCGAACACTTGATAACATGAGAAACGTCATTGATCGTCGTTAAAGCAATTGTAATAATCCTGTTAACATCCTTCACTGGCGTTGCAAAAGCGTGTTGTGTGAACAGTGGAAACCAGCGCAGGTTGTTAAAGCGCATATGCTCACACAAAAGCTCAGAACGCGTCGGCAATACATGAAACAGGTGACTTTCGGAAAACATAACCTATAAGGGCTGTGTGCTTAAAATAGTGTTGTGATGCCAGCTGGGTTGGATGAAATTGAATTCGCTAATTCGACAAGATTTACCGATGGGAATCGACTTATGATGTGTATAGCATGTCATGCGCAGTTCACAGTTGCCCAAATCAGGTGAACTTACTGTAGTTCTGTTGCTCTTGACCACACATTGTTTTTCACAAATTCCTCATACACCTTCAGCAGAAAAGTCTCATGTCTCCCGACTATTTTCCTTTCACTTTGGCACCTATTGCACAGTGAAACACAAGGCTTTTCTGATTTAGGAGCTGTAATGAAAGGAGGACAGGTTTATTTTAGAGAAAAAGAGTCGCTAAAGAAAATGTAGACCTGTAAAGACAATGCCTGACCTGTTGCCTCCTTTACCATGATATCCAGAGCCACATCAAATTATTCTTGCTTCATTCTCTTCTAATGCATCAGAGCAACACGATCTTTGGGTAAAGTAGACAAAGAAGGGTACATAATCATTATACAGTTTTATTATGCTCGCTGTGTGGCTTGTGTACTCCTTTCGCCCAGTGTCACGAGTGGTCCGCGGCACCCATTTCCGCATTTTCGTCTTCGGGCGCCAGGCGGCTATTTTCGTAGTGAATTGATGACGAGTCAAAGGCAGTACCGCGCGTGAACCGCTCCATTGCACCCATCCATTAACGCCCAGCACGAGGCTGGACGGGCCGCAAAGTGCCATTTTTCAAGTCTTCGGCATGACACGGCTGAGGTTCGAACACAGCCTGCCGGCTTTTGTGGCGATGGTGCTTGACATACTGCACCGCTTTTCAAATTCCGCACAAGACCAAATCCAGGCCGAGGTTACGCAGCATTTGAATTTTTTATGCTTGTGATTGAGACTGGGAGTTTGCACAATTTGAGCCACACGTCCCATATGCTCTAAACGACAATACCTTCCCTTGAAAAACTGAGATGAAATCTTCAGTGCATGTCACAGGGCAAATTGAAAACGTAAAGATATTTGGTGAGATGTAGTTGAAAGATGTCGCGTGGATCTCGATCATCACAATCCGATCCAAGAGTGAACTAAATAGTTAGTTGACTAGGACATTAAAAAACAGGATGGCTAAATTAAATCAGAAGCTACCCACATCAAACCGATTCTAAAAGCAACAGATACCTCACAAACCTTATTTTAAAATTTAAGGCTATCTTCAAAATATATAAAAAGCATGCCTAGAGTGACTGTGGCTATGTCTTCTCAGTGGTGTTTACTCGAGACATCAAGCACAATGGTGTGTATTCAAGAGAAATACACCACTGTTCTTGATTTTTCGATTTCAGTTGGGCAGTAGATTCAGTTTCTCCTAATTTTGCGCAAATGTTAGGTCCCTCATTTGAAACCATTCCCGTACTGTCACTGAAATCTGCATAGAAAAATCATGCTGCAGTTTCGAGGCTTGCCTTCTTTAAATGCATCGCAAGTTCTTAAAAACTGGAAAAGGGACCGCAAGTTTCCTATTGAATTAAAAAGTGCCGCGATCCAAAACGTTAGGACCAAATGAGATATTTATATGTCAACTTAATTTTCTACCTACAGCAGTGTACAGTACTATAACTACGAGCAATGCCGGATTTAAGAGTGTGCGTTGTGTGCGGACCCACACGAGCCTCCACAAATAGGGGCCTCCAATAAAAGCGTAGTTTAAACTTTAGTTTTTTTACTCCTAACTTGTGTCAGGAATATACAAACTGCTACGTCTGTAAAGCGAGCATTGAAAATGACATCTTTCGACAAATTAACTTCGACAATGTCATCAAGGACTTTGCCAACGTCGAAGATCGTGAAGTTCAAGTCTCCTTTGAACAATACGTGATTCTGTCTCAGTTTTTGCGTGTAATTTTCAGTCATCTTGTCAGTTCAAAATCCAAAAGGTATTCAAATAGAACAAGGACCCTCCACACGGCTTCACGCACCCGGGCCTGCACACATCAAAATCCGGCATTGACTACGAGTTGAAAAAAACGACACAACGTGGCCTGTAGCAAGACAGGTAGGCTACCCCTTTTAAGTCGAACCGAGCTGTGTTGCACGATTTGACAAGCGTTATGAACTGCTTCTACGCAAAGGCGCAGCCACGGGGGGGCTGAAGGGGCTCAATCCCCCCCTTAGCAATCAGAATATTGATGTTTGTTTCTTAGTTTTTCACCAACATTGCACTGTAAGTCGAGATCAGGTGCATTGCAAAATGTTCTTTGGCAGTACCGCAGGCGTAACAATACATACGTTATCAAACCAAGCGGTTATGAATTTTCGAGATTTGAGAAATATTGAAGTAGCTTTCTTCATTCCTGCGTGTTTTGCGCTACCATATATAACAAGAGCTGGGTGCTGCCGTGCTCTGCCAGTGTGGAAACAAGCATGACGTTTGAACTACCAGCAGTGTCGATTGATGTGTAGTTTATACGTCACAAAGCTGGGACCTTCCTAATGTACACACGTGGATGATATGCATCAGTGTTACCATTTCTGATGTTTTGAGAGAAGTTTCTGATATCTGATGTTTTGGCAGCATATCTGATGTTGACTGAGCTGTTGTTTCTTTCCCCAAATTTTATATCCTTATAGGATGAAGATAGTTACATTCATAATTTTTAAGTTTCTTTCATCGATTTCTCACT
>Ga0210059_1017745_pt1 | contig 10104 bp, 4 predicted proteins | sample Ectturendosymbi2_FD_188042 | JGI IMG/M metagenome (GOLD analysis project Ga0210059, IMG submission 188042) | Ecteinascidia turbinata endosymbiont from Florida, USA - Sample 2 (SPAdes) (version 2) | ecosystem: Host-associated > Tunicates > Ascidians > Unclassified | place: Key West, Florida...
AATTAATTATCTAATTAGCTAATTAGTCTAATATTTTTACTAACTAACATCATAACTTTTGAACCCGAAACCCCAGCAGGTCATCCAAAGTATCAAAAGACTTGGATTGTAGCCTAGTTTCCAGTAAAAACTTCAGCAAAATACTACCACCTAACGGTTGGCGTCCAGGGCCAGTCAAAGTGGCCCAAGGTGGCCTCAAAGTCCTCCACTTATGATGTCACTCACAAAAAACCCGCACCCCCCAAGTAAAACATTTTTTTTCTAGTGCAGACTAGGCGACTTGCCGCATCTTTTGACGCTTCGACCAGGTCCATAACCCGTACAGGAGCGGAGATATTCCCACACAAAGCCACATGCGTTTAAACGTTTTTTTTTCCGAAAATCCGCGAAAGCAGCCGGTCGCCAAAGTGTTAAGTTTGGCTGTCAACAATTTTGTGGCAAAAACTAGCAATCATGGTACACAGCAATAATTATCTCTTTCAATAAAAGTTTCAAAAGAAATTGTACCATTTTAACAGACACTAGTTAGGATTCCTAACTAAGGTATGTAATGTATAAATGATTCAGTTGACCTCCAGAGTTGGTTAAAAAATCTCACTTCGACTCTAGTGTTCTTAGGAATCTGACTCCACCCAAAAAACTCCAACTCCATGTGACTTGGAAACCTGGATTAAGGTTAGGGTTTAGGGCAGTGGTCTTCAACCTTTATTTTACAATCGCCCACCTACAGGAACTTTGCTTAAAAATCAACCCCCATCCTATAATTTTTGCACTGTCTGATTTTCTTTTGAAAATAATTCAGTAAAACATACACAGGCAACATAACACAAAACGAATGCAAATGCATTTGTAGAATAAATGTTATTCATTTCCAGAAAGACACCTGATTCCAACTAATGTGAACCTTGCAATGGTGTGTATCTGCAAGCTTTTTCAAAGCAGTTTGCAAATTGGTCAGTTTAAGTCGTATGGCATTTCCCTGATCTTGTTCATGTCAAGGTGATTGCAGAATTTTTAAACTCTTTACTTAAGCCAAAATTTGGTGTATGGGCTTACTTGCCAATTTAAGTTACTACTTTCCTAACCTACTGTTCTGTTACACTCTGTCATAAGTCAGATGAACACAGTATAGCTATATCCACAGAACACCAAAACACTCAAACTGACTGAAAAACACAATAAGCATGTTTTACAATTTACAACTCGCTTTACTAGCCGTTAATTGCTACGTAAATTGTCGTGCAACAGTCATTTTTACAACAGAACACACTTCAGTAGGCCTACATTATTTTGCTCAACAAACTAACCAAAGATTGTAAAACAACGTTTTTTGCCTACAAAGCAATGGATTGGCAATGCTTTAAATACAGAAGGCTATGAAGACTTGATTCAAGGAAATATTGGTAATAATAACACATACAGTTGGAGGGCTTTGTGACAGTTCACGACGAAAATTAACTGGGCCAAACTTGACAGCTACGTGCAAGTAATATTCACTATCGTCCCAAAAGTCGATGCGATAATTTTGTGGTAGCGATGTTATGATTGTTGAGCCATTTTTACTACCTTCAAAGAAGCTGAAGTCTCCCTCTTGAAAACATGGAGTTTGACTGATTGGTTATTTTTCTGATGGCTATATCAATGTTTGATGCTTTCAAGCAATATCAATATAATAAAACTAATTTATACATACTTAACAAGGAATGTCCAAAACCCATGTGCTGATCTATACAGGCTGGCAAATGTTATTGTTTGATGTGCTTTTTGTGACATTGATCATGCAACAATTGGGTTAACCAACCTAACAAATTACTCAGTGCAAAAGTTTCTCTACTCTTTTATCTTATTTTGAACATTTTGGAATGAAATCAATCAACAAAATTCCTGCACCTGCACATTTGTAACTTGGGCAACAAAAAGTCAATCAAGTCAAAAAATTTTCCTGCGTTTAAAGGTTATGAAACATCCACAAACAATTTCATGCTGATACCATGTGTGACTCCAAAGTTATTAGGTCAAAAAAATGTTAAAATTTATTATTATGTCAAAATTCTTCATTACGTCAAACTTTTCTTGCAGCACAGCTTTTATTCTCTTATTAATGTTTATTGAATCTAGAACCATCACCAGAAAGTCTTCAATAGGGGGCTTTACGTTTGTGCAGGAGGGCTTGACATTCCAAAATTTGAAAAAACTTAACTTTTTCATGGTTCAATTTGGGGGCATTAGAGCTTTGTTTGGGGGGCTAAGCCCACTAAAGCCCCCACCGTAGCAACAGGACTGATGATGTATTAATGTTATTTTGCCCACTACTAGACAATTGCATATTAAGTAGGCTAGGTGTGGGAAGACAAGAAGCATGGTCTTACAGTACTTACTTGGTTTGGTAATGCTCTATCCATTATGTATATAGTGCTTGACCTTTGTGATGTCCTTAGGTATGACTACTGCACCGTAGTTATTAACACTTTGAGAGCCGGTCTACGATATATTCGTACTTTAAAATCGGCCTAAAACCAGCAGTTGTCAGTTGCCTTAACAATGCCATAGCTCCTCCGTCGATTGCGCTAGAGAGCTGTTCAAGGGCTCAAACGGATCAGCCAGTCATCTGGTCTGCACTTGAAAAAGTATTTTAGGTTTGGGGTTGTGGATTTTTTGTGAGTGACATCATAAGTGAAGTAGTTTTTGAGCCATTTTGGCTCATGTTGCCTGGCCTAGGGCCCAACCGCTATACCAAAGTATTTCACTGAAGTTTTGATTAGAAACTAGGCTCGAGACCAAGTCTTTTGAGCCTTTGATCGACTTTCTAGCATTTCTAATTCAAAAGTTATGATATAAAATAAACAAATTAAATATCTAGTTAACTAATTAGTCAAATATTTTTATTACTTTAGATCATAACTTTTGAACCTGAAACGTCAGCAGGTCATCCAAAGAATCAAAAGACTCGGATTGTAGCCTAGTTTCCAATAAAAACTTCAGCGAAGTACTACCATCTAACGGTTTGGACCCAAGGCCAGGTGAAGTGGGCCAAGGTGGCCTAAAAGTCCTCCACTTATGACATCACTCACAACAAATTCGCACCCCTCAAAAAAATTTTTTTTCGAGTGCAGACTACAAGACTTGCATCTTTTGAGCTTTTGACTGGGTCTGTAGCGCTTACCAGAGAAATTGCCGCGCAAAACCATGTGCGATCCACGTGTTTTCACGCGAACCGCTTAAATTAACCCGGACGTGATGAAAGTGTTAATGTAAGTACATCATGACTAAGGTTAAATAACCAAATTCTTTAAAAGTTTGAAGTATACTGCATGAATATTCTGCTGAGTTGACCTCAACACCAAAGGCTGAATTACTTTGCAGTTGCAAATGCTGAAAATTTATGAGACAAAATTTGTAAAATATAAAGTCAAAATTTCAAGTTTTTAGGTCAAACAATGGGTTGCCCTACAATCTTCGTGAGAACTGCAATGCTCTACTTTCAACCAGTGACAATCTCAGTGGTCTTGAGTAGTTGGTGCAATTAGCATTACACAGGACGATGTTAGTTTGATTGATGCATGACTAGTCTGATATGTTTTATAACCTTTGTTACAAACCATGAAATCAAAAGTGCATGATGCTTTGATTCCAAAGAACTATTGTTTTTTTGGAATCAATTTAACATATAGTATGTTTTAACCTGCAGAAATCGCCCCCCAAATCTCGTAAATCAAAATCAACAATTCTTAATTCGCTCCCTGGGGGGTGATTTTGCCCACGTGGAAGACCACTGGTTTGGGGTAACTTGGGTTTGGCATCCCACAGTCTACGCAATGCAGAAAAGCTACTAACAGCTTACCAGCTATAAAACTGACAATACTTGTCCATTGGACTGGGCCGTAACATATTGTCACCATCAAATAAGCAGGTAATGTGTTCTGACCTTGTCCTGTGACCACTTCAGTCAATCGTGTTCGCTAAAGACAAAATAGCTCCAGCATTGCTTTTGCCTCATGAGGCAAAACAGACACTGCCTAAGTGAAATGACAACAGCAGTAGTTGTTTCATTGTGGTTGTGCCCAAAGCATGAAAAGTTAAATGAAAATGTTAATGAGACTTGATTCAGGTGAGAGCTGAAAGAGTTTAACGAGTCTTGTTTCTGGTGAAAATAACACATGAATCTATTTCTTGATTTCAAGTTTTAAGAGTGTAAATTTTCAATGAGCCAGGAGCTGGAGTCACATTTTATGGAACAAGAGCAGTAGTCAAAAAAAGTGACTTTGATCACCTCTGCTGTGCAAACACTTGACAGTTTGCCATATTACTTTGTTGGTTGCTAGTAATTGACATTTCATTTGCCACTGTAAATAGTGTTCTGGAGTGAACTTTTGCTTAGCAGTGATTTATGTTTAAATGGTAAGTTTGTTACTTGAAACCCGCTGAACTATTTCAGCCAATAGGTATCTGAAAACTGAATGGAGATGCTTGTTAATGTGTTATTACAGATTTTTGAAGGAATGGAAATTTCCCAGCAAGATTTGAAATTTTACTACAATACTAACGGCGAACTTACTAGTTTTTTTCAACATCTTAGAGTGAGCTACAAATTTTTCTTTTTTGTTTAATTGTGGCTGTTGTTTAGTGCAGGGGTAATTGTGGCTATTGTTTAGTGGTCAAACTTTTGACCCCAAGGGGCGAATTCACGACTGCCTGGCCACTGGAGGATACAGTGCGATTTACGTGATAGGCAGCAGCCAACACTGTTGCACTGCTGTCCACAGTCAGAAACGTGGTGTTTGAATAAAACGTGCAACGCATTTGGCAGGCCAGATTTGGGCCATAGTTTGACCACTCTTGTTTAGTATACATAAGTAAAGCAATTGCAAAAGATTTGTTGTCTTTTTTACCTCTGAATGGTGTTTGTTTGTGTGTAGATGTTTTACTTCATTTTGCAATAATTTACCATCATGGGAATTGCTTGTAGCAGTATTAGCCAGCTTCATGACAATGAGTACTTGAAGAGACTTGCCAGCAAGCAAACTGTATCTGAAAATGAACCGTTTTGGAATCAGCTGTTTTCCTTCAATTTGCATTTACCTCGAAGTCGTTCGGAGCAAATTGCTCTGGAAGAAGTTACAGAACCATTTTGCAAGTCATTAGTTGATCACAACCAACATACTGGAAACTTCACATCTTTAGTAAAAGTTTTTCTGTCCAGAACATCAGAATTGAAATCGTCTGCAGAATGTGATGATCACATTTTTATCTGGCAAACATGCAATGCATTGTTTACCATTCGCCATCTCTGCAAATTTTTGGCTGAGAACATGACTGAAGAAAAGATAATAGACCAATTTGAGGCAAGGTCTCTTGCAGAAAGGAAGAGTGATCTTTTATCTGGTTCTGTTTTTGAGGAGTCTGCTAATGAAAATTACCTGGAGACGTTCGTATGTTCTTTAATGGATATTCTTATACATGTTCCAATTTTAGATTTTACATATTCTTTGCATATGGAATGTCTCAACACACTCTTGGTACTGCTTTCTGTGCAAATGTTTGTTACTTCCTCTTCTCTAAATGGCAAGCTGTATGATGTAGTCATGACAACATCATGTGCTGAAAAAGCAAATTCACTAATGCGGGCACTTGTCCAGAACTTCATCGAACAGCGTCCCGTGCCAGCTAAAAAGGTTCCCAGTGACGCAGGAGGAAGCTTAATTCTGGGGCTGGCTTCAGTGGTTGCATCCAGTGTCATGTCTGCTATGAACTTCGCTCGCTCTGCATCCACTCAAGATGCTGTTTCTGCTGAACCTTCACTTGGGCATCAAAGCACACTTTTGATACATGCGCTGACACATCACCAGCGCAAGCTAGACCAAGAAAATAAATACAAATGTGCACTATGTTCATTTAGGCACATTCAAGGAAGACAGCGAACGCATTCATCCTCAAATGAGCCTACTGGCCCATCTTTCCACATCAATTTTTCCAGATTGTATGCCACACTTTGTTCCTCACAAAGTACAGAAGCCAGCATGTTGCTAATGTATGCGCTGCTGCATAGCAATCAAGATGTTCGAACATATATTTTATCAAAAACAGATGTGGACTTGCTTGTCATACCTGTTCTAAAAATTCTTTATTCTGCTCCATCTCAAAACTCGCATCACATTTACATGGCTTTAATAATTCTACTCATTTTAACCGAAGATGATCACTTCAATAAACATGTTCACGATATCAAGCTGCCCTCAGTTCATTGGTACACAGATCGCATTTTGGCAGACGTGAGTCTTGGAGATGTTATGATTTTAGTGATCATTAGAACAATACAATTTAATATGTCACGAATGCGCGACCGGTATTTGCACACTAATTGTCTTGCCGCACTTGCCAACATGTCAGCTCACTTCAGAACAGTTCATTCCTATGCTGCTCAAAGGATATTCAGTTTAATTACATTGCTGGCCAAGAAGTACAAACGGTGTCTGGTGAAAACGAAGCCGCAGATTAGATTGAGACCTCCCACTGGGGCTCAGGCCGCTGAGGAAGCTGTGGTAGGTATGGATTTGGATAGAGAAGCTGATGTGGGCACTCTGGAAGAAGTGATCAGAATGTTGCTGGAAATCGTAAACTCCTGTCTTACGGAGGGAGCTCTGCGGCATAATGTCAATTTGGTGTATGCGTTATTACACAGGCGTGAAGCTTTTGAGGAGCTGCGTCTGCACGCTTGTTTTCAAGATGTATTACAAAACATTGACACCATAATCGGATTTTTCACTGAGCGATTGGATCAATTGAACAAACAGGCGATGACCACCGAAGAGGTTCACGAAGTAATTAAAGAAGCAAGCATGCAGCTGCCAAGTCATCGCCTACACAAGTTTCCGGAACTCAGGTTTCGTTACGTGGAGGAAGAAAACCCGGAAGAATTTTTTGTCCCATATGTCTGGTCCCTCATTTTTAATAAAAGTGGTTTGTTTTGGAATCCTGGAATCATTCAGCTTTTTGCGCTTGACTGAAATGACGGTGTGTATAGAATGGATAGTCATGGGATAACTGAGCTGTCGTATGAATGATTAATTATCGTACAATTACCAAATGCTGTTCCCACATTATAAGTTCTTGCGCATCCGCAGACAGGAATTTCATTTGGATTAAAGCTCGTTTTTGAAGTGATACAATCGCAGGTTTGTGTGACTGCCATATATTGCACAATATTTCAAGACAAATCGATTTAACTTATGACCAAGTTTGGAGCGCGTGGTTTTTAGCGGTCACTTTAAAGATTTTTCTGTTGGAATTTGTTGTAAAACCTTCACCTTAGTACCAAAGTTTGTGATTTATATCAATAAGTTTACATGATGTATTAGGCAGTAGAGTAGTTGAAGGAATGGTCAGCGAAAATGACACAATTCTAGAAATGCTGAACTGTTTTTACAATGTTGAAGTGCTAATACAACCCAAATGGCTTACTGAGCCCAAAATTGTGTCACTATCCTAACAAGGGCCGCATATGAATGACATTAATGAGGGCCGCACATTGAATGGCTTGTTTGATCTTAGCAAACTAAATTTAGCTTAAGCAAATGTACTGAAAGCATTCGCATCACAACTGCAATGGTAACATTCGTGATAAAATGACACTGCAGACCACCTGCATCAAAAATATCAAGTTAAAGATTATCAAAGTAAGGAGAGGTTGTCAGTATATAGCAGGGGTGGCCAACACGTCGATCGCGATCGACCGGTCGATCGCCGAGTCCCAGTTGGTCGATCGCGCCTAATTTTGCATTGAATTGACTAGATACCTAAAAAGAACATTTTCAATCAATGTTTCAGAAAGTAAATAAAAATGAGAAACGTTGCATCTCATAATATTTTGTATTTGTGACTTTATAACCGCCTGGTCGATCGCGAGTTATCAAAAAATTTTCTAGTCGATCCCAGTCAAAGACAAGTTGGCCACCCCTGGTATATAGGATGCTTTTATTACAGCGAAAACCTAAACTGGGCCGTACAAAACCTTCGACTGGGCCGCATGCCGGCCGCGGGTTGGACATAGCTGTGCTAATCGTTAAGAAAGTTTAGAGCGTTATCATACCAATGAGCACTGTAGCGTAGCTCACAGGAACACTGCGTAGAAATTTCTCGTCATGAACAAGTTGAAGTGTAGAAAATGAACGTCTTAATGTAAAATGAGAGGAATAGTCGGTGGAACAACGCTCGTGCACTAATCTTGTTACGTTTCCTATACTCCAGCGCTAATTAATTTACGTTCACAATACTATCTATGTCTTGGTGTATTATAAGTCTGTCGTGCGTATGAAGCGTGAGTTTTTAATCATATACAGCCCGTGCAATTTGCTTTAGCGGTCGGCCCATGACTACTGCACCTCCATGATGTAACAGTGGGTGACCACGTCCCCGGGCGTATTTGTGCCACTTTTCTACAGCTGGATTTTGTGATTCTTGAAGAGGTGCGTTTGCTTTCGACTGCGGGTCGTATTTTACCACAACCGGACCTGCTCGCATGATCCAAGTGAAATAGTGCTGTTGTGCCGCAACGGTTGTCGTTGGTACCTTGGGCCTCCTCCAGTCGAAAGTTCCAACTATGCGTATATTGTACTGTTTAGTGGCAGTACGACGAAAGTTCTCTATCTAAGTAAATCTTCGGTTTATGAGGATTCCGCACAGAAATCCTGTGAAACATTGTGAAAATTACATCTCTGATTGGTAGTGCATTTTCTGCCTGCGTACGCTTTAGTGTTGTTGCTGTGGCTACTTGCGTAAAAGATGTTCAAACTGCATCGACTGCATTATTTTGATTTGGCTTGCGGAAACGTTACACAACATTTTGCGAAAGCATGATGGCAAATTTAACTGCTGTGTATGTTGGTGCTATGAGATAATGTACACACTGTAGAAAAGAAACTCGCACCTTTGTGCACTGAATCGCTTAGAAGTCCAAGTATGGTAAATATCTCGATATCTAGGTTGTTCTTCTGGTGAGTTTACTGATTGCGATATAAATTCTAATGGAATCACGTAAGGTTTATGGAGAGTGTTGTTTTTTTCAGTTTTTCGACAGATTTACTTAGGGCTGTGTATCGAAAGGAATCATTTCACATCCAAGAATCAGGCTCTATGATCTTGTCAGAATATATATTTTCCGTGCTGGGTAAGCATCATCAGCTATTATTCAGATAGAATCAATAACTGAGGTTATGATTTTGTGAGGATTAAGTTACTTACAATTTTTTGGGTGCCTTGTTAAATTTCTGGTATGTTGAAAGAAACTTAGAAGACATTTGTCTGGAGAGAGCAAAATAGTCGACTAGTGCGACAAACGTTGAGGAGTAGCCCATTCCTGCAGGTATCTTACCTCAAGTTACATCGGAGACAAATGTCTCTTTCTGAATTGTACTGCTTTAAAATTGGTAAAAATAATTATCTACTGAGTGACTGAGATTTCTTGCAGAATATGAAAGTGTTTCTACAAAATTTCGGAAATCCGTTGGTCTTGACATTTTAAATACTGAAATAGTGCAGTGTTGAGCAAACCAACAGTCATCAAATGATGAAATGAATTGCAGTTTTTATGTTGTTGCAGTCAGTGGTGTGTTTGAGGGGAGCAAGGAACTTGCCTCGGGCTCCCCTTGTTAGAGGCTCCCCTTCGAGGTGTTTTGCGCATAAATATTCCTCATTTTTGGTGACAAGCTTATCATCTGTTCTTATAAAAAAATTTTAAAGCACATCATAATTAAGTATTCTGCTTTCAGAGGCCCCCAGTAGCAACTATAATGTGTTTATTACTACGCTTTCAAAGGGGCCACCAATAGCAACTGTAATGTGTAAGTGCTGCGCTTTCAAGGAGGCCCCCAATAATAACTGTACTGTGTAGGTAGCCTGCTTGGCTCGAACCGCCACTGTAATAAGTAGGGCAAGTTTTTGTTGCAGTAAAAAAGTGAGAAAGTTGCATTTATTTTCAACGAAAGTTGCATTTATGCGCACATTTGACTGCGAAGGACTTGACACAACCTATTTTCGTTTGCGCGGACTTGGCCAAAAGTCAAGATTTTCCACACTTCCACCTCTAATTGAGTTCGGGCACTGTCGTAC
>Ga0210059_1017746_pt1 | contig 10104 bp, 9 predicted proteins | sample Ectturendosymbi2_FD_188042 | JGI IMG/M metagenome (GOLD analysis project Ga0210059, IMG submission 188042) | Ecteinascidia turbinata endosymbiont from Florida, USA - Sample 2 (SPAdes) (version 2) | ecosystem: Host-associated > Tunicates > Ascidians > Unclassified | place: Key West, Florida...
TGGGTTACGTAACAATAGACGAGCTCCCATGAGAACTCTCATTCATTGTTGCGTAGCCAACGTCACGGAGCAACGATAGTGCCAAACAGAATGAGCAAATGGAAATTTTAGTGATACAAGCCCCGAACGGTTGCATTCACAAAGTGTAGGTTGCGTGATGAGCCCAAGGGACGATGCTGATCTGGAATGGCCCCTGAGTGAAGGTATGCAAGTTAGTGCGCTGCCGCCTGTCTGAATAGCCATGATGATCTCTTGAAGCGTCAAGCGGCTTAAATTGCCAAGTGTGACGCTTACGCACGTTTGTGGCACAAACAGTCACAATTGGTGAGCAAAAGGTTTGCCCGGAGTCGGAGTCGGAGTCGTTAAAATTTTCTGCGACTCCGACTCCTCAGGTTAAAAATCCTTCCGACTCCGACTCCTCGACTCCGACTCCACAGCCCTGCTGACAGTATCAAGTATCTTGGTGTAATAATTGATAATAAACTTTCGTGGAAACCGCAAATTAGTAGTCTCTGTAGAAAACTTTCTCAAGCCCGTGGCGTAGTGTGTAAAATTAGACATTTTGCTGATATAAAAATTTTGCGTTCGATCTATTTCAGTCTCTTCCATTCACATTTGCAGTACTGCATAATTGATTGGGGACGAGCGTATAAAACTGTTATCCGGCCAGTGCAAGTGCTGCAAAACCGAATTTTGAAATACATGACTTTTAGCAAGAGAACATCAAGTGCAAGCAACATTTTCAAATTACTTAAAATTCTCAAAGTTTCTGATTTGTACCAACTTAATTTGGAAAAGTTGATATATAAGTATAATGCCGATATCCTACCCTCTTCTTTTGATAACTTTTTTTCAAAACTGTACAACAGTGGCTCCCAACCAGGGGTTCTTGGACCCCCGGGGGTCCGAAACAGGATGTTCAGGGGTCCGAAATGCGATTTTTCAGGGTGAGAGTTTGTATGTCCTTGGATGAACATTTCTTCAAACGAACCGATATTTATGAAAACTTGCAAGTACTATTACTCAAAAAAATAAACATTATCTAGCCTAATTATTCCAGCCATTGTTGCTAATTCAATATTTTCAATTCCAAAATGGATGTATTGCTATTTTTGCCTCACGCTGCGGTTACAACGCTGAAGACGGCCGCTGATGCGTTTAGAAGTGCATTGTGCCGTTTACACGTTTATGGCGTAATACTTCACAGTATTGACAAAGTACGTGTCTTGTGCTGTGTGAAGTTGCCAGTTGAGAATTCAAGTGCTTCTTGCTGTTCGACATATTCTGGATCCAGAGTTAACATGAGCACGAATTTGCATTGTAAACTGATTTAGTGGGTTCTACAGTACTTGTATTCGGAAACTTTTAAATTTGCAATGTAATCGGGCCTTTCGTGAGAGGTGATCACCGTGTAGAAAAAATGTTGCAATGAATGTCACAGCACGCATGGTCGATGCTGAAGTAAAACCAAACCAACAGCATTTTTTTGAAATTGCGAAGGATAGTTTAGGAATGGTTATTTCAAGCAGTAGTCGCCCTTCCGGTAGGACGTGATTGTGTTTCAGTGTTTTTCTCTGCTTCAACATTCGTGTTGCGCAGTTAGGAGCTCTTTCCGAACATTGCTTGTTTGTTTGTAAGGAGTATTTGCGTTTGAGTAGCGCCGATCACTTTGACCAACAAAAATTAAAAAATGTGGTCATTTACAATTTCAAGTGTCCCACCTGCATTTAACGCTATCCCAATCCTCCAGCAGGGAGCGAGGTTGTGAAAGGTCTTATAAGGAGGGCCAATAGAGAAAACCAGTCGTCGTTTTTTAGCCATCAATTGCAGAAAGAGGAAATTTGATGTGATTATTTTAGTCAGGAGTATAGATGCAATTATTATGTCGAAACGTAAGGTAAGAACGTGGGACGAAACTTATTCAGATTTTGGCTTCACTGTTACTGTGGTAGACGGAGTGGAAAACCTCAGTGGATTCTTTGCAGCAAAGTGTTCTCCAATTCCAGTTTGAAGCCATCGAAACTTCAAGAACATTTTATAAACAAGCATGGAGGAAAAGAAAGCGAAGGCCAGGATCCTGAAACACTGAAAACGAAAAAGGCCAGATTTGATAACAAAGGAACTCTTTTGAATCTAACGAAGTCTCGCAGCACACAGAATAAGCAACTACTTCATGCATCGTACCGCGTTGCATATCGAATCGCAAAATCGAAGAAACCTCATACCGAAGCCGAGAGCTTTATCAAACCTTGTGCAATGGATATGGTGAAAATTGTTATAGGAGATGAAGCTGAAAAGAAATTGCAACAAATTCCTTTATCCAATAACGTGATAAGCACCAGGATTTCAGATATTAGCGAGGATATTCTTGGCCAAGTGGTTCTCTGTTTAAAGGCAAGCCCCGTTAAGATATCAGATGAGTCAACTGATGTATCTAACTGCAGTCAACCCATTGTTATGGTTCGATATGTTAAAGATAAGTCTGTCGTCGAAGATTTCTTGTTTTGTGCATCTCTGAAAACGACGACGACTGCCATCGATGTGTTTGAGTTGGTCAAAAACTTTTTCAGCGAAAATGGTATTGATCTGCAAATGATTGGATCCGTGTGTACTGATGGAGCACCCTCAAGGCTTGGAAACCGCTCAGGTTTTGCAGCTCTGATGAAGAGAGAAATTCCCACCTTGCAGGTAACCCACTGTTTTTTGCACAGACACGCTCTCGCTGCAAAGACTATGCCAGCAAAGTTGAAACAGACCCTTGATCCAAGTGTCAAAATAGTTAATTTCATTCGAGGCCGGGCTCTAAATCATAGGCTATTTCAATCCTTCTGTGATGAGCTAGCCAGCGACCACAGCGTTCTGCTTTATCATACCGAAGTACGCTGGTTATCTAGAGGTGTGGTGCTAAACAGGTTTTTCAGTCTACATGTGGAAATCAAGAGTTTTCTACGAAGTCGCAAGAGCGACTTGGTTACTCCACTTGAGTCACCAGAATTTATTCAAATGCTTGCATATATCTCAGATATTTTTCTTCAACTCAACCAATCGAGTACCTCCATTCAAGGTCGAGAAATTCATATTGTGAAGGCCTGTTAAAAACTAAAATCTTTCAAGCAGAGGTTACCTGCTTGGAGCCATAGAATTAAACCTGGAATTTTCACAGGCTTTTCCGCGCTGGAAGTAACAGTGAAAGAATTTGGGTGCATATTTCCACGTGTACAACAAGAAATTTCTGCCTATTTTGACATGCTGCAAGCTTCCTTCGACGGGTATTTCTCAGCTCAGTGTTAGTGAACAGTGGATCATAGATCCATTTCTTTTCAACGCTGATCAAATGTCAGACGGTTATGTTCTTAAAGAAGTTTTCATCCACTTGAATAAAAACCAAGCAATGAAATTGTTGTTTGATGCTACAAAACTCGAACATTTTTGGTGTTCAAACATGGAAAGTTACCGGAAATTGAGTGAAAAAGCCCTGTCTATTCTAGTGCCGTTTGCAACAACGTATTTGTGCGAATCGGGATTTTCGTTTCTACTCTATTTGAAAAACAAGTATCGAAACCTTTTAAACCCCTCGAAATATTTGCGTGTAGCTCTGAGTAATTGTGTGCCAAGGTATGATCGGATGATTTCAGGGAATCAGCAACAAAAAAGTCACTAGGTTTGTCTCTTATGAGCAGTTGAGTAAAGTGGGAAAGTTAAGCAGTGCGACTAAGTGTTCTTTGTTGTGGTGTCTGTATGTATTACGAGTAATAATTTAAAAAATGAAGATCCTGCAAAATCGGACTGTTTCTGTGATTTCTACGCTTTTTCAAAGTGTAGGGTGCGAACGTCACTTTGTTTTAATAAAGGGGTGCCAGCTTCAAAAAAGGTTGGGAACCTATGCTGTACAACATACGTGATCATGGCACAAGACAAGTATCAGGAAATTTTCATCATTAACGTGTTAGAACTGATTATAGTAAAAAAATGCTGCAATATGTAGGACCTGTTGCATGGGGTTGTATTTCCAATAATATCAAAATGTTACCATTACATATGTTTTCAAATCAAGTAAAATCGCGAATGCTTGCTGGCTATTGACTCTTATGTGTGATATATACAGTACGTGATTTTTAAGATGTATTTGAGAGTTGATCTTAAACTGAGCACACTTTTTTTTTTTTTTTCATTTTGAACTCATGTTTTGTGCTTCACCTGTAATATTGAAACTTGACAGTCATTGAGTGTAGGCTGGGCTTGATTAAGTGACTGCTTTAGCCGTCTTTCGCCCAACATGTGCTGTTTGTTTCAAGCTTTGTCGATTGAAATGTGTTTTACTGCTGCGTTCTTACAGCGCAAACATGACTTGACTTGCTATACAGCACCTAAGCACCTTGGAAAAAGCTCTTCAAAACAGAACAAGTTGAAAATGAATTTATTTTACGGCTTAGCATAAACGCGCATAGAAAGCAAAACCTCTTTGTATTCCATGGGTTACACTGCTTGCAAGCAACCTACTAAATGTTGCCGGTTATTTTGTACCGAAACATCCGGTCATTTTGTACCAAAACACACACCCCCCAATTCCGAAAGTAGATCCAACAAGTTTCAGGTTAATCAAGCTTGTGGTGTGCAAACCAAAGCACTACGTCAGTGCAAATCAATGAAACTGCTTAAAGAACCTATCCTACTTCAGTTTTTAGCCGAACCTGATCAAAGCAGTACGGTTTACTAACTGTCCATGATCAACCAAACGTTGTGTATAGTGTAAATGCTGGAGAATTCATGCCATGGCTCACCTTTACCTGAGGTCTAAGCTCCGTGCAGAAGTTGGTGATAATGAAATACAAACTTTGCGTATGCGCGCTTGTAATCACTAACCGAAAGTAAAACAAGAAGTAACGCTTTTCGCAGTTGTTTCTGATACGCCAACGTGCTGTATCCACCTACATGGGAGTCGGAAGGATTTTTTCCAGGGTGGAGGCAATCGTGGATTTTTCCAGGGGTAACCAAAATATTTTCCAGGTGGCTTAAAAATTGTGAAATTTCGTTTTCCCCCTCGAAACTAAGAAAACAACCTTTTTTGCTAAATATTTAATAGGAAAATGTAATTCTTCAAAATCTCCTGTTCCCCCTTTCCGACGCCCATGCCCACCTAATGGTGATGTGATCCAAATTTTATTTCAAGAGCATCGCAAAAATTCCTCTCTGATAGTTCTGGCGTGCTACAGATACTGTATCACTTACCCTTGTCTGCAACATCAGTAGTAGTCTTAAATGAACATCGTAGATTTTTTGTTTTTGACAATTTTAAAACTAAATGCGTAAATACAACAGCGATATACGTTTTATATGCCATGAAGCACAAGCCTTGGCTAAGAAGCAATCCAGTTTCAAAGTCTTTTTTACGCAGTTAGGCCATAGACACTGTTTAGCAACAATAGCATTTATTCTAGATGTTAATTTGTGTTGATTAAACAAGTAGGCCTACTGCCACGGTTCAATCACAATTATAGCCTTAAAGGTTTCATCAATGGTCTCCGATTACCTTGCCGGCAAGTGAAAAAAGAGTAAACCGTGTTTTGTTCAAGTAATCAGAGTCCGACCTGTGCATAGTCTGAAAGTGTTTCAACTTTCATCTGATGTTTATTGCCACCCTATCCTATAGTAACTTTGAAATTATTTAGCTGCAATGCGAAGAGTCAGCAGCAAAATCTAACGGAAGTAGAAAGACGCTATCTATTTTGCAAGTGTTTGTTGGAGCACTGACACTGCCATTACTTACAGATAGCTTGTAATCTGTTTTCTCGATCATAAAGCGCATGTGACCAAAATGCAACTAAATTGAATTTTTTCCCAGTCGATTGGATTTTGTTATTTAAAAACTAATGGATTTGCAAAAGACGCAACCCGTTTCGCTAGCATGGCTAGATCAACGGTTTCCAAACTTTTTTGAGCGCGTCCTAATCTGAGTTTGGTGAACATCTCTCGACCCAAGCCCCAGACAACGTATGAAAAAATGATTGTGTGGATGAATTTGGGCAGCAAGTTGCTAAGTTCGTTTTTAATGTCAACAATCTACTCCTTTCTCAAGTGCCCACGCTATGTAGACAGACACAGACAAGCAGTGGTTACGTTGAAAATACAGTTAATACACAACCCGGGTTTGGATCACCTCTGCGCGACCCATTTTTTGACCCTTCTATACCCTTCTTTGTGTTTTGACCCACACTTTGGGAACCACTGGGCTAAATCAACTTACCAACCGTGGTGTTAAGCTGCGGCGACAAGTATTTCTTAACTTAAGTGCAGAGCCGTGGTAATAATCGATTGTTGTTTCGTTTACACAACCGTTTTCACACTTTGCGTAGACTGAGTGGGTCAAACATATGCAAGTTTGCTTGGAGGGCATGTGTAACTTCATCCAATTTGTGAAATTGTCTTTATAATCTTTGTGAATTTTATACTCTGAATAGCAAGATAGATAAATCCCTAATCGTTTATGGGAAGCAGGCGTAGTACAAGTAGCGTACAAAAATGCTACGGTAGTCGCGTTTCATATCGTAAAATCCAAAAAATTTTCAAACGCATTGAACGACTCTAGCGTTTGTGTTATCAGTTGCATACGTCAACCAGTCGCTCAATAATTGGAAAAGATCCAAGTCTTAGACTACATGCGCGCAAATTTTGTAGACCTACTTCGGGAGTCGGTATTTTAGAGAAAAGTCGCTACTCTGCTTCGACTGAACGTGTTTTGTTATACACTCTACATCATAAGCGCGTGTACTGTAAATAAACAAAGCGCAATCACATGTGACGGCCACAATGACTTCTTGCTCAACTGCAATATTGGCTGGAAAAAACATAGCGCAGATCTTGGAATTATAGCATCGAGATTTTCACATGCGCTTTGACAAGAAAGTTTTACGAGCAAATGTTGGTTTTCATCCAAAGTAGAAACTTGGAACTTTACTAAAAACAAACTTTTAAAACTTGCCGATTCAATGAAAGCAGACTTTCTATTTGTCGGCTTAAATATGAACATGTTATTCAGAAAAAGAAGCGCCAGAAACAGGCACATTTTGTAGATGATGCTTTAAAATAAAGGGCATTATATATTTAAATGTTGACATTTTGTTGTTGTTTGCCCCCCATCAAAATTTCTGGCTACGCGCCTGCATCTGGCAACCCTATCTGCACATGCTCGGAGTGATATTCCAGATCATGCATTTCGTAGCGTCGGCTTTTCACTGAGATCAAATATGCTGAGAATTGGTAATTACGGGTTAGGGTTTAGTGTTTAGGTGAGAGTTGGGGTTAGAAAAATAATTGGGGTCTAAGACTAAAGTCAAATATATTAAATTTTTTTCAATGGTTCATTATTCCCCAAATAACGCTTGTTGTGGACTATCTGACGTCTTGCCAAAGTTTATATTTCGCAGCACAAATCAGCAAAGTAATCGCTAAAGTTTATTCCTTTTGTGGTGGCCTGGAGATGGCGCCACATGTAAATAAATGGTCACCGCTGGATGGTGCCCATAAGTAACAAGTCATTGTGATAGTCACCAGAAGCGAATTATCGTAATTCACTTATCCTTATATAATGATAGTGCAACCTTGTATCAGTAGAGTGATCTCGTTAGGTGAGCTCTATTGCTGCTGGTTGCTTTCCTGTTAGTTTATTGCCCCGAATCAGCAGCTTTCTTTTGTGCTTGCCTGAGTGAGCAGTTCAAGGCAGTGTTGCCAACTCTTCTTACAATGAATAGCCTATACCAACTCTTGTCTAAAAATATACCGAATCTATTTTTGCAACAAAAACTAACAATTTAATGGTATTTTTTCAAGCTATTTTATTGTTTCACGTATATATATAATTAATGCTGTTGAGCCGTGCCATCATAGAGATACTGTAAGCTCAATTTCTACTTTCTTAACTTTAGCACTAGCAGTGACAAATTTATCAACCCTAAGACTACCAAGATTTTTTTCTTCAGGAATTACCAATGGGGTGAATTGTTGACCCTTGCGTTGAATATGAGTGGTTTTTTTGGACAAAGTGCACTAGTTATCGCATCTCTTTCATATAAATTGATTTTTACAGTGTGACCTTTGTCTGTGGTGACGTCATAGTGCGTTCACGAACTACGTTTTGCTCATGCGCAGTGGCAATGCTCTTGTTTGATTTCGCTGCCTTCTGGAATTGTGGATGCAAACTGCTCAAATGTTGTATTGCGTCAGGGGACCGAGTGTGCTACAAAACTTTGGGGGAACAAACTTTGTGTTATATGCATGTTATTATGCATATTACACGAATGCAATTTTCCACAATTTGTTGAAGTCAGAGCAGGAATCTTTAAGCCAGAAGCAGAAGGGGAGTCGGAGTCTGAAAAATGTGACTCCGCTCATCTCCGATGGGTATGACTTACGAAAAGTCTGTAATTGAACGTGTTTTTGTGTGCTGTATCCGGTGGTGTGTTTAGGGGGAGGCGAGCGAGGCACTTGCCTTGGGTCCCGCCTTTTTGGGGGCCCCCCTTGAGGTGTTATGCACATGAATTTTCTTTATTTTTGGTGAAAAACCTATTATTAACTCATATAATGTACTGCAAAGCAGATCATAAGTAAGTACTCTGCTTTCAAATGGGCCCCCTAAAGAAACTGAAATATGTAAGTACTTTGCTTTCAAAGGGGCCCCTAACAACAACTGCAATTTGTAGGTAATGTGCTTTCAAAGAGATCACCAACAGCCACTGCCACCAACAGCCTCTGCTTTCAAAGGAGCCCCCAACAGCAACTGTAATGTGTAAGCACCTTGCTTTCAAAGGGACCACCAACAGCAACTGAAATGTGCAAAGTTCTGCTTTCAAGGGAGCCCCAAACACCAATTGTAATGAGAAAATATCTTGCTTTCCAAGGGGCCCCCAACAGCAACTGCAATGTAAAATTCCTTGCTTTCAAAGGGGTCCCCAAAAGCAATTGTAATGTGCAAGTACTTCGCTTCCAAAGCAGTCCTTGTTTTCAAAGGGTCCCGAACAGTAAACTTTAATATGCAAGTGCTATGCTTTCAAAGGGGTCCCAAAGAGCAACTTTAATGTGTAAGTAATTAAGTACCTTCTTTCAAAGGGGCCCCACCACCAGCTCCAATGGGCAAACAAACAAAAGCTTCAAGTCAACTTCTATACCAAACAAATTTGAGTTAAAATTTCCTCCAAAAGTTCTGAAAAGACCCATCAATCAAGAGCAAATACTTATACCAAATGATATATTTTTACACCACATCATGATTTTTTTATACCAAATGATGATTTTACAGATTGAAGTATTTGGTATATTGATAATTTTATGAAAATGCCACAGTTGAACATAAAGTAGTCTTTTTTCATGTCTCTGTGTTGAAAAGGTTAGACAAATTTCTCATTTCTTGTGATGTCGTACCTTAGTGAACATTTCCATCAGAAAATAAGACAACATGCAATTGTTATAGCAGTGACCATACTATATCTTTCAATATCTAGAACATAATCTTTCTCGTTTACAAAGTACTTTTGTATTATTGCTGTTATGCTGCAAAGGCTGTTAATAAGCAAGGCTACATTCATGCTTCCTATCAGGTAGGAGAAATGGCATTTTTTTAGTATAATGAGTACTCATTTTTCTGCAGATATTTCAGGTATTTTAGGTGGTTTGAATTTAGCCTATGCTTAGACACACAGGTTATTTGAAGCTTGACTAGCAAATGGTTGATTTAAGGTAGACTTGGCAGGCGATGTTAAAGTTTTTTTTCCAGCTCTTAGCCAGTATAACTTGATCCGTTTCTTCTCAGCACAGATTTAATCAATTGGGTAGGCTACTTGCTGCAGTAGACGTGTTTGCCACAAGGTATATGATTAATATTTCCTACCTTTGTATATTTTTCAAACAACTATTGGCAATGCAAGATGAGGGCAGCCTTGACTCATCCAACCTCAAAACCTCAAAGCTTTCCAAACCAAGTCTCAGGTTGGATGCTTTTGTATGCTATGTTTTTGCAGTTAAGGGGATTAAATTAACATCAAGTTTAGTGTTTTAAATCTTCTTGGTTGTTATTAATAGCTTCATGGATTCCCATAAAGACATGAATGTGAA
>Ga0210059_1017747_pt1 | contig 10103 bp, 10 predicted proteins | sample Ectturendosymbi2_FD_188042 | JGI IMG/M metagenome (GOLD analysis project Ga0210059, IMG submission 188042) | Ecteinascidia turbinata endosymbiont from Florida, USA - Sample 2 (SPAdes) (version 2) | ecosystem: Host-associated > Tunicates > Ascidians > Unclassified | place: Key West, Florida...
CTTAAAATTGTTTTAAGTAAGCCGGATTGCCGGTGTTGTCGGTGATGGTGTTCTTGCTGCATGTGGGAAGACTGCCGTTGACCATAAGCCGGATCGTAAGCCGAACCGGTTTCTGTGTGAAGCCGCCTTTAGGCAGGTATTGTTAATAACATTTTCGCGAGCAGCCGTCTGTCTTAAACAGAATTGCTTTAGATCGGGTTGATTTAGACCGGGTATACGGTATTAGATCTTTGGTTGACTTGAAATAAGTTAATTGGACGGAACACTTTCCCATTTAAAAACTTTTCATGTTGTAGAACGCGTAATGGCTCGCGCCCTCCTGGGAAGGCGTTCCACCGGTTAAGAACCACTGCATTAGATTTCGTGTCTTTTTCGACAGTTTTTAGTACGTTGCGTTATGTGACTGGAATAGAGATTTCTTAAAAGCACATTTATTGCGATGAAAACCTATAAACAACAAAATTAAACCAATACATTTTAGAATAAAGGCCTTAACAAAACATTCACGATATTTTTGACAGTATCTGTGACTTTCTATAGTAACGCCCAGCCCGTTTTTACTAGCAGCCTACTAGTCGAATGCGGGGAAACACCTCATGCTCACTGACAAGCAAAACCGTTGTCTGGGCCCAACTGCCGGGGATGATGGTAATGGAATCATTCGACGTGCTATTTACATTTGCGCAGTGATATTGAGCCTAGTTGTTCATATATAAGCAAACAGCTGTTTCGTGTACGTCTTTACGATTTAAGATCTGCACAGCAGATGAACCTTTGTCACCCAATTGCCGCAAACAGATAAAGAGACCGTCTCAATCCTTGCGCATTCTTGGGAGGCTCAAATTACAACAGTGGAAGGATATAATCAGTCGCGGTTTTCGTCTGGTTAATTTTTCAACGTTTTCTTATGCAAATCTGCTTGAACAGTCCAATCTCTTAAAAGTAAACAACAGCCCAACCTCTTTTTCAAGCTCTAACGCCTTCTGTATTGTTCTTATTGCCGGGAGCACGGATAAGTGCCAACAGAAATTTCAAAAGGCGATTACGCAAAATAATCCTTTCCAGGCCGCGCGATCGACGCATGCGATAACGTTAACAGTTTCAGCTGACGTCACGCACGTCACAAAGATTTTCCGCTCGAGGCATTTTTTTCCCGCGACCGCAAAGAAAACAACAACGCGTTTTGTCCTGTTCCTCTCGGCGCAACGCCCGGGTCGCTGAACAAATATTTTGACGCGGCGCAAAAACAACATCGAGCAGCAACCTTGTTGCGCGACGCATCGGGAAGGGAAAAGTATCCCCCGCTTCTTCATCCGCTCCTGAAGCCTGGGGGGATCGTCGCGTCGCGCGCATTCGAGTAAACCCACGGTGCCATGACGACCGAACCGTCGCCAGAAAGTCTTCAGTAGGGGCTTTACGCTTGTGCCGGGGGGGCTTGACATCCTAAAATTTGACAAAAACTCCACTGATTTATGTGTGGCATGAAGCTCTGTTTTGGGGGAATAAGCCCACCAAAGCCCCCCGTGGCGACCAGACTACCGCAACTGCGAAGCGTGGACATGGCATTATGCACCTCGTGACCTTTCAGCGCGACTGCGAGCTGCACTTCTCGCAGTGAGCATGAGGTCAGATGACGTCATGGACTCGAAGCGCCCGAAGCTGCGCAGCAACGGGTAAGAGGAACCAATTTTCAAACGGGGAAAATTCGACTGCGAAAAGGAAAAAGAAACGCAAGGCTATCGTCAAAGCCGAATGTGGTAAAACGAACGTGTGAAGACAAAAGTGGGGAGAGGTAACGATTTGTGCGACTGGACCACTGCTAACAGGCTCAGAATTACACCCCCGATGCCGATGCGTATGAATTATAGATGCGACTTCGCAATTAGTAACCCACCACGCGGCGCAGTGTGGTCGCCGGACAATCCAGCAAATTCAACTCAGACCGCTTTTTGCCCTGTCGACAACACACACGACAACAATTGGCGAAAAATCTCTGAAGGAGCGCCCGCGGTTTCCGTTGTCAGGTGCCGAGATTTCGCGGATCAGGTCAGCTGTTGTGGCGGCGGCTTCGACAAATGTTTTGTCGATCTCACCTCCGCGGATGCTTCGGCGTTGCCGATCACGGTAATGACGCGTGGCCAGTGACGTGGTGAGCGCGTCAGCACCATGGCTGTGGAAGTGAAGTGAACGCCTGGAACATATTTCGCTGAGAAGTAGATGATGCAGCGAAATATCAAGGGTGCTAACAAGCAGGGTTTTTGTAGGAATTGACCTTGGCGACCGTTAAGACATTTTCAGAGACCGCAACTATCTCATTTGAATACCGATGTGGTCGTGAAGCGAGGTTTTAGCGTATTTTAGTGGTGGTTTTGCTGAGAGGTTTACTGTATTTTGAGAGACCGTTTCGGTCACTCGAAACGCCTTCAAAAATACTGATAGCAAGTGCCGTGAGTGACAAAAAAAGTTACTTCAGAGCAGGGTTGCGAAGTCGGAGGTAGAATGTTCGACTCCAACTCCGACCATTCCAGAATTTCCGGCTCCGATTCCTTAACAAGACGTGAATGAAGTTTGGCTGTCAACAATTTTGTAGCAGCTAGCAATCAATGGTTTATCAACCTGCTTTAAAGAGGGTCGTTTTCGTTGAAACACCTTATGCGTGTCTGATAAAGAGTGGCGGAAAGAAAAGGCCTAAGAATAATACCTGGGGTGATGATGTAGAAGAAGTTTTTGAACGAATCCATCCAAACTTCCGCCAGGCGCCTGTTGTTCTTGTTGATAATTTGTCCGGTTCCGCCAGGAAAAGTGTACGGCGTCGCTTTGCGGAAGACGTGGCCCACGTGAGAACACGTCACAATGAGCAAAGTGCCGCCGCATTGCCAGATCTGTTGAACAAAGTTTACAGTACTTATCATCTGCAGCAATGAGCTGAACGAGAAAGATCTTTCAGACACTGTTTTAATTTGCTGTAAATATTCCATTACACTGCATAAAAAACTTGATCTTTAGAAGAAAAACTTTTATACAAAAGAGGCTTGTACCAAAAAATAACTACCACGCCGATTGGATCCAGGCCTGCATTTTTCATGAACTAATTTGAAACTCACTTGGCCCATAATCAATTGCAAGAAATGTTTCCGATCAGATCATAGTCCATGAGGCGCAGACACAGTTGATGCTTCGCGCTGCTTTTCGCAAATCGCATACACACCCGTGATTTCTAACGAGGCACAGAAATCTGCCAGTAGCCAAATACCGTGCGCTCGGCTCACGCCTTATTTACTGCTGAGCTTCACATGCGACATATATTGCTATCAGTTAATTTCGGAGCTTGAGTGGACGGACGAACGTACCAGCCGCCTGACTGAGATACAATTAAGAAACTGACGCTTATCGCACTTCACTGCAAGAGCGTCGTCGCTTTCCCCGTTAATGGGGCAGATTCGATTTTGCACAGATAGTCAGAGACGCAGTCTTCACATTGTTACGCTGGCACGAGCAAACCACAATTTAAAAAGCTTCGCCAAAGATAAAGCGACATTTTGACAAAACGAGTTTGTCTTTCGAGAGCCAGCTTTGAAAAACACACCCTGCAACCAGGCAAGCACGCAAGACATAAGCTTCAGATTGCACGCAACACTAAGTATCCTTGGGTTTCAGTCGAGCGTGCCTCACTTACGCGAAACGACATTTCTAAATTTTCGCCGCCCCAGATGTCCATTCCGGGGTCGTACGTTCCGATCTTGGTGAAGTAATCGCGGTCGATGGCGAAGAGGCCGCCGGCCATGGTCGGGGACCTGGGCCAAAATGCAAACGCTTGAAAGTTGACGAAAACCAGTGGACCATGGAGAACGGAACTCTCTTATTATTGCTTGATGAGCCATTTAGTTTTACGCAAATTAATTCGAACCTGGGTTCAAATTAATTCGAGTTCAAATGCAAATTAATTTAGTTACGTGCAAATTGATTCTAACCTGGGTTCTTTTTTTCGCTGAGACATTTCGGTCATTTGTACCGTAATATAGTATTAAAACTCGCCGTAACTTTATGTACTAGTCTATCTTTTCGAATTTCTTTCGGTAATTACAAAAATTCGGTCTGTGACCGAAAAAATAAACCTAACAAGAATAAAAGCGTGAAAGCGCATTAACAACGCACATACATTTCTTGCAAAACATTCCACAAATGAAACCTAATTCCTGCCATTTGGTAATGGCCATTGAAAAAGGTCAACTCAACCGCTCGGCAAATCTAATTGTTGTTAAAGCAACCGCAACTTCGTTTTAACTACAATTGGATTTGCTTGATGCAAAGCACGTCGAATTGCGCAATGAGCATAACATTACTGCGGGTTCCTCATCTATTCCCATTTGCGGCAACAGGTTTTCAAACGAAGCCTATCACTTAAGGACTAACTACGCAGCCAGGAGCATAATTTGGGAAACAAACCGATAGAGGTTTGGAAGGTAACTCGGAAACATACCAGGCCGATAAGGCAGGGCATTCGCGATTCAAGACTTGAATTCTGGAAATGCTGCATTAAGCAGAAGTCCGCGCATTATTTAGGACATACTTTTGTCCAAGTATGTGTTGAAACTGCGTATCTTTACGAAGCGGATAATTTGCAAATTTCTTTTTATTGTCATTAATTAAGATTTTAATCAAGATAGCAGCACCCGATACAAAGATTTAGATATAAAAAGTTAACTTTGCGCATAAAACAGGAAATGAAACCTTTTGCCTCCATACGCTACGTTTTCACCATTTCGTTGTTTACTGATCAGTCGGAAGCACTTCAGAGGAAGCCAAACGCATCTCCGGAACCGAATCTTCGATTCAAGCCATAAAAATATCGAACTCGCCAGAGCGCACGCTTTGCAGCATGACGCTGTGGCTCGCTACACAACCATAAACCGCTTTTGTACGCACCAACGAGCGGTAAAGCAGTGCAGCCTGCAGGAGTTGCAAGTTGACACTCACCTGACCGGCAACGTTCTGTCTCCTTTCCTCCTGTCCATTTCCCGTTGCGGTACAGGATACCAGCGGAAGTTCAGTTTCCAATTGAAGCCTCCGTACGTCATGTCAGACCCGACCATGAACTCGAAAGTCTCGTCGCTGATGACGTCAATAATGGGACAAACGACGGTGGAGCTTGGAAGATATTTGCGAGTTAAGCTTCAGCAAGGGATGAACGCATGGGGAGCGACTTGCGAAAAGCATGCAAGAGCGAAAGAACAAGTAAGAAAAAGTAATAAATACGCTCACAACGCTTTGGACTTACCATAAAAGTGGAATTCCCTACATGCTTTTGACCATGTTTACGAAAGTTTACACACGCTAACGTCGCCGCGCAGCTCATAGAGAGCACTTATGATGATGCAAATGATGGAAGTGGAGCTCTGTTTCTTCGCAGCGATTGGTGCCGGGTTTGAACAGTTTTTTGGTCTGAGACATTGGACATTAGTCGACTTGATCGGGTCGGTATGCGGATTTGGCCATGATCAACACGGCTTGTTCAGCAAGAGCGCCGATCATAACCGACAAGTTGCAGAAACGCTTGCTTCTGTACAACTAACTTCATGAATTCCACGTAGGTCTGAGTTTGCCACGTCACAGACCGCGACATTGGTGGACCAGCTTTGATTAAAAGTACAGGAAATCCTTGAAGTCAGGTGAACATGACAAGTTGTATTTGAAGCTGTTTTTTTTTTGTTCATTGACTGATATCTTTTTGAAATGACCAAAAAAAAAAAAAGTCAATTTAGTCATAATGCTTTTTTTATTCTTAACAAATATCCGAAAACGAAAAAATGACAATAGTTTTTTTTAAGCTGTTTAGCACAAATGACCGAAATGTCCCAACGAAAAAAAAAAACCAGGTTTGAAGTTCGGTTCGAACATGGTCGTTTCCAACCCCGAATCGCACGTCGTTCACAGAAGCCTTTATAATTTACTATCGTGACCACGGTTAGCGCTCAGGAACAACGCGGAGAAAGCTTCACGGGCGCAATAAGAACGCCTCCCACCTGTCTTTAGCGATTTCCGACAGCAATGGTTCCAGCCAACCCTGCGTACATTCACAGTGAGCGTCGAGGAACGTTATGACTTGACCGACTGAAACAGCAGCTCCCTTCAGCCGGGCTCGAATCAGGCCGGACCGCTTTCCCATTCGGACCACGTGTATGGGCACAGGTAATTTTTCAACATAATCCTCTAACTTTTTTCCAAGAAATTCTGAAAGATGGAAGGCACGAAGCAATCAGAATCGAGCTAGCACTAATCTTGAAGCGCCAAACTGTTGCTGAAGAAACTAGCCTGAAACATAAACAGTAAGTCGAAAGAGCATAGCGGTGTACGAGTACCTTAAATTTTACCTCCACAACCAACAAGTTAATACATTTTTTAAGTTTGGCAGACTACTTCCATTTAAACTTCGTTCTTTTCAGGGCATCGCAGAACTTCTTTCCGCAAACAAAAACGAAAATATAGTTTCTTGGAATAGATATTTGCATGCCCCTGAAAGGGATTAAGGAGTGAAATATACAACTTCAAAATATACGAGATAAAAACTGAGCATTTTCAAATTTTAATGCGGTTTAACTGGACAGACATCATGATTAACAGCAAACAAAACGCCAGAAAACTTCCAAATTATCCCAGTAGGAGACTACTGCTTTAATAAAATATTGATGTATGTTTAACAAAATGCATGAAGAAAAGGCAAATGCGTGTTTATTTTCACCAAACTGGTCGAATGTCATTGAACAACAAATCATACCGCTAGCTAATTCATTAACTTACCCACAATTCATATTGCTAGGTAACTCATTTTTACATTAGCTCTTTAAAACAAATTTAGAGTACTACGAACGCTAACCTCTCTCACTGGCATCATCAACCAGAACAATTTCTTCCAGTAGTCTACGAGGTGTTCTGTTTATTATGCTGTGTATGGTTCGCAGTAGAGTAGACCATGCCTCATTGTGAAAGACAATCACTACAGAAGTCTTTGGTAAATCCTCAGGATATTTTTTGGTTTTGCAGCTGCAACGCGCCACAACAAAAAGTTTTTATAAAAACAGTGCACAACCTCAAGGCATAAAACATAATTAGCGCGCCAAAGAACAAAATACTGCAGGTGCCAAACTTGTACATTGCTTCTGAGATAACACAGACTAGAGTGTATTTACCCTTCCATCCGAACATCTGGGAGAGATCGATTTAAAGCAATCATATCAGAAGCCATCAAGTTGAACTGATTAATTTTGAATAATTCTTGCTTTTCTTTTTCCTTTTCTTTAGGAATTACCACTGCCTTTCCCATTTCTCCAGGACCATCGGGGTTGAATCGAAATTTTGGCAAAGCTGAAAAGAATTCAGTATTTGAGGGGTTGCCAACAAGTAAAAATGTATAACACAACAATGACCATATGCAAGAAATCAAAAACAAGCAAACTATGATATGGGGCTACAAGAAACGAAAAATACCTGAAGCAAGATAGACAAAAATCAGAGTATTTCATTAAAACACTCACAAAATAAGTCATGTAGTTGCATTACAAACAGGCATTTTAAATACCAAACAATGGCATAAAAAATAACATCACAAAAATGAGGCATACCATTGATACCTTTCTCCAACGCCGGTAGGACTCGTTTTGAAAGAAAATTTCCACTTTTGCCATCTTTTGAACAATCAGATTTACAATCAGTGAAGTTGAAGAGGAAAAATACATCAAACATGAGCCAAAACAATGAGGTTACAAGGATGATCTGTAGATAATGAAATTTACAATTACTTTTTGTTTACAATGCCACTAATGTCTTCTCTGTTCAGTTCATGTAACTTCAATGTAAGATGACCAAAACTAAAATCCAAATTAAACATAATTGAGAAAAACTAATGGTTGCAAACCAAGTTGACTTACTTTGCAGTGCTGAAGTTTACGCCATCTGAACATCCTTGAGTATCCAATACAATTACCAAATATCTACAGTATGCAAAACCAACTAAACCTTGACAAGAAATAGTGAAGTTTTTTTAACAAGTTCAAAATTCTTTTTTAACAAGACGTTGAGAACCATAAATAACAAATACAGTATTTACAACCAACACTTGGCTTACGTATACAGCAATACACCATTTTAATTGACAGGCATTTACTGATAAAGCATGGTTATCAAATGCATACAGAATGTGAGGGTAAGTATTTTGATACTTGAAAGACTTCTCTATTACAAAGTTCACCAATTCGTTTAAATCAGGGGTAAGCAAACTGTTTGACTCGCATGTCATACTTGATTCTAAAATTTGACAACAGGTCATTAAAAATTTCATAAAATGATTTTTTACCCAAATTTTGGTTATTTTGCCATAACTTTAGAACCAGAAATGCTAGAAAGGCAATCAAAGGCTCAAAACACTCAGATTTTACTGCAGGTTCCAATAAAAACTTGAATCAAATAATTCCCTCTAGCAGTTGGCACCCAGGGCCCGGTAAACTGTGCCAAAATTACAGATTGAACGATATGGACTTTTTGTGGCCGATACTGATATATCGGCCATTCATGGACTGATACCTGATACTAATAACCAATATTTCCAAAATTTTTAAATCTTGTTTTCTGCTTCATTATAAAAAATGTAGTATTCTATGCCTTACCTTTTTTTCAAAAACTTTAAAATCAAGATTATGAGCTAAAATATTTCAAATTCCAGCAATTTCAATATTTGGCTATGGTTTTTAATTAATTTGATTGATGATGATGCTTTTATTTCCGCTGCGACAACCGATGCATGCTCTATAGTTCATCTTGTCTGCTTGTTTATGAAAGCACACCTGCCAGCGTTGCTGCAAGATAACTGTCTTGACTTGGTTTGCTTTGCTTTCTTGCGCAAATTGTCTGCATGTGTGAGGAATATAACAGTAATTTGTCAACACGTACTGAGGCTGATACTGATATATCGGCATAACCCAAATATCAGCCCAATTTTCTATCTCTAGCCAAAATGGCCTAAAACCTTACCCACTTACGATGGCACCCACAAAAAAAACAAAACCAAAACTTTTTAAATAGCAAACTATAAGATTTGTTGCATCTTTTGAGGGTTTGAACAGCTTTCCAGCTCAATCACCTGACAAGTTATGGAGTTGCAAAGTGGTGCAAAAATATCAGCCTGATGCAAGATTTCAAAGTATGAATATTTCATACACTGGCAGCAAATGTAATAAAAGGAGTCTGGATCTGTTTTCTCAAATAACAATATCACAAGGCAGTCTCAGGACAAACTTATGATATAAACACCCCATATGCATAATATCATATCAATTTGGATCCAAGTTCTGTTTTTACTACACATGAGTAGCCAACCACTGAGAAGGCAAAATTAGATGTCTGAATAACAAGATGTGTTCCAAATTATGTGCACATGCAGCAAGGAGCTTACAATATCAACATCCTTGGATGACACTTCACCTCATTACATGTTGTTTTTATAATTGAGTGGAGAAAATTAATAAAGTACTAATCTTAGAATTTCCTATAGGTTAAAGCACGCTGACACAACATATGGCCCACAGGCCAATTACAGAAAATGTTGCAACAGTACAAATTCAGATATATAATCAATTGCCATTCTAGAATTTCTTTCAAACTACAGCAAAATGAAAAAGATTTTGCAACCTGCGGCAAATTTACGCTGGTCAATTTGGCTGGCTTTGAGCTTTCTGAGTTGTGCAGGCCTGGGTTAAAGCTTTGGAGAAGACACTATACTAGGCAGTTAGAATGTTTTGAAAGATTTGCAGTATTTATTTCACTGCAGTTTTAAAACTTCTTGCAATTTGCATCCTTGTACTTAACACTTTGAGAGCCGGCGTACGATATATTCGTACTTCGATTTCGGCCGAAAAAACAGTAGTTTTCGGTTGCCTTACCAACGCCCTAGCTCCTCCGCCGATTGCGCTAGAGAGCTGTTGAATGGCTCAAAAGAATCGGCCAGTCTAGTAGATTACACTCGAAAAAAAAATTTTTTGGTTGGGGGGTGCGGATTTTTTGTGAGTGACGTCATAAGTGAAGTAGTTTTAGGGTCATTTTGGCACATGTTG
>Ga0210059_1017749_pt1 | contig 10103 bp, 3 predicted proteins | sample Ectturendosymbi2_FD_188042 | JGI IMG/M metagenome (GOLD analysis project Ga0210059, IMG submission 188042) | Ecteinascidia turbinata endosymbiont from Florida, USA - Sample 2 (SPAdes) (version 2) | ecosystem: Host-associated > Tunicates > Ascidians > Unclassified | place: Key West, Florida...
CCCCCCACTTTGAAAAAGGTTCCTCCACCCATGCATATAGCACACTATAATTTTCCGCAGTAGAGCAGTTTCTTACAGCGTTTAAATGTTTATCCAGACCCGTAGGCAGGTTTTGAGGTTTGGGACGGAAAAACACATCTTTAGAGGGCAAGATTTTTCTTTTGATTATATGTATATAAGAAATTTGTCTGGGCACAAGAAAATTTTGGGTGTACAAATTGGGGGCGTACTTCCCCGAATGTTCTGCCCTGTGGCTACGAGCCTGTGGCCTATTATGACGTATGTCAGAGCACTGAGAGGAAGTAAATACAACCGCACAAATCTCTTGAAAGCAAAATGCGAAACAGCCATCGCTCACCATTCTTAGCTAATCAGCACATCTCAGTCTTCCTCGTAGTGTTTTTGCTCTGGCAACCTTTTCGCTGAAGGGGGTCAAATCCAGATTTATGACTTTGTTAGAGGGTCACACTACATAAATTTTAACACAATTCAATTGGCACATTTATATCAGAACGAAGTCTGTTGCATAAGTTATTAAAGGTTTTATTGAAAAGACTGCTGAGGGCCGCACAAAGGGTTATTTGGGGCCGCATGCGGCTCTTGAAACAGTGGTTAAGAAACACTGTTCGAGAAGGACAAGCGTTCCAACCAAAACAAATTGCCCAAAACTCTAATACTGCAATTCTTCAACAGAGTTCTGGCTTACGGTAGTGAGGTCTTGGCTATGATTCGACATTACACCCAATACGTTGAACTGTATAGCACACATCAAAGCGAATCACACAAGCGTATCAGTATTCTGCTCATTGATTGATATCATGAAAACCAAATAGGGAAACCCATTCCAATCAAAGAATATTCAGTATTTCTTGTCAAGAGTTGCTTATTAATGTATACAAGAACAGGTTACAAAGCCTGTGTCACCTAAAATACCATTCTTCTAAAATTTTACAGAACAGCAAAAAGCGCTGAAGATTCGAATTGAAAATTTGCATAAGTTTAAGAACGACCATGGCTGCAACTAGAAAAAAATCTCTTCGAGATTTGCAGTAGATGAAAATATAGGAAATTTACACTTCCTCTGTTTTAAAATCGTTCTTTTAGATATGCGTACATTGTCAACATTTTGCACATGCAACATTGTCAATTTGCCAGCTGTTCAGCACGTCTGAACGACTAAAACTATATTTCGTGATCTCACAAGTAATCAAAAAAATTCCCGATTCAAATGGGGGCGGGAAGATGAAATAGCGAGTGTTAAAGTATTGACTCATAAACCAGGGGTGAGCAAACTTCTTCAGTGGAAAGAGTTATTTGCAGAAAACCACAAACATCAGCGAATAGCAAAATCAGTTTGTAGTGTCAATACATACACGGTAATAAATGCAAATTTTACATAAAATAACCTGACCTAATTGAAACACAACAAACGCATTATTTGTCAATACCAGGTATTGTTTGATTTGCTGCTGCCTGAAAATCAGGAGATTAGGTTGTTAAAGCTGTGCGAATTATTCTCCCAAGTGTTCATTTGTTTGGTTTGCACGATGACTTGATTTTACAAACTTCATTGCAGAGAATAGATATTCACAGCAATATGTCGTACTAGATACAGAAGTGAGTCGTACACTGGTCTTTTAAGTTCGGGGCATTGACTTTCTAGTACCTGTCGCCAGAAATCAACTGCAGAGTGGCATTGACAGAAACTGTTAGAGCCAAATCTTCTTGCATTTCGGCCAGCTTCATTTTACAGCAGACAAGGTTATGACAAACGGTTGGCCAACTAGACAGCCATCCCCGACGGCATCCACGTTGAATGGATTTGCAAAGAATACATAGAGTGGTTTTAACTCCTCCAAATGGTCAAATCTGGCTTGGAATGCCTGCAGTAGTCTTGCAATGTATTTTTCTATTGTTCCGCTTCGTGGTCTGCAACAGCCTCTTCGCGAAAAGCATTCGTTCTCATTTTGACATTGGGAAAATGAAAGAATGTTTATGACAATATGTAGCCTTGAAAAAAGTAAGTTTGTTCTGGAAGTGTTTTTAGACTCCCTAGTAAGCAACCTTACGAACACGTGTAAACACGTTGATAAATGAAGGAAACGATGAGGCGAAAACTGGCTATCAATTTGAGATGTTTCTATTCAGATGGAAGAGCCACGCAAAACATGTCTGCGGCCGCATGCGGCTCGCAAGCCACAATTTGCCCATCATTCCATAGACCAACCTGCCAGATAACAGGATGCACCGTAAAAACAAGACCAGTAACATTTTACTGCCTCAATTGACTGCCGCTATAGAGTTTGATATGCATGCTACACAGCACTGAATCGCTAGCAAATATAACGGGATAAACGATACAAAAGCCGTAAAATTGAAACGCTTGTCTCTTGTTGCTTTCACGTAGATCCATGATAGCGACATTGATTCACGCATTTTTAGAACAAGCGGGTTCAAACTAATAAGCATATCAAATAAAAGTCTTAATTTTCTCATGACCTGAAACATACAATTGTTTCAAAGCAGTGACAAAAAATTCATTTCACTTGAAAAATGGTTGACTTTATTTCTCCGATATTCACTCCTTTATTTTTTTAAATTGAAGCATGCTTTAATTGAGTTGAAATATATTGCACTTTCGATTGCGCTTATCAAAACAAAACATATCGTTTTTTTGCCAAATGTTTTTTGATCTCACGTATCAAACACTAATTTTCTGATTTGTTATGATTTGACTACAAAAATAGGTGAACTAATCCTTTCAGTACATTTGAAAAGTGTTTATAAACAAAGAAAAATTCAGTTTTAACTTTTGTACTCTAGAGACTTCTTAGTCGAATCATGGATAAGTTATTTGTTACGCGGAGAAACAACGCATCAGTAAAATAATACAATATTCCATTTTCACTGAATTTTTTTCGACAGTAACACAAAATTCAGGGACGTTCCGCATTTAAAATATGCTTTTGTCCTGAAAAGCTAAAGCTCTTGCAAAGTTTGCGAAAGTTCGCAACTGATCGTGTTCACTTGAATTACAACTGTCTTTTCGAAATGACTGTCAATCTGTTGCTATAAAATTACAGGAGAAATATCGTTAAGCCTTAAAAAGGAGGAGTTGTAAGATATTTTCCGGTTTTATACGGCTTCCGTAATCTTTAACTCTTGAATAAAAGTTGTGCGACAACAATGGTAGTAAAGAAGCACACATTTCGTCAAAGATCAGGAAACCGTGTGACGTATACTGCTTACTGGCATATATCTTCTACAACAAGCACGACAACACGTCTCACAAAACAGAGATTCATAAGTTTGTCATTCTTTCATCCGATTGTTGTGCCTCAATAAATTTTATTTGCTGCGCATTGACGTCAATGCCAAAAGTCAATTTTCAATGCCTGTGCTTGTAAATCTGGGTAAGTGTGCCATGCAGTTTAGCAAACCGACTAACATGGATCAAAATCTTCACAGGTGCACATATAGAACACTTTTTGAACAGAATTTGGTATTCAATTGACACCTTACAATCTAGAAAATTTTAATCACAATCTCGCTATTTCTGCAATGTTAATTGGTGTGAGCCGTGCGTGTCATATCTCAGAGTTATCTTCTTGGGAGAATTACCATCGCAGCTGATAATTTTGCACAACCAGATAAAACAATGCACTTAAGAATTCACCAAGTGGATCTAAAAATTTCTGTGACAGACACAAATCGCGCACATTTGCAATTTCACTTACGGATTCCGTCTAGAAAATCCTGTTTTGGCTGGTGTAAACTAAGCGTCATTTTATGTTACGTTTTTGAATTCGAAACGCAAATTCTTTTGAAGATGTTGAAGCAATCAAATAAACAATAAAACAAGCTAATAAATATATGGCATTTTCAGCTAGGTGTTGATGGAAAAAAAGAACGCTTGAAACTAAGCCAAAGTTCCCAACAATCAGCCTGAAGCAGTGCAGACAGCTTGTAATAAAACAAGTTTAGCTTGAGAAAATTTCCCATCACATTTCAGCATGAATGTTACATTTAGGGTCATATACTGTGTTTTCGTGAACACGGTTAAGTGATCCAGATAAAGTGGATAGGTTTGTTTTAAGGTACAGTGAAGCCAGTAATTAATTTGGGCAACCCCCCTTATTTTACGTTGAGAATTCCAACATTTACAATACTGTTTAGATCAGGGATCGGGAACCTTTTTGGCCAAGGCAGCCTTGAAATCTACATCTTTTCAATTGCATTTCCGTGAGAGCCATAATATTTTTGAACACTCAATGCAACTAACTTAACTAACGTGTGCATTTTTAAGCAAAATCAACAATTTTAGACAATGATAAATGTCTGAATTTTCTCTTCATAACATGTTTCTTACTGTTAATGCGACTTGTGGTGCTGCATGGTGTTGCTGATGGCTTTGTAGGAAAATTACAGAAAAAGTTTCATCAGTAACAATCTTGTTAGGAAAATATCAATCGGGTCAGATGCTGTCATCAAATCTGGCTCGCGACCCATAGGTTCCCGACCCCTGGCTTAGATCAACAACTTGCGAAAAATTGAAAATTTCCATGATTTGATTGAATGACTTTAAAAGTTTTAACAAGTTGAAAGGATATTTGTTTATAAAAAGAACTTATAATTTTGCTGCACTCACGTGAAGTATTCGACACGTAGTGCTCTTTACCAGTTTGGAACCCTGTTAAAGCAAAGTTTATGATTACAAACTACGGTGGAATTACTTTAATGTTCAAAGAAAAGATTTCACTGAAGTGTGTTAGTACGGCCAGACATACAGCTGCGAAAATGCAGTGACGATAAGCAAAGGTGCGGTTACACGCAACCAAGATACAAATTCATTCTTAACATGTCTCCAGCGTGCTTTCCCAAAAAATGTTTTATTTTGCACTGTATCCACTGACATGTGGCACAGTTAGGTTTACGCAAGTTAACTTGAAAGCAATATGGTATTTAACTTCAGCTGCTCGCACCCTTTCCGATCGACAGCATTGACTTCCTTTCTGCACACAAACTAACCTGTCATCACGATGCTTACCCATGTTCTGCAACATGAGACTTGTTCCATTATGTAACTGAAGCAAGGATCACCAGCGAAAGTTCTAAATTTTCAGTTCAAAGAAAAGTGAGTTCATGTCTTGTTATGAAATACTTTCTTCTGGTATCTATTGTTTCCTGAGTGTGTAAAATTCCCTGCAAGGAACTACAACGATGAAAGTCAGTTCTCAAAAATTCTAAATGAAAACCTTGCTCCAGGAGGAGACCAGAAAAGTGACACGAAATAGTTAAAACCGAATGCCACAAAATTGTGATAAAATTTAAATAGGGGTAACCGAAATATTTGAATAAATTTATACGCGTTGGTGGTAAACACTGACACCTCCGCATACTTTTGCATTGCCTCTTAACAAATATTGACAACTCAACAGCACCCCACCTTGTGGATGTCTGCAAATGTTTCGCAAAATACATGTAACTCAGATAGAACTTCAGAGTGGTTAAACAGCACGGTGTGGCAGCATGATTGCTAAAACCTTTAAAACTTTTAAAAAACAAACACGGTTTTAATTTTATTTAAAATATCGAATGACGCCCAGGAGTTAGAGATTTTGACATTTAAATAACTGGAAGAGAGCAAACAGTGTTTTGAAATAACAGGACCAAATCCAATTTTAGACGTGTTTCTTATCAAAGCAACATTATGCTTTTCTGAAACATCATATGAGCAATAATATAGATCTTGCTGCTTGAAAACATTTTCAAACTCAAAAACCTCTCGTATGAAATTTTTTATTAAATTCCGAGAGGAGTAAAAGTTCTGATATATTGTGTTATGAACTCTATGTTCCGACTGTTCTGCAAGGGGCCAGAAAAAAGCTCAAAACAATGCATTATAACACATTCCAAATGCAACAAACATTCAACGCATTGTTTGCAAAATGTTGCATCACCAAAAGATTAGAACGAATTATCGGCCACAGTGCCTTAAGCGTATAATTTCCGAATGTTCAGGTTAAATCTGATGTGTTGCACATGGGCTTATTCGGCTCTGATTTTTGGATCAGAACTACGCATTGGAAAAAAAGTTTTTTTTTGAGATTAGTATACGTTCCACATCTGTATATGTTGCACAAGTTACTTAAAAGATTGTGACGCGCTTTCAACTACCAGTAGTCGCAGGTAATTTTCACACAAAAACCCTTGCACAAACTCAACATTAGCAGAAACAGTCTTTTCATCTCAAACGTTCTTTCCGCGTTTAAACAACCAACAATCAATTGCTCCACGCTGTGGTAAAGAGGTACGCTGTCAACTTTATGATCAGAGACTAAGGTCTGCCGACGATGCTCGCGAGGAAATGCTGTCAAAACCCGGAGTGGAATGCGTAAGATGAGATTATTGCATTTGATTTGTTAGGTAGCGGGGCCGATGATTAAAAAATGCCATCTCGAAAAATCTTGACCATCAATCATGTCGCCTGTCTGTGTTTCAGATTTATGATAGTTACACTTAGCGATATTCCGCGCACATAAATTGCTTTCCATTACCGCTCGCCATTTGCTTGGTGGTCTTCATCTTCACAGCGTTTTGGTGGTCTTCATCTTCACAGCGTTTCTACCTTCATGAGACCAACGTTCTCAGTTGTATCGTTTGCTTTGGCCGTAGTATTTATTATAAGGCTATTTAGCACTTCCGCTTTTCGTGTACCAACGTTCTCAAAATGAGAAAATGTTTTAAATACTCGCAATATTTCCCTCAGTTCAAACGCACGCACACTTTTTTCAGTCTACGCTATTAAAAGATGCACCCCTTCTTGTATTTCAAGTCTTTCCCTTATTTTTGGTAATTAATATCAATTGAGTGGGTAAACTAACATTTGCTTGTTTATCGTAAATTCGCAAACGTTTCTAGAAAACACAGCATAAAAACAACTTTTTCTAATTTCATTTTGATATCCAAACATCAGTTTACAAATTTTTGTCGATTCTTGTCATGGCCAAGACTTTGAAAATGATTTTCCCAAAATGGGAAATACCCATGTCATGTCAACATGACTTCGCAGAGCTATAGGAACACAAATTGAACTAACTTTTAATCCTTCTCTTGTTTCAAGCAGCCACTGCCGAGTCGCGCATTGCTCAACAGTTGTGAAAATACTTTGCCATCCCCACTAATTTATTTTTATCACAAAAACAATCAAGCTGCTGTTAAAGACGACATGTACAAAAAACAAAATACAATTTTCAGCCTGAATCATCTTGACACTCTACTGAAGGGCGCTCTTCTGTTGACGTAGAACAGGGGTTCCCAACCTTTTTTGCTGCTCGTACCCCTTTGTCAGGCCAGAGCATTCTTAGTACCCCCCAAAAAATTTTGCTCTATAAGAGATATATAAGCTGCTCTGTGACCCAAGGATCTTCGTACCCCTTGATGTTCAATCTCGTACCCCTTGGGGGTACGAGTACCCCCGGTTGGGAACGCCTGACGTAGACAATCAGGAAGCAGCGTGTATTTACGAACGTACAATGAAGTTGTTTCCCGTGGTAGCTGGAACAACAGCAGGTGCTGGCTTTATGCTGTCAGGATTATCATGCTAGTCTGTTAGAAGGCACTCCCACGGTGACCTATACACAAGTCGCACAGTAATTAGCCGCTGAAAGCACATTCCACTCTGTGTAACTGAATGTGTCAAATAAACCTTTTTGCACTCCTAAACCTTTATTGCATTTGAATCGTTCCGCTAATTTCCTGAGGCTATACTCCGCAAAACATGGATGTGCCTAAATTGTATGAAAAACAATTTCTCGGTTTCACTTTCTGTCATTAGTATTTGATGGCATCTAAAACATAAATGAGGACACTGAGCTTGTGGTACTACCCCTGAATCAGGCCCTCAGAATATTGACTTTGGCCAAGTGGGAGGTTATAACATTTTTGGTACAGTTGGTTGATAAGGTACAACCAAAACTGGTGTAGTTTGGGTTCAATTACCGGTCGGGTCATATCGCAGACTTGAAAAACAGTGCTTGTGGACTGTCCAGCCCAGGCCCGTAGCCAAGTTTTAAGGTTTGGGGGAGGGCAAAATGCATTTTAGAAGGGCAAGATTTTTGTGTTTATTATATGTTTAGAATACATTTTTGTGGTCACAACAAAATTTGGGGGGCAACCCCACCGGTGACTACAAGCCTGGGTCGCGGTGCAAAAAATGTTGAAAACCATTAGTCTATAGGACTAATTTTCAGGTGTTCGCACAGACCAAAGCAACGTCAGAGCAAAAAGGAGCGCGAGCGCGAGTAACACCGAAGTGAAACATGATCTACGACAATGCAACGCTGCATTGTCGTGATTGCAGCTATAGTGTGTTGAAAATATGCCGAACAGCACCGGGCTGCACAATGGACGAATATCACTGCAGCGTTTTTTCAGTCAGAAAATATTTTTAAAGATTTCAAACTCTTTGTAATGCGTCGATTTGTTGCTAGCGCCTGATTCACATTTTCCTAATCATGGATTTGAAGTTATATTATCAGAATGTTATCGTTGTAAACTGTAGGTGGAGTCCGCGGATACATGCAACATGATCAAAACTTGTAAGCAATACCAGCTGAAATAGTTTTTCAGAGCCGGCACTAGCTCGTTTTCAGTGGCACGGCCAAACTCAGTAGAAATCGTGCGTCTATGAAACCGTTGGTCCCATAGCAAGCGGTTGTTTTGCGTCTCGGTGCTCCCTAGAAAAAGATGACCTTTTTTAACCATTCATGGAAGCGATCACCTGTAAGTTCTTTCTGCCACAGCGCAGTTTCGGAACAAAGTCGTAAATCTAACCTGAACTGAAAACTTTAATACAATCGTAAACTAAACATTTACTGCACAAAAAGCTACCCATTTCCTTGAAGTTACAAGAAATTAGAGGAGACATTGCTCTCCGCAATTCTAAATCTCGAATTCTGCAAACCATTGCCTGCAATGCACACATTATGCACTTGCTGTTCTCACTCTTCGCCATTGAGTCAAAAGACAATTACAACAACGTGCCTATCAGTAAGGTCAAGCAATGCTACGAGCAAAAAAAATTCTCAAACCTTTCCAAAAAATCAACCCAACTGTCTCAGTGTGTCCTTTCTAACAAAAACATAATTTTCAGCAATTTTGTCCAAATCAAGTCTATCAACTCGTTCTTAGTGAATATGTGAAATCGTCGAATCATTTAATCGTTGTTGAGTCATGGTTGTACAACGAACGATACCGTCCCCTAACTTCTGGTTCCCTCGTCGAAACTTGTGTAGCTTAATTGTTACTATAGTAATCATCTTGCGGTATATAAAAAAACAGCTACTATTCTACGATTTAGAAATAGACTAATTGTTATACTGGTGGCAAACAAAAAAATTAGCCTGTGTATTTTCATCTTCCCGCGCCCGGATGTGATGTATAACTTATCCCCTCTAGTATGCCCTGGTTGTACGCAGATAAGTTTTACGCGCTTTGGTGCTGAAAATGACCTCTGTGATGTGGCATTCACGGCAGTAAAAACAAAAGTAGACCCAAAACTTTCCAGACACCGGAAAATACAATACTCTCACTTCATAGACTGACAGTTTCGACAAAATTTTTATAGCACCGTGAATAGTGAAATTAGTAGCCAACTTTTTAATTTATACTCAGTGGCGTACCTGACGGTGTTCAGAGGGGCGAATCGACCCCCTGGCAAGTTTAAACAAAACAAAACGGCCACAACTTGGCTCATACAGCAGAATTGCCTATAACGTCACATCAAGAGAAACAGAGAAAAAGGGTCGTTGTAGGCGAACTGACGTTGTAGGCAAAATCATTATAGGCGAACTCTACTTCCGTTTTTAGAATATTTTAGGTTTTCATTAGGATAATGTTTGCTTTTTTTGAAGTATTTTCCGGTGATTTAGGGTTTTAGTATAGCAATCCACATCCGGTTCACCATCATTTCTCAAATTATTTTTTGATTGTTAGGTAGTGGGCCCCTTTCATCTAAATTCCCGACCTGGATCAAACCTTTAGTTAAGCCACTCTTTATCCTTTGAATATAATCAAACCCTGCAGCACATTCGGGCCGGTTG
>Ga0210059_1017750_pt1 | contig 10103 bp, 6 predicted proteins | sample Ectturendosymbi2_FD_188042 | JGI IMG/M metagenome (GOLD analysis project Ga0210059, IMG submission 188042) | Ecteinascidia turbinata endosymbiont from Florida, USA - Sample 2 (SPAdes) (version 2) | ecosystem: Host-associated > Tunicates > Ascidians > Unclassified | place: Key West, Florida...
AAGCATTGTGGCATGACACGCCATCAATCAAACGGATACTGCAAAGTTCGTTCACTCATTCACAAGAGTATAATGCGATTGTAGTGTTCAAAGAATAGGGACGAATACAAACAATCTGACTGCATCAAAGGAGTATTCGAGTCAAGAATGAAAAAAATATTTGGGACAAAAAAATAGTCCATTTGGCCGGAGCCCAGGCCAGGAAACCTAGCCTAAAACGCAAAAACACGTAGACAATGGAAAACCCTAAACCCAGCCCTCAAATTTTTTTTTTTCAATCTCAGGTACAAGACTTGCTAAATCCATAGAGGGTTTGAACACCTCTCTAGCTGCTGGCAAGGTATGGCTTTGCAAGCTTTTCAAATATTTTCAGCAAAAATTGGGCCCCCGGGACTGAGAGGGTTAAAAATAGTAAATCTACATTTGAATATGTAAGCAAATATGCAAACGTACATTTCACCAAACCAAATAATTTGGAGCCAAATGCTTTCGAAAAATCGCCAGAAATTCATCAAATCGCCAAACCTAATTATTTGCAGCCAAACGCTTTCAAAATTCGCCAGATTTCAGGAATCTGGGGATAAATTCGCCAACATGGCAACCCTGTCAGACTGCAGCACGTAAGACGTCACCTGCAGCAAACAGCAAGCCAGACACTACCTGTAGGAAGGGTTGCCAGCTTGTCTTCAACAAAAACCAGACCTTGTCCCAAAAAAGCCAGATAGCAGTTTTAAGGCATTGACACATAAAATATGCATAACCATTAACCGAACACAAAACAGACATTAAAACTCGTCAGAAACTTCCGTATAATACAATTCCACTCTTTAGAAGCATTTTCTTTCACCGTAATTACACTGTCGTGCATTTGTTTCTTATCAATAACATCAATCAGTTTTAGGGCAACAGTAGGCCTACAATCTTTTCAATATTTTGTGCACCCTGCATGGCTGTGGACTCTTTTCAGAAGAGATTTAATACCAAGAAATGTAAGTGTTCGCCCACACCAGGTTAGGTATTGTGACACGACCTTTGATGACTTACTGAGAAACAACCTGTCTCGATTTTTTATACGATGCGCATCTTCATCTAACTTTTTTATCCAATCGTTTCAAAGTTCAAATGTCTGACGCTTTTTACAAATCTTCGTTTTTCTTCAATTATTCAACGCTCCTATATGATGGCGACCAACTGCATTAGTTGTTGGTGCATTGTTTCGGTGTTCGCGTCTCATCAGTATTGCTTTTGTGTAGTAAAAAACGTGTGTGCAAACCAAGCATACATAAAGTAAGAAAAATAACTGGTAAAATGCTAACTGCCACATCTTGCTTTAAAATTCAGGAAAACTAACTAAACTGGCTGTCGATCCCATGACAAATGCGTTGCAAGCATTTGAAACCTTGACTGGAACAGTTTGCATGCCTACATGAGCGCCAATGTTCACCCCGATTTGAATTATCTTTAACTTTTTTCCTCTGTTACCTGTTTGCCTCAAAGTTTTGATGTTAGAATGCCTTAATTTCTCTCACACCACTGGATCCTGCACTATAAGGGGTGAATGACGCTACAATTGGGATGCTGTAAAAGTTTTTTGCTCCTTTCTATGTTGGTCGTGTGAAAACACCGATTCTGCAATGAGCTACTGTATGGCTAACCATTTTTTTGTGGTCTTCTGTCTTTGATTACGTCTGAGATACGGACCACTAGTCTGCAATAAGAAAACTATTATTATTATTAAAGGTAGCCTACACTCCGCTGTTGTCTCAAAGTTAAGTTGTTGCAGCTGTACAATAAATGTACCCCTTGAAATAGACAAATGTAACCTAAGGGTTAGCCTACATATGTACCTCTGATTGGGACCCCCTGCAACAAAGCATTTAAAATCTCGAGACTGAGACTGACAAAAATTAGTGACGAGACCGAGGCTCCATCACTGTTGAAGAGACAAACAAAATTCATTTAGAAGCAGTAAAAACCGCTTTGCGAAAAAACTTGTTTGAAATGTTAAATAAAGTTTTTGCTCAAGCGATTTTTGAAATATCAGCCAAAAAGACAAGAAAAAAAACTTGAAAGAACTCAGCAGTTTGAAATTGAAGAGGTTTTTCGTGAAACCTCTGTATACCACGATGGTTTGCAATATTTTTCTTGAAAAACATGAGTTTGGTTTGATTTTGCAAAAACCTAAGCTGAGTATCAAACCAACACCCTTGTTCTTACGGAAATTTCACAACGGCTTTCGCGTGTTGATACTTAAGCTACATAATGAGTGATAACTATGAAACTTACACTTTCCTCAGCCCACATACTTAATTGGATGCTTGTAAATCATGTAGGCCTACAAAAAATCTACATTGACATCACTGTCTTGAGTACGGAGGATTAAACATTTCAAATGGTTCACACGTTTTTATAGCCTACTAGACAAATAAACGCGAGACAAATTCCTTTGAAGTCACAAAAAAACTTGCAACAGGAGAACCATGTGGTTCATTAACGTTTTGCCCTGGCGAAAAATACACTATTAAATCTTCTGCTTTCGTAAATTCACCTTGTGTGACATTTCCATCGTCATCTTTATGCGATTGATAACTTCAGCAATGCTGAACTCAAAACCAGTGGCGTAGCCAGGCCCGTAACCATAGTTTGGGACACCAGGGGGGGCGTAGAGTTTGCTGAGAAGGGCCCACATTTTTTCAACTATGTCCATTAGTTTTAAAATATGTCCAACGCATTTTTCCAGGAGGGATAAAATTTTTCTAGGAGGGAAAAATGTTTGACTTTAGGCGAGCAACAATATTTTGTTTGGGACACCGCTTCTCAAAGCACAAAATTACTAGATGTGCTAAAAGTTTGGGGGGCATGGCCCCCTGGGCTCCCCCTGGCTACGTCTATGACTCCAGAAAAAATGTCGTTAATGCATCAACAGCTTGCGTGCTAAAGACAAAGAGCCAGTCTTTACAGAACGAAGCTATTCAAGTGTCACCGTGTTGTTGCGCTCGGAAATATAAGCATGACACACGAACTAAAAAGAGCACGAAACTTTACAACTGCAAGTGAGTGCTAAGCGAATCAACGCAATTTCAGCTGGAAATGACATAATGAAAAATGAAGAAGAGCCACAGTGCAATCAAAGTTTGCATACGCAAAACACAAGCAACGTGAAAGTTACACATAAGAACAATCAAGGAATGATCAGGCCATCATCCGCTGCTTTCTAAAGACGTTATTTTCAAACGCAGCTGCAGACTTCTCGTCGGGAAGACATGGTCCAAAAGCTTCCAATAGCAAATTATCATTTCGGATAGCTTTCTCAAAATCGTTCCGCGATAATCGACTGTCGTGGTCGTAATCCTGAAGATAGCGTTTTGTAAAATAAGACGTATCACAGTTGACACCAACTTTCAAGATTTTATCAAGGTTAATCAAAATCCTCATTTTACATCATTCAACATAATCAAATGAAGTCACAAGCAGGATGACTGACCAAAAATCATCTTTGAATTCTGCACCCTGATCATAAGTTCATAAAGGGCGGAGCCTAACAGTGTACTAAAGTTTGTTTTCAGCTAGTTGTCCATTGCCGATAAAAAATTACGAATTGTAACTTAGCATAGACAGCAAAGCAAGTTGGAGTGCCAGAACATGCACTACCTCATAAATTCTCGGCGTTTTTTGTCTAGCGCGCGCACTTTCAAGACTCATGAAAATCACGCCGAAATCCACAGTGAAACCCGTTTATCGTTGCCTGCCCTGATGGTTTTGCGGCAGAACTTGTCTCTGCCGCCGAAATTATAACCACGCATGGCGCCTTCACCTTCATGAAATAGCGCTGATATGAAAATTACCGACAAGCGCTGGTGAGACAGTTTTTGACATTGATTAGTTTTGTAAATTTATGAAGAATTTCGTATTCGTTTCTTGGTGTCAACAGAAAGTACGTTGAAAAATTCTACCTACAAACTTGTGCTTAACATCCAGATAAACGTACGCACCTGTGAGCGCTAGCTCGTCATTTTTTTGCTTCAAAAATAGCCCATGCTGATTTCAACACGAAAACAAAGACAGATTACCTATAATTATGGAATCATCAATGGGTGATATCAACCTTTGCTCGTTAAAAATGAGTATCCATGTTACATTTACAAAATCTTAATAACACATTTTAGTACGTTTAACAATATATTCAAATGATTTAGTAATTTTTTTAATAGCAAAAACCAAATTTCATCACACAACTCAAAACTCTGTTCGCCTGAAAGGTGCGATGTCATTTATGTATGCCTGTGGCAGGTAAATCATCTGAGAAGGTGGTGCACCAATGGACAACCGTCCGTTCAAAGTACTGTGCAAGTCGTTTTAAACGCATAATCCGAATACACTGCAAGCTAAAAATCTAAAAGTTGTTTCCATTTCTTAAAGTCTACATGCATAAAAATTCCCGAAAATTTTATGTGATTTGGCCGTCTGTTAAGTAAGCTACCAAGCATGTCACTGACGTGGTCAAGAAGATGCAACGTTTGTGACCTACAGGGGATTTAGTTACAAAGACAGGGGCTTCAAGAACATCTTTTTACTTAGCTTTTGGTATTTTACGGTGGATGAACGTTTTATTAGCGGCACTTACAATGAAACAGCAATAACAATCGAACTTGTGCCAAATTCTCAACATCACTGCAGCCAAATATGATGGCAATGACATTGTGTGATGTGACAATTGCAGTGCAACAGACATTGCAGACTGTCCTTACGCAAGACCCTAAACACGCTTCGTAATGAAAAGTTAAATGCACCACCACAATGCTCTTCTAGTCGTTGCAGCTGAGCAAAGCAATCTTTCAAGTTTACAGAGTTAAAAAAACAACGCACCAGCGAACAAGAACAGTTCATGTCGCTCGAAACACTTTTTACAACAGTGGGTCAAGGACCTCTTCAAGTTTTCTAGAACACTTGATCCTTAAGGGAAGTAGGAGCCGTTGGTTTGGAGACGCATGTTCTAATATGTCTTTGTCATGTTGGACTAACGTTATCTGAGTCTACGTTTAGAAGGGACGGTATTGCTCAAAACCGAATTTTGAGTTGCGGAATAAGTTCAAATATGTCAATTTTCATTCTAAAAACAAACAAGCAGGATAAAAACATTTTTGCTGGATTTAGTCCTTCAAAATACATCTTTACCATTGAGGCCATATGAAAATATCAAAGAACGCGTAATCGCCAAAGACGTAAAATTTTTTTGTAATTAAAAGATTATTGAACCACAGTTTAATGTGTTCTTATTTTTGTACTAAATCAAGTTAAAAAATATCTAAATCAAACGTCAAGAAAGACCTATTTATTTTTCTATTCTTCTAATATAATGATTAAAATGGGTGGATTTTTATGATGATGTCATGAGTCCAAAAGCACAGAGAGACACAACTGGACTTGACAACACCCTGCAAGAAGGTGCGCTAATAAAATGCTAGTAAGAAATGCATCTACCGAAAGGGCCTTTCCCGACGGCCGGCGCTTTCACGTAAACAGATTAGATTGGTCAAGGAAGTACCGGTAGGCCTTCTCAGCTCTTATTAAAATATAAATAATCCCGGAAGAAATGTGACCATTTGATACGCCAGGCCAATTTTTCAAATAAATCAATATTTATACTTAATAGAGGTTTTGGCTAAAGGGTGAGTTGCAATGGAGGTGGTAGTACACGTAGTCTAGCCCACTTTTTTAACAAGGCACATTCTTTGTTAAAACAGAGAGTGAAAAACTAATAGGCACTTACAACCAACTGACACGCACATTTTACAAGTCAAATTAGTTTTTTCGAACACTGTGTTAGTCAATTTTGCGTTATAACGGCAGTTTAACTCATGCTTTTCTTCATATATTTGGTAAACTTCTTCTGTATCAACTGATACGAATGCAAGACTTAATAAGACAGCACTACGCATTGACCTATGGCAGTGTTTCTTAACCTTTTTTACATATCTTACCCTTTTATCGAATAAGATTACCAGGTTTACCTCCAATAAACTCAGTGGTGTTCATTTATTGCAAATACGAAATTAACAAATTGCTACAGTTTATGATTTATAATAATTTACACTGGTTGCAATTTATGGTTCAGTCCATTTACCCCCTTGGAAGATGAAATTTATCCCCAGGGGCAAATTTACCCCAGATTAAGAACCACTGACCTATGCGAAGATAACATGCCAATGCTCGATCATAAAAACTATCCTAAAAAAAATCAAATGTTTTAATTTGCTATAACCAATGGTCTCTCCCACACTGCAACTGGCTACGCCCATTTCTATATACCTTCAAAAAGCTTTTGGAGCTTGCAGCTTAAGTCATGGAAACCAAAATATGCTGCTATAACAGCCGTTTCTTGAATTCTCCGATTCTTTACTGCGAAGAGAACAACGGAACCCTTTCAACAATTCAGGTATACAGATATTTACGCACTATCAAAATACGTCATACCATTTTCTTCAGCGACATTTCAACTAAATCCTTTATTCCTTCGTCAGGGTCTTCTTCGTTTTGTTGCTTTATTAGGCTAGATTTCAACAATTGGAACATTTCTTCTCTCGATATGTAACCATCACCGTTCAAATCATAAACCCCAAAAGTATCTGCCAACAAGTTGATTTAGTTTTATTGAGAAGGAGAGTCACAGTGGAGGAATCAGAGCTTTTTTATCAAACCTTGTGCCCACTACCAAAGCAAAATTTGCTTTCAACTTTAGGCAATTTCAAAATTGTGAACCAAACAAGTTAGAAACCAAAGCTTCAATAGCGTGCATGCCATGAACTGGCTCCGCAAATTCTATTTGTTCATGGTTCTTCACTCCCCTTTTCTAAGCCATGAAATGAAGATTACATTTCACCAACCAGCTCACACCATTTGGCAGTTCTTACTTACAAAGACGTAAGTATCATTCAAAGAACAAACTACCTGTACTACCACTTCGCATAAATAAATAGAAACAAGATGAAACTTGCTGCGAAGATTTTGAATCATTTATATTCCGAAAAGCATAACCAACGGTCTTTCAGACTCATCGCCACAGGACTTGCAGATGAGAAACAATTCCCCACAAAAAGTTTCGTACGCATGAAGCTCCATCTATGTAATTGCAATCCCACCTAAGGAAGCTCAGCGATTTATCAAGGGATGTTCGTCAGGCGGTAGGTCATCAATTTATGGTTTTCAGTAGATGTTTTATTGGCAAAGAAATAACTTGGATTTGATAAATTTCGTTTTACAATTTTCAGTATTCCAACTTTGAAACTAATTTATACACCTGAACTTCAAAAAACGAGCTTCCTTAGAGCGATTATTAATTTTCATTAGTTTTATTCAGTGATCTGCCACATCGCGCTTGTTACCCACATTATAACATCCAGGATGTCACAAGCGCAGAGGTACAAACTACGCTTTCGATGTGCTCCTGTTGTGAACAAGCAGCCTCTTCTTAAAGTTAGCAGCAATAAGTTATTTCTCAGATGTACAAACAATTTAAGCCATTAGGCGCAAAAGTTACATAAACCTCCAAAATTGAAAACATGCCTTTGCATTTCAATCGTCAAATAACTCTAACAATTTGAAAGAAATACTGTGGGTTTTCTTCATCAAGAGTTTGGACATATCCACCGAACCTTTTTAGAAGCAAGTGCAGTTCAGTTTCGCTCACATACTCCTTTCGGAGTGTCACGAGTGGTCTGCGAAGCCTATCTTCGTTTGCTTGCGCCGTGGTCCACGCGGCTATTTTCGTCGTGAATGCTGAACTGGTGGCAAGTCGACGGCAGCACCGCATATGAACCGTTTCCTTGCACCCACCTATCATCGCCGAGGACGAGGCAGGATACGGTAAGTCGCGAGTACCGTTTTTCAAGTGTTCGGTATGACCCGATCGAAACCAGCCCACCAGCTTCGGTGGCGCGTGCTCAACCAACTGTATCACTTAGCCGGTTTTTACAAATCAATCACTGTCAAAATGATGCAGTGAAACCGTATTTGCATTGACCTTCCCGATTCGCAATGCCAATTTTTCAAATAAGGATTGCATTAAAGCATCGCATGACTGAGAGCGTCAAAGTGCTACGAAGCATGCTCATCAGGGATTTAGCCGAGTTCGCTGCCTCCAAGACCGATACTTTCTCAAAAGAAACGAGACCTGAATGATCGAGACCGAGACTCGGATTCCGAAAATTTGTTAACTTTGCAACAATTTTTCAAAAAACAGTTACAAACGCTTCTGATAGGTGATTTTGTTGATTTCTCGCATTTATGACACGTTTTTCCTTTACCGAAGATAAAACGGACATTGAACAGGTAGAATTGAGGAACCTTAACTAAGCCACATCTATGGAGAATTCAATTCAAAGTCTCGAGACAATGCGCTCCAGCCAGACCGAGACGAGATCAGAGACCGAGACTCACAAAATAGGGTCTCAAGATGTGTCTCATGACTGAGACCATGTTTCGAGACTCCATCACTGGTGCTCATCACATATTACAACAAAACAAAGAAATTTTCATCTTTTGCTATTGCATGTTAAACCCCAGCGTTGGCAGCGGAATGACTACAGCCATATGTGCAGTTCAACGTGTAACTTACACTCAATCTTTTCTTCCAAGGTCCCACGCAGAAAGATAGACAAACCTTCCACCCATTCCAGCATATTTATGTTGGAGTCACTGTCTCTGTCAAATGCTCTGAAAACTAACGAAAAGCACATAAGGGAGGAAGAGCAAGAACAGGAAAAAGAAACAGGAGATCGCAGATCACATTTCAACATAGATTTTCATTGAATTTTGATGCAGATTAGGAAATATAGGTTTGCATGTCAAAAAATGCAGAAACCATTGAATATCAGTGGTATGCTACCTAGATGTTCATGCAAAGTGTAATAATATTCATTTATTGGAAACAAATTCGTATCAGCATGAGATGATCTGAAACTCCTCTTAATGTAAATCTGCGCTTGAACTGTGGAACTATTCAATAAAACTGAGGAGGCTACAAAATTTGTCATAAGTAAGTCTCCAAAGAACAAAACACAACGTTTTTTCATGCTTCCAGGAATTTATGAAATAAACTTGATGCGTAGAGACTTCGTTTAAAGAGCAGCGTGTGACTACGTAGTGATGAAAGATTGGCAGTCGTATCACATCGCGACGGAACAATCAGTATACGTCGTTAAAACATAGCACTTCATACAGAGGCGCGGGGTAATACTTTCCAGGAAGGCGGTAGTCGTTTTTTCCCTGAAATTTTGTAACAACCCCTGATTTCTCATACCGGCTGTAACCACGGTTTTTCGTGCAAACTAGATGATACTTATTTAAATTGCATCATAATTGATAAATATTCCATATTTTGTTCTAATAAATATCATCCATGTGTTGGAGAATCACAAATATCACTCAAAGCCGCCATTCTCACACATTGTTTGCAATACTATCTCAATTCGCCCAATAATTCCGTTTTCGTTCAGTTTCACAAGACTCGCTAACTTGTCTGTCCTGATTTTTTTACTTCACCATATAATTTCGTAATCAATGCTGTGGTTCGCCGGATATTCACAAATACCGCCATGCTAGGGGAGAGCGACAGCCGGCTAGACCCCGTCTCTGTCTACACACAAGCAAACAAAAAGTGAGACAAACTTCGAAACAGTTGCTTGCAAAATCAGATTCGCAACAAATATTTCGGTCAGTCCTATTCTGACCACAGCATTCTTATTGCCAAGCTATGTATCTCTTTAATACATATCTTCAAACAAAACAGTTTTTCACAAACAAAGATATTTTTTTGCAAGTCAACGTTGTAAAACAACAAAATTAGAAAAAAGTATGATTTTGAAATCTGCTCTTTTCAAAAGTTGAAAAATTTCCGTGAAGGATGCAGCACTAGTGTTTGATATAATTAAGTTCATGGGAGAACTGCTTTGAACGAACAGGAGGCGAAACTCTGCAACTGTGAAGCACATCGTCACAAAACGCCGAAATCGTCCACAGGCCCTAAATCATTGAGGGAAGTAGAGGGCTTGGGAAGCCTTGGTCTTGGGCAATATTTCATAGTTATCTAATGCGCCCTGCAAGTG
>Ga0210059_1017751_pt1 | contig 10103 bp, 12 predicted proteins | sample Ectturendosymbi2_FD_188042 | JGI IMG/M metagenome (GOLD analysis project Ga0210059, IMG submission 188042) | Ecteinascidia turbinata endosymbiont from Florida, USA - Sample 2 (SPAdes) (version 2) | ecosystem: Host-associated > Tunicates > Ascidians > Unclassified | place: Key West, Florida...
TATGATGAATTGGACCCAAAGTCCGCATATGGTTCTAATCAAGTTATCTTCAACATATTAACTCAGAATGTTGAAACCTGCAATTGTTAACTCATGAATGACTCATTCACCAAAAAGGCCTCTGCTGTGCTGGCTGTCCACTGGCAAGTCTATAGCATGCTGTGAAAAGAAAGAGATAAGTGGCGCTACAGTCTGACCATTGTGAAAACAATGAAATTTATTGCACAATCACTAGCGTACGGAGGAGGGGGACACTGTGCCATGCTCCCCCCTCAGACCCTAAAAATAAAAAATGTATGTATTCGGCAGTGTATACTGTCAGTATTCGGCAGTGCATACCAAAATGTTTAATTTTAGGCGAATAACACTATTTTGTTCAGAAAATCCTTCTCAAAGCACAAAATGACTATATTTTATAAAAATCGGGGGGGCATGGCCCCTTTAGCCCCTTTGGCTACGCCTATACTTTGCCCCCCTCGGAAATTTTCTGCGTACTCCACCATGCACAATAGAGGATTTTGCAATTTTGACTGAATTATAATCTCCTTTTACGTACAAAGGCCAAATGATGTCATGAACAGGAACAGTGTTGCGCATGAGCTGTTCAACTGAATCTGGTACTCTACATGTGTAAAGACGAACTAAAAATAGAAAACTTATCAGAAAGCATAACCATGATTCATAATCCAAGGTGAAACATACCCAGTTTGTGTGATATATCCATAAACCTATATTGTAACAATGCTCTGTGACGGCTGACATGGAGCCTCTTACCAATCTATGAACAAAACAATGTCAGGTGTGTTTTTGTGTTTCGTCCTGCAACTAACTAGCCTAATATATACCAGTGTATAACATTTTGTAAATTTATAAATATCTACGTTGGTTATAACTTATGATTCAGTAAATTACTAAATTGACCCCTTAGGATGATGAAATTTACCCCAGGTTAAGAACCACTGGACTAAAGCAACGTCAGAGCAAAAAGGAGCGGTTGCGAGAGTAAGAACGAAGTGAAACAAATTTATCTTCGACAACACATTGTTGCATTTTCGAATATCCCTTGATGCAACATGATCGGTATCATCACAGCGATATATTCAGTATATTTTGGATCTCAACCATACAACGGCGTTTGGCCATCTGATTTCCACCAAGCCTGTAGCCAGTTTTTTTCGTTATGCAGCTTGACCAATGGTCATATTGAGATTCATGGAAACCCATTGGAAGACTCTGGCGTTGTCAACACGAAATCTCATTAGGTGAATGAAACTTAATTTAATGAATAATGAAAACGTAAAATTTTAACGAAGGTTTATCGAACTGATCATATACTGACAAGTGACTCTATGCGTACCACAGTTTGTTGCAGGTCCCCTTGGATCTGGAGGCACTAGGCCTAAGCCTACGTAGGGTATTGGTAACTCCGGCTCTGCTTTCAACGATTGAACACAAAAGGTAGATTTTCGTTACCCTTTAAACAAAAACACCTTATCATTAATTTGCGGAATATTCAACATGCAGTGCGTTCCAGGACGTCACGCATGCTTTAAGTATGCAGCATGTCAAAATTACAAGAGCAAAATCACTGCAGTTAATATCATAACAACGTTCCCTTTTTTGCAGTGAAAGAAAGCATCTTCTACAATCCTTCCTCAGACAAAATGGTTGGATTTGTGGAACTTGGTCCCTTTGGACCCTCATCTGAAATAGCAGCAACTCACGCTCTGCAATTTTATGCTAGGGCTGTTACGTGCAAATTTTCCCGTCCTATAACATTTTTTCCAACAAAAAATCTACAAGCACAACAATTGGTTAGCATATTTTGGGAGACTGGAGAATCTCTGGTTTCATGCGGTTTTGATGTATTGGGAGTGATCGCGGATGGATGAAGTTGAAACAGAAAGTTGTTTCAATTTAATGAACAATGAAAACCTGGCTGTGCCGTACAGATGCATCAACATATATCGTCCTGCGGTACCGATGTTTTTGATTAGGGACTGGCCACATTTGCTGAACACAGCTTGCAACAACATTAGATCCAGTGGTCCGAATGGAAGCAAGTTTTTAAAGTTTGTTCAGCATTTTATTTTGTGGAAGCATTTACTAAAAGTGCCAAGTTTATTCAAAACTACAGAATTGCGTTGTTGCAAACTGACAGCTGCCCATTTCTCTTGTAAAAGCTACTCTGAAATGCGCGTGTCTTATGCAGTGCAACTATTGTCGAACTCCATGTCTTAACTTATGTAGAAACGTGGTGGTCTTGAAATACAAAAGAGTGCTTGGTTTGCAAAGCTCATGGACAGATGGTTTGACCTAATGAAAACCCGATTGCCCCCTGGTTACAACAAGGATTAGTACCCATACTCAGTGGCGATTCTAAGGGGGGGCTGGGTGGTCTATGGCCCCCCAGTTTTTTGCTTGGCCCTCCGTTTTCCCCCCCATTTTTTTCTTACTTTCCCGTTTAAGTTTGTTTGGTTGACACATACAGAAAATGGTTTATTTTTATGTGCTTTGTAATAAGAATATTTTGATGAAACTAGTTGGATATCAACAGCCCACTTGTCTCTGTGTCATGATGGAATTCGTGGACGGAACCATTTCACTTTCATGTGAATTGTGTTCACTTTCTAAAGCTGCTTTCGTTCATGTGAGGCCGGCACAATTGTGTACGGAAAACAGTATTTGGATTTACACGTGCAGTGCTGTGGAAGTTACATGGTTCGCATAGAATTTTCGACATAGCAGTACACGTGTGTGATTGCATTTACAGTGGCGTTTAGGTGTCTCTAGCGATTAATAACGCTAGTTCATCTTTTTTATGATATTCACAAGCCTATGTTGGGTTTGATAGGGTTAATCAAAGCAACTTTATCTTGAAAACAATGAAAAATCACCATGCAAGGTAAATATTTATGTTGCCCCCCTAATTGTTCCTTGGCCCCGCAGTGCCCCCCCCCACTTTTTTCATTCTAGAATCGCCACTGCCCATACTGCTCGAAACAAGACACCCGCTTGGCAATACTGAAACAAACGTTCCTGCAAGAACTGGAACGTTGGAGAAACAGTACAGACCCCGCTTTACGAAGCAAACAGTTCTTAAGCCACCAGACCTACAATGGTCTTGTTGCATCAACTTTGGCAGTGTCAGAACTAGTACAACACGTGTTAGAAAATTCTCCTGAAGGCACGTTTGTTCTTACGAAACGAATAAATCAGGATCAACTTGAGGCATATTTTAGCAGCATGAGGTGGTTGGGTCGGCGCAATGAAATGCCTGCTATTAATCAATAGTGTCAGTTCACCAACATCATTTGTACTGTACTAAGAAAAAAAAGAGAAATTAAAGGTTTAAATGTCGATCGTAAAATTAATTGAATAGAAGGCTCCATTACTCACGAGCCAATGCCAAAGCGCAAGAGTTCCAAAGTGTGCGGTCTGACTTTTGAAGCAACGCAAACGTGAACCAGACAGATGGCTGCATGGTTGAACGTAAACATACAAATTCTGCACTGTTGTTAATCTTTAACATCTCAAAGCAGGCCCGTAACCAAGGGGGGCACAGGGGGGGGAGAACACCCCTCTAGACATATTTTCGCCCTCCCTGGAAAAATGTGTTGGATATAATTTAAAACTATTGGACACAGTTCAATCAATTTAGGCCCCTCTAAGAAAACTCTTCGCCCCTCCTGGTGTCCCAAGCTGGTAAAAGGCCGGTCTCAAAGTATAGAAACTGGTTTGATGTTGTTACAAGATTTAGCATATGTTTTTTGCCTTTTCCTGAATGTTGGCTTCAACTATCAGAGAAATGATGGACGTTTTTTTGTGAGGAATACACGCTTCAAAGCAGACGCAAAGTGCGACATTTCCTTGTAATGTTTCAAAGCGGTAAAACGCAGTAATTGAACGAAGCACAGCAGCTCTTCGTCTCACCTGTTGTGAACTGCGCTGATGTGTGGAAGCATCTGTTATAAAGTAATTATTCAAACTTTACTGTTTTTCAGTGTTTTTTGTAAACTTATATTTTGGTCAAAGGACAATGACAGATCGGAGCTCATTTTCCTACTTTTCTGGTTACCTCGTATTTTAATGAATAGACGACAAATTTTTACCACTTTTTGGTGCAAAGAAACGCTTTCGATAACATTTGGAAATAAATGTTTCACAAAAGAGAACTCAATGATTTTGAAAACAGGCTCAGCTACAGCATCCTTTGTACAGAAGCGTCGGAAGGTAGTTTCCACTTAAACTAGAAATCAGACTAGTTCCCTGCGAGGTATAGTCAAGGATCCAAAAGATAATGACATATAACACGCAGGGCCGGCCCTTCACCGATGGACCGATTGCTTCCAATCGGGCCCCGCTCTACGCCCACTAACCTACGCAAACTTACACTTTCTATTGAAGCTGCTTATGTAGTGCCAGCGCTGGGCCCACAGTAGAATTTGCCTAATTCGTCACCTCAAGGGGATTAGAAAAAAGTGACGAATTAGGCGAACTGAGGAATTATGCAAACAGGTGAAAACTCTAACACAGCAGCTCGTGTACTTTATCATAGTAACTCGTATACACAGTGCTCTTATTTGCAGTAAAATACAACTTTATGGCGTTATGGTTGAATACAACAATTGATTAAACTCTTCCGCGTTCTCTCAATGGGGAGTCGGGTTGCGCTTCGAACCTCGTGTATAAATTCGATAAACAAATTGCGAAGCGCAACAATTATCAAATAACGATCCTTAATTTGTTTGAATTCCCATACGTACTAGCTGCTTAGATATCAAAAGCGAAATTGCAAATTACGAATTAGACGAACTAAACGCTTCTTAGGGATAGAAAGAGGTGACGAATTAAGCAAATTGACGAATTAGACGATGGCGAATTAGACGAACACAAATGTACACAAAAGATAGGGATTCTGCCGGGACCGGCGAAAAAGTGACGAATTAAGCGAATTGACGAATTAGACGAGTTCTACTGCATTTTGAAGCGTGGTATCCGTATTTCCTACGAAAATCAAAGTGAACAGCACGATTTCAACACTCGTTTTTCTAAAATGTGTGGTCTAATTTTTCAATAGCAGCTAATTACGCCAGAGAAGGTTTGAGTTATGAAGCTGTTTTCTCTTTCAGATAGTTGTAAGCGTTTCGCACTTGGCAGGTCAAATTTCAATAGTACAGTAGCTGTAAGATATGGTTCCGACAGTAGTTGATGTTTCAATAGTTACTGCCAATTGTCTTCTAAAGGTTAAGTTGAGTTCGTTATTTAAAATGTCAGTTTCCTTCATAGAAAGTAGAGAGGTTTTGGGCATTGAAGCACATTTTTCAAAATCCTTAGTTTTGTGGGGTCTTTCCTTGCGCCCTCCCCACTTTGCCTCCTTTTTCCCCAGTCAGTTCCCCCCATGTCCCAGCCTGCCCCATTTTCCTTTGACCACAGCCTGCCCCCTTTGCCAGGCCTCCCCTGTTGGTTCCCCTATCACCCTGTCGCCCTCTTGGTTTCCCATGTCAGCCTGTCCTGTATCCATGAGGTTGAGTTTGTATTTTGTCAGGCCTGATGATTCGTTTGTCGTCATTGGCGCAGAGAGCTATTTTATTCACTTGTTCTGTGGAGAGATTGTGTTTGCGACTTCGAATGACATTCATCGTCCTCAACACTTCTTTTCCTGAGAACAAGACGTCTTTGTAACCATTGAGAGAAATTTTGTTTCTTATGACATTTCTCTTGACGCCCTTACACTTTGATTCTTCTTCACCATCGAGTTTCTTGATTGCGTAGAGTTTTGCTCGCAAGCCAACAAACTCTATGATTATTTCCCCACCAGCCTCATCCTTAAACATTCCTGGAACCTTCTTGTCGATTCCTGTTGGAATGCCTGAAGGATGGTTTAGTGAGAAATTTGATGTGTCGAATTTTTCTTAGACGTCAGCTGAAATATCTTTGAAAAAATCTTCTGTTTCGATTTCATAGCAAAGACTGTCAGTGTCTGTGAACAACAGATTTGCCTTCGAGCCGAATTTTGTATTTTATCAGGCCTGATTATTCGTTAGTCATTATTGGTAGAGATAGCTATATTGTTGACACTCTCAATGAATTGTTGGTGACGCGTTTCACGCTTCAGTGGCTCTCCCAACATTTGCGTGAGAAACCAGAGTTTGACTCGATGCACGATTCTTTTGTTGTCAAAAGGCGTGACGGTTCAAGCCTACCCAAGCGCACAACAACTTCAGACTTCATGCAGTCAGTATCAAAGTGCTTGTTGAAGTTGTCAGGTTTTGGGTGATTGGGTTTGCATGTTTCTAACTTATCATTTGAAAGATTGTGTTCAGTTTCGCCATAGGTTTAGGTTTGCATGTTTCTAACTTGATTGGTCGAAATTTTGTGTTCATTTTCGGCATAGGCTAATAATGGTTCATGCTGCTTGTGTCTTCATATGAAAAAGTGCATTACTAATTTTTTTATTTGTATTATGCATTCATTGTTTAGTAACAGAGACTGAGTATTCATTAGTTGTAATTAACCTGTTTTTTTCAAATCTGAACTCAAAAAGATCGCACAGAGCTTCTCTTATTGAATGTTTAAGAAATTTCTGGGCAATAGGTTTAAGACTGTGTAACCTTTGCTTCTGTTTCAAGTATGGCTGTAGCATAATCGCTTTTCTTTTTTGTTTGTAATGCTTTGCCTTTAATTTTGATTGATAATCAATGTTTTTGAAATTTTTCTTCAAGCCTTACCTCAGATTATGAGAGAATTGATTACTTTTGCATTATTTATTAATGTAATTAATTTGCAAGCAATTCGCAAAGATATCTTTGATGTGAGCAAAACAACTCCCACTTACATGAAAAAATTTTCTTTACCCAATCCCAATTTAGGTCTAGAAATCACATGCAAACCCCATACCACAAAATTCTCCAAACCAGGTAGTTGAATTCGACTGTTCCAAATCAGACTACCCCATACCACACAATTTTCCAAACCAAGATTTCAATAAGACGTCGAATTCGACTGTTCCAAATCATACTACTCCATTCCACACAGTTCTCCAAATCGCTGTCAGCTGAGGCATGAGGCCTCTGTCCTTACACAAGCATTGGGCCATCTGAGCTTTGTTCAAAGATGGCAGTTCATGCTACGATGTTTTGAGAAAAGAGCAAACTTTCAAGGTGTGTTGCTCATTTTGTGACAAAGCACTATCGTCAAAATATGGTTATAGCCTTGAAGACTATAATCATAATCTGGTTTTAATCATTGGCAGTTTTTTGAAAAAAGATTTTGTTAATATTCAACACGTATTTTCTGCCCATTTCTCTGGAAAATGAGGCTTTTATCACTGATGACAACGGCAAAAGCTTCTGTGTTTGCTGCTACGTTTGCTGAGAACTGAACTTTGATAAGAATGTCAGTCACAGAGTTTTTGAATTTATCGCTCTGTTTTGAGACGTCAAAGACAAACATTGGGAACAATTCCTTGTAGTCTGCGGGGGTTATATTTGGAGAAGAAATCAACTCTTCAATATTGTAAAACTTTGTACGAAAAGCGGTGGCACCACTGTAAACTCTTGAGAATTTTTGCTGAGTAAAGTTGGTGTCATCATAATCAATCTCAGGGTATCGCCTACTATTCAGCATCACAAACATGTTAGTGAGATTACAATGATTAAAAATTGATGTGTTGTGTTCCTGGTTTCCAGCTTTATCTGTCTGAAAAGCTACAATTATCTAGCGAGGCTTTTCCGGGGCTGATTTCACCAGCAATCGCCAAGTGAAATTTCTCGTTTGCGGGACTGGGATTGAGTCACATTGAATCATCCGGTAGCCGACTGGGACACTTGATTTTGATTCACTTGTTTTGTAGAGTGCAAGTCTTTCTTGCAAATTTGGAGTCACATGTGGCATATACCAAGACAGTTTTGTCAAAAAAACCTTTCCTGCATCAGCCGCATTGTTTCTGAAAATCGCATCATTATCACCCTTTCTTACGAGAGTTAGTTGATGTTTAAAACCGTAAACAACTTTCTCATAGTCATCACAAAACCCAAAGATGTGTTTCAGTGGGATTCTGAATGAAAATGTGCCTCTTGGGTCAGGCTTTTGAATGATATAACCATGCCGAATTTTAAAGCCATTATTCTGATTATTTCCAGCAATTGAAGCGTCTGTGCCTGAATCTTCATCCACAATTGGTTCAGGTCTGTGCTTTTTTGACAATCATCTGGAAATTTCAACAGCCCAAGCATCGTTGTTGCCTGCCCAGGGTGAAACAGACTTTCAATCTCTTGTCCTGAAAGTTGGTATTTTATGTTGCTGAACAGATGCATCATAGCATTGTTTGTTAGCGTGATGATGTCAGCATTGGCGTAAGCAGCGTCGTCGGCGTTTTTCACCAACTTACTGTCGAAAACTAGATAACTTTCACTCGGATGTGTGAACAAGTCTTGCGTTTCAATATTTAATCTAATTTCACCCGGTCTATTCAGGTCAGCGTCGGTGATTGGTTCGTAACTATGAAATTCATATTCTGAAATCGATTCATCGATTTCAAGTTTTTCGGTGATGTTTAGAATGTTGTTCATTTATTATAGACGTTTTTTTGTTTTCACTTTAAAAATCAGGTATTGCCCCTAGTTTATAACTCAATACTCCGTTAAAACATTTGAGTTCTTCAATTTCTCTTTTTAGTTCAAAGATTTCGTCTTTGAGGGCTACAAGATCTCTATAAACATCTTTGATTTTCTCTGAATCGTTCATTTATTATATGTATTGTTTATTCATTCGTTTAACAAGGTCTTGTATTTTGATCGCGCGCTGCCCCGACCCAGCTATCAAGTTGTTCAAATTTTTTGCCACCTGCTGTGCCTTCTGAGATGTTGCTCCTTGAGGTGCAAGCGGGGGTATTGAAGACAAAAATTTTGATAAAATTTGTTGTGATTTTGTAGTCATCTTTGAACTTGCAAAATCAATAGCTTTTTGTCCAGCCTTTTGCCCAGCACTGCAAGCAATGTTCAAAGCTGTGGCGACAACTTGCTTTTTACTGATGAATCCTGACAAAAAGTCTTTGAGCTTTGAAAAAATCCCAGAGTCACCAACTTGATACTTTCTTTGATAACCACGTTTAATAATTAACATCTTTATTTAATGCTAGCATTAAGTTTTTATAAGCATCATGAGACAAAATTTTTTGCCTCAAAAGTTCATCACAAATGCTGACGATTTCGTTTCGAAGACCAGTGTTTCCTGCTTGTTTTGAAGGTATCAACAATTCCAACCGTTCACACAAGGCGTTTGGGTCACTTGGGAGAAAGACTCCTCGGCCCTGCTTTTTATTTTGTAGTCGTTTTATAAATTTCAATTTGTTACTGTTGGGAACTCGCAACTTTTTTTGCCTACGATTATCAACAGTATACAAGGCATTTGTTTTATCAATAATATCCAAATATTTATCTTTGTCTTCTTCTGTAGCAAAACCATCCGCCGTTTTTTTCATAACAATTAAATCCCAAAAACCAGGTGTTCCATGATACCTTTTATCACCAATAATCAAATCATTTCCATCTATACTAACCTCAGCATTACCAAGAAGAAATTGTCCATCTTTATCTTTTAATCCAAAGGTATGAACACCAGGCTTTCCATGCGAAGCACGCGTGTATTGGTCTGCGATTCTCCCAATATTAATTGGCAATGAATGTTCAGCGGGACCGACAGCGGCAGCGTCTGGCAATGCTTCAGGTTGTCCTTCGACTTAACCCCAAGGCAATGCTGGCGGCATATTTTCAATTGCTTCTTGATGTGGAGTAAATTGAAAAACAATTTCTTCAGATGACTTTTTCTGTTGTTCAGTTATTGGTTTAAATATATTTCCAAAAATCTTCATAAGTGATTTTTCACCCAATCGTTCTGAGCGAAAATTTTCTTGAATTTTGTTCATGGTTTTGAGATATTCTTCGACAAGTTTGTCACGTTTTGACGGATCTTTCATTTTAAAAAAACTGATTCATTTTATGTTAAATTTTTCAGGACATGTTTTGGAAATTTTTGGACGTGTTTTGGACCTATTTTGGAGTTCCAATTTTGGGCCCCCATAATTGGAGGACCAATTCTGG
>Ga0210059_1017754_pt1 | contig 10102 bp, 7 predicted proteins | sample Ectturendosymbi2_FD_188042 | JGI IMG/M metagenome (GOLD analysis project Ga0210059, IMG submission 188042) | Ecteinascidia turbinata endosymbiont from Florida, USA - Sample 2 (SPAdes) (version 2) | ecosystem: Host-associated > Tunicates > Ascidians > Unclassified | place: Key West, Florida...
GCGTCACGTTGCATGCGTAACTTGCCTTCGTTCTGTTTCTTTTGTGCGGTGTGCTTTCATTAGCGTAGCATGCATCTGCAAACACGACTGCCGTCACGACATTATTATGACTGATGAAGTTGAACTCATGAACATGATTTTTCAACACATGTTTCTGTCTGGCAAAACCGATGTCGATAGAAGCGCAGGTGCGTTTTCACGAAGGCTCTGGTGCGTTGCCACCTTTAAGTGCAGCCTTACTTTAATGAGATGCTTTGCAGCGCAACCTTTCTAGTCATACCAGCGAGGTCACTAAGGCGAAACATAATGATTTGACGTTGAAGGCTGTACAATCAAGTGAAGTTATCCTTTTAAAGGCGGAGTAGGTCTCTTTCTGAAAGTACTACACAGACCATTGACAGCTCCCCTTGTTGCAAAACTGGCCCCTCCAGTGGCCCCCCCAAATGAAAATGTCTGTCTCCGCCCCTGTTTGTAGTGAATCCAAACGCCAGTGAAGCATAAAAGTGTTAACAATTTCAAAAATGTTTGCTTGATCTGCGTTTTCATAATTCATCATCGGGAAACGATAAAATGAAAGGGGTTCACAAATAAATATGTCTTAAATTGTTTCGCAAGAAGGTGTTTGTTGAAAAGCTATCAGTATTTTTCTGCCCTAAAATCTGTTTAGTTGCGCTAAAATCCGGTATGCGATACGCTTTTCAGTTATCAACATCTCCCAATATTTCCGATCCTTTGGATTTAAATCGATCCTTAGAAATTATTTTTGATATTCGGGTTATCATTTTCGTCAAGCCAGTTTAATTTGAGGCGTTCTGCAGAAAACAGTGAATTTTTTGCCAAATGCGATTTGCCATGAAATTATTTTACAGAAACGTATACAGGTTGTGACAGACAGTTATAACTTTTATCTGAGTGAATGCTCGGCAACTCGTATATTTCACTAGCAGATCATATGTGTTAATCACGACCACAAACATATTTTCCCCAGGAATTGATCACAAAACATATTTTGCCGAAAGATATTGCACAATTAAGTATTCTTCATGAAGGCGATGAAATCTAATCAATCAGCAAAACGTTTTAATGGGAAATCGATTTCACGTAAAACTACGCACCCCCAGGCCTGAAATCCTATTCAAATAGAATATTGAACAAGCATTTTTGTTTCGTTTAAAGGATGTCTTGGTCAATAAAAGCAAAAACATTAATTGGAAAACGATGATTAAATGAAAACAAGTCGTAATGTGAACTGTGTCACCAAAGGTGTAATTTTATTGTGCAGTATTTTCATGGTTCCGGTAACTGCGGCTTAATCCTGTAAATCAATGCTCATCAATGCTCCGTTCATCAATGCTCCGTTTGAAATGTAGTTTCAGTCTCTTGATGATAGCACAAAGATAAAAAATTGAAGAGGTCGTTGTGAAAAGGCTTTGAATGAAGGAGTTGCGTAGCGCTTATCCGTATATTCAACCTTACCAGATGTAAACGGAATCACCGCCGTAACGAACACATTTCGGTGCAATTTCTATTTTTTCAGTTGGATGTCAATATCGGGATCTGATTTGTACTCATTTCACTTCAGCAACGAATCACGTGCCCGTCAGAATGTTTATCGTTCCATTCCCTGGGACAACAAACGCAGAGTCTTGTTTACGGAAGTGATGTCTACGCTGAGGAATCTTCCATATGTCTTGCTGCTTTACATAAGGGTTATGTGCAAGGTGAAACAAAAACAAACTTTTAGCTTAGGAATCGTTTCGTGTACAGGCACAAAACCGATACTGGCGGTAAAAGTCTGATGCACTGATTATCTACATTTTACAGAAAAACTGGCAAACATTGAAATTTCTGTGTTCCTTTGAATAATGCTTCTTAGAACAAAATGAAGCAGTAAAAATTAAATAATTTTTTTCAGATGCTGGAGGGACGTTGAAGGTCATAAAAACATCTGGAAGACAAAGTTATTTCGGTTCAAACCGAAACAGAATCACAAGCTTTTCGCACGGCCCTTCGAATTATTCCTTTGAATTCGCAGGTAATTTAAAACGTATTTGAAAAACAGCAGCTGGACGAGATTCGAAATGTGAGGGACTTAAGGAATACAAAAGATGGTCTGTATTATCTACATTCTACTGCATGCTGCTTTAAGAATGGAAAGTCAGAAAAGAGTATATTTGCTACAACGGGTACCATATCGAGGAAGCTTTTACTTTCTCAGATGAAAAGTGACCATTTATTCTGAGAGTTGTCTCGTAAGTTTATCGAAAATTTTTGTGCTGTTAAGCCGGTTGGCCATTTGAATTAAAATACGCATTTGAACATTGCACAGGTGATCCGTTTATATTTCCATATAAATGAGAAGGAAAATTCTCAGCAGTAAAAATACAAACTGTGAATTGTTTCTTTCTTTGCCTTAACTTTTTTGGCAAAGTGTTAAAGCGTTAAACTTAACCTGCTCTGAAGTGATGAAACTTGACTGTACAAATTGTGCACTTATTAAGAATGCGTGACGGGCCGAATGTAATAAAGATTAACATTGAATTAAAAAAAAACTTTTTTTAAACACATTTTTAAAAATTTGACTTGGTCTTTCTATTTCCCTTCCTTTATAAGAATTAAATGCCTCGTTAGAGAAATCAACTACAGCAAACAGCGATTATTATTTTTCAGTTGCAGCGTCTTGCACGACGAGAGGGAAGCAGCTTGCTAAGAGGCTTGACGTGACGTGTCCTCCTGGTTGTGGAAGACAATCCGAAAAGTTGTGGGGAACTGGTTATTTACACGGATGATTCCTATGTCTATGCAGCTGCTGTGCACGATGGCGTGATTGATGCCGGTAAACCTTCACTTCCGGAAAGATGATCTATTTTGCAAAAAACTGCCAACAAATGCCTTGTTTGGGAGACAATTATTAAATTCAGGAAACGGGAAAAACGTTTGAGTTTTGATTAATAAAGCTTGAAAGCCTTTTCACTGCACGGGAAAGCATTTGTTATGTTGCTATTGTACTGTGATAACCACCATTAACTTTATATGCCGCTAGCACACAATGCCTGCGTGGGCGTTGGAAGGGGGTGCCGGGGGCGTTGGAAGGGGGTGCCGGGGGTCAAGGCCCTGCCCTGAATTTAGAAGTTTGATATTTTTCTGTTAAATTTTCAGCAAAAATGCTTTTCTGAGTTTCGAGTGGGTAAAATGAAGCTTCAGCTTCACCACTTCTTCTCCCCACTGGATAAATCCTTTTGGATACTCTGGAAAAATCCACTATTGGCTCCCCCCGAAAAAAGCTTCCGACTCCGATGAATGCCTGGCAGTGTAGGATTTTGACATTTTGCTTAAATGTTATCAGACTGTCTCACCAAGAACTTCGAGAAGTATGTCAAAAATAATGTTTTGTTTAAAATTTCTGGGTTATGCGATAATGAACTTTTTAAAATAGTTTTAGTCGAATAGGCTGTGAAAAGTTAATGTTATTTTACCGTTAACGCTTTGATTTAGTGCAGACACCTTTGAATGTTACAAAAATATTATGCACGAAGAATTTGCTTAAATAATTTTTTTTACAAACAACAAGTCTATTGAAACAAAAAAGAGCAATACACGCCAACAGCACTGGTCAAACTCTTTGGTAATGACTTTACTATGAACGCCACAAATGAAAAGAAAAAGAAAGATAGATTAAATCTTATTATTTTTTAAGAGCAAGGAACTTTGAAAACAAATGTGTGGAGTTATTTTTTGATCGTCAAGGATGTTTTATACGATTAATTCCAGTGACAGATATCGGCGGAAAAGTCAGTTTCTTTAAGTTCAACGGCGTGTCGAAGTACACCGGATCAAAGCAGGATGGCCTACTCAGCAAGTCGTACGGAAGATGGAATTCATCGTTTTCTTTCAAAGGTGATATAACAGAACATCAAAGTCTTAAATCGCGTTACTGCAAAAAATGCTGCAAGTTGGCGGGGCAGTGTTCTGATTAAAAGTGGATGGTACATGAAATGAGGAAAAGTGGTTTAATTTGATTGAACAGTTATCTGTTTTCCTAGTGATTTACATTTGAAACAATTTGCAGATTTTTGCGAAAGGAAACTGAGCGACTCTGACCCCGACGTGATTAGTGTGCTCGGCCCCTCCGGGTGCGTCGGTAACGGTTTGAATTTGTGGGGAACTGGTATCTACTCTGGCAACTCTCATGTTTTTTCCGCTGCCATCCATGCTGGAATGTTAACAGGTAACAATACATGACAAAAATATCAATGGCAAACTTTGACATCAGGTTTCGTTCACAGCAACCGTTTTCAACGCCACTATTTTCGTGGCTGCATTTTCATACCTTTGTGCTTCCGCAGTTTGCCTCGTTGAGCAAGTGGATTTTTCTGGTAACTACAGTATATTGTCTGTTGACCACCAACGAGGAGAACACCGAAATAGGAAGCAGCTATAGTTAGTGGTGACGTCATCAAAGATAGGTGACGTTCTAGAATTCACACGCCTGCTTGAGCTGCTCGCCTGCATTTTCCTGTAAGATTGTCAGATGTCAAAATATTTATTTGTTATGATGTCAAAATATATATTTCTTATTTATTTTGTTTATGAATATTTCATTTCATGAGTACTTCCTGTACGGGAAAACTTTTGTTACTGTTTTCTGCTCTATTTCGATTTCAAACAGACGTCACATGCAATAAATATGAAACCTCAGCTAAGTTTAATTCTATAATAGCTCAGTGGCGGGCGGCAATAGCTCAGTCATGAAGTGTCCATCTCCCAACTGGAAGGTTGGGTGTTCGATTCACCGGAAATTGCCGTAGCGTTCCTTGGGCACGAGCGTTCGCCCCGGCAAGAAGCAAATTTCAAGCTTCGGCCTTCCGCCAAATGCCGTCGCTAAAATCATATTTAATTCCGTACAAAAAAACACAAGAGAGTTATGCGGCAACTTCTTGTTATAAGTTGTTAATTTATTTGTTTCTGTGCTGTTATCGTACGTATATGGTGGCCTCTCCTCGTCAGATTGATTGCTTTCTTGGTCTCCGCTGCTTGGCCATTTCATTCGTCTGTTGACTGAGAACTGGTAGCGTCACCTTGGCTGCTTGTCGGTTGTGTATAATTCTTTTGTATGTTCATTTGCAGTTAAGGTAAATAAAGCTCATTTTGAGTTTAATGTTTAATCTATTACAATTTATTTGACTTAGCTTTGTGGAGAAGTGCCTGCGCCCTGAGCGCTTTGTTGCTGAGGCGAATGCTCAAGATTCACGCAAAAAGTCGAAACATTGGAAATATACCTTTCCCAAGTATCTTGCGAAATTGAGAGACAACTGATGCGAATAAGCTTGATATTTTATGTAACTTCGTTGAGGAGTCGGTTTTCAAACACATCAGCGAATCCAGCAGCTACGAAAATGCGATGGAAATTTTGCAACAGGTTTATGCGAAAACTCTAAATGAAATATTTGCGAGGCGTTTGCTCCACAGTTGCAAACAGCAATTAGGCGAATCTGTTGACGAGTCCTTGCAAAGACTGAAGGTTTTTAGTGCAGACTGTAACAATGCCGCTGGAATGGCGGAGACATGCCGCGATGAAGCTATACGAGCAGTGCCGGATTAACAATAGTAACAAATGTAGCAATTGCTACGGGCCCCGCGGTTTTCTGCAATAAATTTTATTCATTGCATTATATACAAGACATTTTTCAATCTAAGAATTCAGTATTTTGCTAAATTTGCCGTACGTAGTAAGCAAAGATTTTCAATTGAAGGCTGTCTGTATCCAGAAATTCTTGTTTTGATTCTTTTTTATACAGTTACCTAACAAAAGGCATAAAGTTGCGGTCAGCAGTGTTGCCATTTTAGCTGATTTGCTGCTAGATTTAGCAGGATTTTCTCCGTGTAGCTGTAAAATTTCCAAAAAAATATGCTTCTCTTCTTTATGGCATTTCTGATTGGGTAACAACAGGAATAAGCGCAACCAGCTGCCTGCAATTATTTGGAATTTTTATTACGATGCAACGAAGCTGGTTTAAGCAGCTAATTGTATCATAATAACAAGTAATAAGATAGTATGGTGAAACTTAAATAATTTGCTTGTGTACTTAGTGAGCGCATTAGGTCAAAAGACAACATTGGCAGAATATGTTTTTATCCCACCACACGATATTTCCAAGTGGTTCAGATACACTAGTAAGTATAGTAATGTCTGGTGAAAATTTCATGGTACCTAAGCTGCCAAACGTTTCGACATACTGTATATGGTTACAAGAATCAGCACTTAAACGGTGGCTCAATGCCTGCTGCCTATCCTGCTGATTCAAGAAAAGCCTTTTGCTAAGTTTGCAATAATGCAATCATAGCGAAACACTGTGAGCTTGTTGAAAGACATAACTGGAAGTAAAAGCACTCTGATAAGACTAAAGTATTTCTTGCATGCCCCAAATGTAACACAAAGCTTTAAGTTACAAAAACGAGACTTAGAAAGTTGTAGGGCTAAAGCTATGCTCAGAATGTTTATCGTTGAGCATTGTTCTTCTGTATAAAAACATGTAACCATTTGAAAGAGATCGTCAAGAACTGTGTGTCATACAAAAAATGAGGTATGCTGCAGTCACGTTGCTCAAAATGTTGACTGAAAGAAAATTGTGGGCCGAAAAGTGTGTTGGTCAAGATCTCCATTTTCAGCCCATGCTCATTGAGAGCGAGTGCAAGACGAAAAATTAGTGTAATACATAACCTTATATGTTTCTTTTAATCACCTTAAAAATAACAGATTTCTTAACAGAGTTTCACTGCTTTTAGTAGATTTTAGCAGAAAATTTGTGAAAAGACTTTTAGCAGAATCTAGCAGTTTTTTGTGACACCATTTAGCAGATTAAGGTCACAACCATCTGGCAACACTGGTGGTCAGCATGATACACTTAGACTGTCATTTCACAATGCGAACTGGAGAGAGCATGCTGAGAATAAAACTAGTAGCACGGATGACTCGCCCATATACTTCATGTTTTAACAGGTGCTGAGGTGTTTTTTAACTTGGGCCCCGCGCTACCTTAATCCGGCACTGTATACGAGATGCTTTTATTACGGGAATATCGTCGTCAGCAATGCACCAAAGACTCCTGGAAGGACGAGGTGACGATTTAACGCTTACGGTATCATTGACAAACAAGGTATCTTGAAAATGCCTACAATGACTCCGCCTACAAGTATTGCGCAAATGCCTACAAGTATTACGCAACTTTTCCGCAACCGTACAGTGCTGTGACAACAGATGCTTGCCAGTCGACATTGAATGAAAGCAAGGTTGTGCATGCTGAAGCAAGTTCGTGCTCCGCAGCCTCTCCAGAAACGAAAAGGAAAATGCTGGTATTGCGGAAGATGCAGACACCCACGTCAGCTTTGTCCCGCTCGAAATGCGATTTGTTTCAAGTGCAGTATAAAAGGACACTCTGCTCAAGTTTGTCGAGAAGCAAATCCATCTCGAGGGATTTCCGCTGCAATGGAAAAACCTGTGCTACAAGGTTTGAGACCTGAGACAAATTTCATCAGCGGCACTCAAGTCCTGGTTTATATCAACGTGAATGGCATCACGGCGGAGACGTTGGTTGACACAGGGTCAATGTTTTGTCACATAAGTGAGACCTTTCAGCGTTTGGTCCGTTCTCCACTGGGTTGCTCTACCAAGCAGATAGGATTTGCAGTGAAGGGTTGCGTGTCGAAGTGTCAGGCGAATGCGAAGTTTCCGCGCGGATAGGAAATCGTGAGTATCCTAATGTAACAATGTGCGTTATGGATGGCTTACGTACTGACGTTATACTGAGGAGAGATTTTATGGCGCAACATAGTAGTGTGAATTTTAATTTTGGGGTATCTCAACCTCTGCTAAATCTGGGAACGCTTGAGGCCTTAAAAACTTTATCAGAACCTCGACTTTTTGACTTCTTAAAGGAGGATTGCCAACCAATTGTGACCAAGCCTAGACGTTATTCAAATGAAGATCGTACATTCATTGCACAAAAAGGGCGCGAACTCCTGCAAGATGGACTGATTCAGAGAAGTAATTATCCGAGGCGAGCTCAGTCCCATGTTATCACTAAAGAAAGTATCAAAAAAGCGTCTTTGCATCGATTATAGTCAGACTATTAACAAGTTCACTCTTCTCGATGGATACCCGTTACCATGTATGCGTGATGTGGTAGACAAACTTGCGCAATAAAATGTGTACTTTTCCACGCTTGCAACAATTACAGGCTCTAGCTTTGCAGCCGGCTGTTTGAGGAATCTCCTGCCTGGTTCTGCTCCCATCTTCTTGCAATGATTCAAGCTTGTACTTACCATTCAGCAAAAATTGTAAAGCCACAGCAGTGACCCACACCAAGCGAATCAATCGTAATGTATTGCGTAAGGAAACTAGTTTCGTGTGTTACACATCTTCAGTCCTGCGCAAGAGTCGACATATGAAACAAAAAGAAAAGAAATTACGCACTGTTGCTAAGATCAAAACTCAAGATTAAAAAAATTGAGCACAATTACAACCCCTCCACAAATCACAGCTACAACACTGTTCAACGAACACAGATCGCAACGGCCAATCGGCACTCTGATTGACAAAAATTACTCTCCGCGTTTAGCGTGGATTCTGTCTCAGACGATCACGTGGTTTACAACAGACCGTAACGTGCAGTGGAGAAAGTCTAGCAGGCCAATTCAAGTTAGTTCGGGCGGTAATTTGAAATGGAGTAATTCGGTAAAAAAGTTTACACTACAGTTGCGGTACAATAAACTATTCCGTTTTTCCAAGCTAAAAATTTCAAGCAACAATTCGTAAGTCATTCCCTTGTCTCTCAAAGCTTTTTAATTGATGTCAACTTCAGTGGAAAGCACCAGCGGCTGGGTTAGCCTCTCTTTATCGAAAACAACAATTGCAGGCTCTAGCTTTGCAGCCGTCTGTTTGAGGAATCTCCTTCCTGGTTCTGCTCCATCTTCTTGCAATGATTCAAGCTTGTACTTATCATTCAGCAATAATTGCAAAGCCACAGCTGTGACCCACACCAAGCGAATCAAGCGCAATTTATTGCGTAAGGAAACTAGTTTCGTGTGTGTTACACATCTTCAGTCCTTATTCAAATAGAATCCATCAGAGTCAATCAGTCAATCAGAGTGCCGAATGACTCAAGATTGCCGAATGGCTCAAGATTGCCGAATGGCTCAGAACTCAAGATTACCAATCAGAGTGCCGAATGGCCGTTACGATCTGGTTCGTTGAACAGTGTTGTAGCTGTGTTTTGTTGAGGGGTTGTAATTGTGCTCAATTTTTGTAATCTTGAGTTTTGATCTTAGCAACAGTGCGTAAGTTTTTTCTTTTTGTTTCAAATGTCGACTTTTGCGCAGGACTGAAGATGTGTAACACACACGAGACTAGTTTCCTTACACAATAAATTGCGATTGATTCACTTGGTGTGGGTCACTGCTGTGTGTTTACAATTATTCCTCCAGGCTTGATATGAAATCAGAATATCACCAGGTTGAACTTCCTGCAGAGAGAGAGAGATAGAGAGAGAGAGAGAGAGAGTTTATTTGCGCAAACATTAAACAATTTCATACAAATTAAAGCTAATGCGCTGGGACACCGAAAAAAAAAACTGTTAAACAGGTTGTCTCGTCGGGCGCCCCTCGACAGTTTCATAAATTCTGATCGTGGTTTAAAGCTGATGGCCGAATTATTGCGAATTTAATAAGGTTATTGTTTTGAAGAGGTTGCAGTCTGCTGGATGATCAACACAGTTGCGCGGGAGTGTTGGGTCGCAACCTGTATCTATCGTAGTTTGCTCAGTTCCGCAAGGAGTTGAGCTTGGCAGAGAAAGTGTAAACCCAGCTAAATGAAACTCTGCCCGGGTTTCCATAACCCTTTCGCATCCAAGCAAACAATTGTTGCTCTGTATCAGTTCATAGTTTTGTGCCAAGAAGTCAAACCTCCCACGTCTGCAAAAAGCAGCCGCTTGAGGAGCCACGCGCACTGTTGTGTACAAGCTTCACAAGTTGCCCAGAAGCATTTCATAATGGTGAAGAAATCCTCCAAGGCGCCGGCCTGCTGCATATGATGGAGAAGAACCTT
>Ga0210059_1017755_pt1 | contig 10101 bp, 3 predicted proteins | sample Ectturendosymbi2_FD_188042 | JGI IMG/M metagenome (GOLD analysis project Ga0210059, IMG submission 188042) | Ecteinascidia turbinata endosymbiont from Florida, USA - Sample 2 (SPAdes) (version 2) | ecosystem: Host-associated > Tunicates > Ascidians > Unclassified | place: Key West, Florida...
AAATCAAATAGGAATTATGATGGAGATAATGTGAACTTCACAAAGATCTGTCCGTGTTTCGGTTTTGCTGATGTAACAAAATATTGATATACGAAGTTCTAAAAATTCGAGACTTCAGCAAACTATTGAGGCTGCTGTTCGCGACCGCACAAAAACTCCTCCGCGAACCATCGATTGGGAAACACTGATCTCAACAATATGGTTATAACAAATTACCTTTAAACCATGACAGAAATTTGTGGAAGTATTGAGACAACGTGTATTACAGGTCTCTTTCGTTGACGCAGCGCTTCAACTTTAATTTGCATGAAATTGCCTAAAGTTTGCAACAATAAAATCAACTAAATAAACAAATGAAGTATTTTCACTGCATGACAACAAACGGTTTCATTTACACAGGGCTACCATATCCTCCTTATTTCTAAGATTTGTCCTTATTTTGCAGTACTACGTCTTAGAAAGTATTACTGTCCTTATTTCTAAGAAATGTCCTTATTTGTGACTTTCATCCTTATTTTTTATTATTTTCTGCAGCATAACAATTTGAAATAAGCAATATCTGATAGACATACAGACTATTTCTATCTCATCGCAAACACTTTGTAATGAAGGTTTTGTGACGTTACAAAAGTTGTATAATTTTGCAGCACAGAGACGTAACGCACTATCAGGCATTGTTGGCACTGTAAACTGTCTACTTTGGTTAAGAATTCTTAGGAAACTGGTTTTCTAGCGAAGGTTTAACATTTAATTGATTCAAGAAATAAGCAAGCGAAAAAACATTTTCCGTGACGATTACAACAAGGAAGTCTGGAATAAGAAATTGCTGAAGCAAATGGTTCCTGAAGATAATTAGGCAAACAATATGATCTGACGTTAGCCGTGCAAACAGAAATATTTTTTTCTTTTTAGGTAATAAAATTAAATTTTCCTCAGCCGTACTTATTTTTGGTTCTAGATGGATGGTAGCCCTGCATATACACCACCTTGTTCACTTTCACGGTCTGAAAAAAGAATCGATGGCACTTTTTTCTGATTCTGCGTTGCTGTTTCTCATTCTCTCTTTCATCTAAATTAGAAGATTCTTGGGCTTTTGCAGCCAGATGCAGTGTAGTACAAGTGTACCGATTATTTGCATAATTTGGTTATTCGCACAGAATTGTACATCAGATTTGTAAACTTAAAACGCTTAATCGCATAGTTAACTTAGGAGTGTAAAGCGCAATGCTCAGATGCTGTGAAAACCTGTAGTTCCACCAACCGAATTAAGCAACTGTTGCCGAAACGACTCTCATCACCGACGTGCCAAAATTAACATAGCGCGTTGAACTTCCAGACTGCAGCACATTGTGTCTCGTCCTTACGGGTGCGAAGCTTTGTCTCGAAAGCAGCACTTTTAAAGTATATTTAATACCAATGGATAACGACCCGACGAAAAACCAGCCCACAGCTACAGACAACTTGTAAGGAGATTTTTTGCCGCTAAAAAGTTTTATGGGCAAATTTGAGGAACATAGGCAAAAGTACCTTTTGCGCAACCAAACATTTTTCAACGTACTTTTTCAAGTAGTTACAGTTCATGTTTAACCATGCTTGCCTTTGCGTTCCAAGAAAAGCTGTGCGCAAGGTAACCAAGGCTCAGCTAGTGGAAAACGAATTGTATTAAGTATGAAAATCTAATGAATTGCATTAATGTGATAAACCTCTTGGCCAAAACGAAATTTCAAATGTAGCAAGCACGGACGAGCAGCCCCAATGGGTATTGCGGCACGTGAGCGCAGTGACCGAGAGAAGCTCACTTCGCGCCATGAATCCTGTTCGAATTACACGTGTTGATACTGAGAGAGCATATGGCGTGATTAGGGTTTGTGTCAAGACTCCGACTTCCTTTTCGGAAAATAAAGTATGTAGATCATCCAAATTACTGGTTGTCATCACTAGGGTGTTTTTGCAACTTTTTTCTACTGCTTCCAACAGCTTCCTAAACACTCAAAATATATGTACTTCAATGTTTTGAGCGGTTTCCAGAAATTTTATATTGCAGCTTTTTCGATTTTTACGCGCAACTTTTCACTGCAATTTTTATGAAGCATTGCGCCAAATGTAAAAGTGTAATTTAAAAAAAATACAACAAAACTTTCAGTTTAGTTCTATTCTCTTTGATTGCATGAAAAAGAGCTATGTGACGGATTATCTGCGTCTCAATGTTATCTATGCCGAAACAGTTGGTTTGCAAGCTAGAAGTTTTACAACCCCAGCACTGTTGCCAAGCTTGCGGTTTTCCCGCGAATTAGGGCTTGTTTTTTTGTGGAGTTGCGGGTTTTTTTAAAGACTTGAGGGTTGCTTGTTTTTGGGCTTGTTTTAACTGAAATTGTGCTTGTTTTTTGCAGATTTCTGTTTTTCTGATTGCTTTTTCTTTAAATTATATGGCAATTTCTGTTTCAATTTGCTCCTAAAGGCATATTGGGCGTGTTTTTGTGAAAATCTGGTCATTTTGGGCTTGTTTTTTCGGTTTGCCACCATGCTTTTTTCTTTCATTTACTTGCTGATTTTTCGTTTTATTGCATTTTCCTACCAACGCATGTTGGGTTTGTTTTTCGGTCAAATTACCTATTTTTGGCTTGTTATTCATATTTTCTTGCTTGTTTTTGCAAAATAACCTGGCATCACCGAACCCCAGCCAAGTGCGACAATACCCGAACTCAATTAAAGGTGGAAGTACGGAAAATCTTGGCTTTTGGCCAAGTCCGGTCTTTCGCTAACCCTTTGTGATTCAACATGTTAGAACACGATTACTAAGCTGCGAAACGTGAAATTTTTTATTTTTTACATTTTTTCATCACGACATAATCAACTAGTGATCTTTGATGTTATTGTATTTCCTCTTGCTGCTTCGTGTTATTTCGTGATTTGAGTCACAAAAATGCATGATTAAACCGTACCATACCGCGCAAACGAAAATAGGTTGCGTCAAGTCTTTCGCAGTCAAATGTGCGCATAAATGCAACTTTCTCACTTTTTTACTGCAACAAAAACTTGCCTTAGTCATCAGAAACAGGCTGTGCTTCTAAGCCATAAATTATTACTTATCGCGTTTCTAAGACAAGTGGGCAGGAAACATTTGGTGAGATGAGCACGACAAACAGGTTGCCCAAAACCGCTTACATGAAATGTAAGTTCTGTTGTGTAATACATTTGAACGTTGCCATTGTACAAAATATTTGTTTCGGCAAGGGCTGTGTGTGTGGAAGTATGTATGTCGAATGCCGCATACAAGCCATCACAGCAAACAGCAGGCCAGTCCGTCAAGACAAATCTGCTGTGAACTAGTTACGCGCGTTAACTCCGAACAAGCGTTGCCGCCATTACAACTGCAGTATATTTCAACTTGTTCGTGATCGAAAATTCTTTATCTTAACCGGCATAATTTACGCAGGCTAGAATTTCTGCAGTGCTTATTATGAACAAATCTGGTGACGTTTTGCCCAATTGCAGCAAAAACTATTTAACAGTTTTGAAAACCACATACAAGCCACATTACTAATTTCGCTTCCACCATCTTTATGAGTTTGCCATCTGAAAACACATTTTCACTACATGCAGTAAGTTTTCTAAGTACTTTTCTTTCCGAAATGAAATAACAGTAAGATAAAACAGTACTGAACTACATGCAGCACTTACTTTCTAGAAGTGCCACTAAGCGGTGATTTTGTAGAGCCTTCTTGTACAGTAGCGTTGTCGGTTGAGCCCAAGTCCACTGCAAGAATATTGCAGAGCCAGTGTTTTCGTCATAAAAAGCCATGTTAACTTTAAAGCGGTGTTTCGCAGATTGTAACCTTCTACGCGAGCAGCAACCATGGTACTGTAGGTAGTCCTGACAAAAGCAATAAATTTTCCTGACTTTTTCCATCACTGTTTACATCTATCAGCAAAAACCTCTTTTCAAGAACTGTACAAAAATCAAAATGGCCATTCAAACGTATAGCTCAGGGGTCGGGAACCTATGGCTCGCGAGCCAGATGTGGCTCTTTTGATGACGGCATCTGGCTCGCTTGATATTTTCTTAACACGATTGTTACGAATGAAACTTTTCTGTAATTTTCCATCTACCAGACAACAAAGCTACACCATGCAGCACTAGAAGTCGCATTAACAGTAAGAAACATGTTATTAAAGAGAAACTTCAGACATTCGCCATTGTTTAAAATTGTTGGTTTTGCTTAAAAATGCATACGTTAGTTAGAAAGTTAGTTGCATTAAGTGTTGAAAAATATTACATGGCTATCACGGGAATACAATTTAAAATATGCAGGTCTCATGGCTCCCTTAGCCAAAAAGGTTCTTGACCCCTGGTATAGCTGGTGGTATCAAACAACTCTTGATAAGAAACAAGGAAAAACACAAAGTAGATTATTTGCATACTGCCGTGCAACATAAGTCCACTGACACACCCACAACAAAACTGACTTTCACAGACAGTTGCATCTCACCTGTACACTATCTATGATTTTCTCCAATTGCTTATCCGTGGTGGAGGTAGGTTCAAGATACTTGTTAGTCACATGCTTTCTTTTAAGTAAACCATGCTTTATTGCATCTATTCCATTTACAGTATTTTACAGCAGCAGCATTGCACTGCAGAACCTACATCTCACAAGATAAGATAACCGTATCTCAACGCCATTCCAACTGAGAACAACACTGCGATGCGCCGGTGCGCCCGCGGTTTCCGCGTCCTTTTTCGCTTTGCAAGTCTCACAGCGGGATCAGCGTCAACGCAACAGATCTCTGCGCCGTGGCCAATCACGATTCAGTCCATCGAGGGCGCACGTAAACAAACCTCGCGATACAACCAAGCAGGGCCGGATTAACCACTTGGCAAACCGGGCAAATGCCCGGGGCCTCGCGCTTTTGGGGGCCTCGCGCTTGAATATCAAAACACTCCTTTACTGGTTTTTCGTGTTTTTAGGCTGTTCAGCAGAAGTCAAAATTGTAGAGCTTTCTTATTACTGCGTTCAGTATATAGGTTAAGGAAACTGACAACTTTGGCATTTACCGTTTTTCAGTCACTTAAAAGAATTGAACTAAACAGCACCACGCTTTATGACCCAAGAACTAGACCGAAATCAGTGCACCCATGGGCACCCATGGGCGTCCGCAGAAACTTTTCCAGGGGGGCAATGTCGAAATTTTGCCTATCTTTTCACTCAGGTTGCTGACTATGCAATGCAAATGTACGTTCACAAAACGCTTTACCCTTTCTACCCCATTAGTCTGTGCTGGTTGAAACTCAATTCTCAATCTTTTGTCTGAAATGTTTTCTACACTTCGGCTATCAGAAATGCTTTTTCTTTTCATAAACTGCCTGATATCCATTTTTTCGAACACTTTCTGCAAATAAGTCATAATTTAAGAATAACTAACACCCAACACGAGCGGTGTAAAAACAAACTGTTTCAAACAACTAGAAGTAAAGCTATATGTTGACATTACTATCGGACAACTTACTAAAGTTAGAACACCACGCAGGCCTAATAAAACTGAGCAGATTATTTACGAAAGCTCGCCACAGCAAATATAGCTTAGAACTTCGTGCTCACTAAGAAGTCAAAACTAAACCTTAATGATAATGACATATTCCCACAAGTTTGCATAGACGTATTCTAACAAGCCACGCATTTTTGTACCGTGTGAAAAGAAGCCTGCATAAAAGTCGTTTGATTGAGCTATTCACTCGGGCACGTTGATCGCAGTCTCACTCACTAGCAATGGATTTTTAAATCTTGTGGAAGCACGGCACAGCTACAGATCATGCTTTGTTTCACACGTTATATAACTATACGTGGCTTACAGCTATCAGCAATGTCGCTGTACCACTGGATTACCTGCCAAGGTGTCTGTGTTCAACAGTCAAATGCAGGGCTCCCATTCAGTGATTTCAAATAAAGCCAGATTGCACACCAAAAATAAATATACTCGCACAATAAAAACCAAGAAAGCTTATGTTAGGCACAGAAACATGGGTGTGCTTATTTGAATTGAAACGATAATCGAATACTGATTTAATCATATTTCCTTTTCCAAATTTCTGCTGTAACGCAAAACATTAACTTCTGGACGACCTTTTTTTGCTCAAGACAAGACTTTTTTCATAACGCTGGTAACATACTCCGTTGATAATATTTGTCACTAATTGTAGAAGTACATTTGTTGAGTAGGAAATTTTTTGCAATCTTGAACTGCAGCGGGATTTAAAATCCCACAAAAATGTATTCCCAATTCTTTCTTCCTCTAACTGCAATTTGTTTTTTAATTTGTTTGCATAGGGAAACACCGAAATTTAAACAATCGGTCCTAACCCTTTTCTCACCAGTTTCTTCAATTATCATTAGACAACAACATCATATGTGTAACCCCGACAATGATCTTATATGAGGATATGAAACCGCCTGAACACGTTCTGCTTCATCCGATATGCATATACTTTATCACCTAATGTGCACATGCAAACACTAATATAAAGTTATCTTCATGTAACTGAAAGCATTGCAGTTGCTGATGAATTTATACTTCAAAAACAACAGATTTAACGCGATTTTTCATAAGTAAATCTAGACACTCAGGTCGAATGAAAAAAAACAGACCTGGGTGGAAAACACCCGCAGTGGGAGCCCTGGTTACATGCGGAAAAACACCTGTTGCTGCAACTTGAAGTGAACATTCGAGGATTTATTGCCGTGTTATTGTTACGCAGGCAAGACCAGCAGTAGAACAATCCGATAACAGGTTTCGCAACCTGTCTGGAGGCAAAGCAGCGTGGACATGAGCGAACTGCAATCTTATCATTGCATATTTGAACAAATTAAACACATACGAAGCGCCGTACATGGTCATACCCAATTGTCTCTGAACTGAAGTGTAGGCTGCCAAATGGCATCAGTTTTGATGTTTTTGACCAGTGTGTCTGCAAATTTGAAACGAGGGCGTTTGAAACACTTCACAGTTGCGCTAAGAGTTGAGGGAGCCTCGCGGTCATGATTTTGCCCGGGGCCTCGCGTTCATTTAATCCGGCCCTGCAAGCAAGGTAACGATAACGAGTTCAGTGAAAAATCCACAAGTCCTGAAATGCCAATTCGTAATGCAAATGGTTTACAAGCACCAAACATTTAGAGATAACCTGCGTTGAATCGTTTTGTCACTGAACTGACTAGTGTTCCTCTTTCCATTAATTTAGCCTGAATTTTTTTGAAGAACTCATTGGAGAGCGAATAACTACCTTATGCATGACACGGTCGCCTTTGCAGCTGGAAGCCCATGGTAGGCCAGACCTTTTTCTGTCCTTGAAAGTGCCCTCATTTTGATATTTCATGATTGCATTGTGCACAGCTGTTTTGCTAGCCTTCACCTTCTTCGCGATTTGACGTACAGAAAAGTTTAAATTGCTTAAGGTTACAATTTGAGCCCATTTTTCAGTACTGAGTGATGTGGCTCGTTTCTTCACTTCTGGAATAAAAAAAATATACTTGATATAATCATCATCCCACTATTGCCTTTTAATTTTTAAATGCAAGTTATTCTCAGTGCGAGCATTCCTTTTCAAACCTGTTTTTAAACTGCGAAGCTAGCGTGTCCACATCGATTTCATCTACAGATTAACGTTCATGCAGAGAGCATAATTTGCTGACTGCTGAAGCCCAACGTTGTAACTCTTGAAGTTCGCCATTTTATTGACAATTGCTGACATGTTTTTGGTAAAAAAAAAAAGACATATGCATGTTATGAGAAGTCACAAAAATTTGGAGCAAAAATTTCATTCATCCTTCTTCATTATTTCATTGAGAAATAAGTTTTTCACGTACATGAAAACGCACAAGCGTCGCTTGGGAACGTGCTGATCGTCATTTAGCTTTTTGTTGCACGCCTATCGTACAGGCACGTACCCAGAAATTTAGATAGTGGGGGGAGGACAAACAACGATCAAGTCTCAACGTTTGATTTATTTAATACCCCTTGTTTTTAAATCATCATCCATAAAAGGTGCATTTTTCTGGCGTTTTTTTTCTGAATAATACAAAGTCTATTTCATTTAATTGAAAAAATTTAAAAGATCTTTTTAGTGAAGTTTCAAGCTTCTCTTTTGGATGAAAGCCACCATTTTCTCGTAAAACTTTCATGCAAGAGCGCTTGTCAAAAGTTCGATGGTTTTAGTGCAAGATCTGAAGTATACCTTTTGCAGCCAATATTGCAGTTGCAGTTGAGCAAGTAGTCATTGTGGCCACCATTATGATTGCGTTTTTGTATTTACACGCTTCTGATGTACACCAGCAGCACGTTCAATCAAAGCCGAGAAGCGACTTTGCTTTATTAAGACACCGACTCCAGAAATTGGTCTACAGAAGTTGCACGCATGTATGCTGTTGATCTTATCCAATTCTAGAGCGAATGGTTGACGTATGCAGCTGATAAAGCAAAGGCTAGAATACCTCAACGCGTTTGAAAAATGTTTGGATTTTATGTCATTAAATACTATGAAATGCAAAAGTTACACATGTCCTCTAAACAAATTTGCATATGTTTGACCCACGCAGTCTACACAAACTGCGAAATTGGTTGTGTGTTTGCGAAAACGAACCCACAATCGATTCTCACCACGGCCCTGCGATAAAGTTAAGAAATACTTGTCGTCGCAAGTTAATACAACGGTGGGTTAGTTGATCTTGCCCAGTGGTTCCCGAAGTATCGGTTGAAACCCAAACAAGGGTGACTAAGGGTCAAAATGGGCCGTGCAGAGTCGATCCAAACCGGAGTTGTGTATTTTCAACATTACCACTGTTTGCCTTTGTAGCCTAGGTATATGAGAAAAGAGCAGAATGCTGAAAAAAAAAACTTAGCAACCTACTGGCAAAAATCAACGACACAATCAGTATTTTTCATAAGTTGTTTGAGGCTTGGGTCTTTGTTTGAGACGTGTTCACCAAACCCAGATTTGGGTAGCGCTGATATAGCAATTGTAGCGTAGCCTAAGCGGTTGAATTTTTTTTTTAATCCATGAGTGTTTAAAATAACAAAATCAAATCGACTGCGAAAAAATTATGATTTCTTCATTTTAGTTACATGCGCTTTATCGATAAAACAGATTGCAAGCTATCTGTAGGTAGTGGCAGTGTCAATGTCTTCAGCACTTCCAAAATAAAAACCATCTTCCTACTAATGTTAGATTTTGCTACTGAGTCTGCCCGTTGCATCAGGGGAATGATTTCAAGTTTACTGTAGGATAAGCTGGCAATTAACATCAGATGAAAGTTGTAAGACTTTTAGACGATGGACAGGTCGGATTGTGATTACTTGACCCAAAGTGTTTTTTTTCTCGCTGGCAAGTCATGTGAAATCATTGATGAAAACGCTAAGGCTCCACATGATAATTCTGATTAAACCGATCCTGATCACAGCAGTATTGTTTACAAATAATTACATCAAACGTTGTGTATAGTTTAAATGCTGGAGAAATGATGTCATGGCTTATCGTTACCTGAGGTTTTAAGCCCCGTGTGGAAGTGCAAGTGGGTGATAATGAAATCCAAATTTGTATCTATACGCACTTGTAATCACTAACCAAAACTAAAACAAGTAACACTTTTCGCAGATGTTTCTGGTGCATCAGCTTGCTGTATCCCACCTACTAGTGATGTAAAATTCATTTCAAGACTATCGAAAAATTCTTCTCCGATAAAAAATTTCTTCTCTGAAACAATAATTTGGCAGTGCTCTACCGAAGGCCATGAAGAGTTGTTTCAAGGCAATTTTGCTAATAATAACACATACGATTGGAGGGATTTGTGACAGTTCACGACGAAAATCTCAAGGCTAAAGTTGACGGCCGCTCTCAATTAAACTGCAGAAATCGTCCCCCAGGAAACTGAAATCGCCCCCCAAATCTCGTAAATCACAAAATCGCCCCAACAACGCATAAAATCGTCCCCTAGGGGGCGATTTCGCCCACATTGAAGACCACTGTTCTGAACGAATGACTATTTCATGAAAAAGCACAGGGATTGTGGACATACGCCAAGTCAAATAGGCGAACAAGCCGATACATATGCA
>Ga0210059_1017756_pt1 | contig 10101 bp, 5 predicted proteins | sample Ectturendosymbi2_FD_188042 | JGI IMG/M metagenome (GOLD analysis project Ga0210059, IMG submission 188042) | Ecteinascidia turbinata endosymbiont from Florida, USA - Sample 2 (SPAdes) (version 2) | ecosystem: Host-associated > Tunicates > Ascidians > Unclassified | place: Key West, Florida...
CATTGCTTTGCCTGGTCGTTTGTATCGCACGTCGATGTCAGATCGTTTCTAGTTTCATACCAGGCGGTTGTTGTGTTGCGCTGCAGATGTTGATGCGTGCTGGTGTTCTTAGTTGAATAAAGCCTGGTGAAAGGTTTCGTTCGTCGCTAGGTTCTGTCGTGACAAGAAGCATCTTTTCAGCCTTCTGTGCCATGACTCCGAGTCTGTTTGTTGTGTACTTTCTGTACCGTAGTGTAATCCCATTGACACGCCAAGTTTGTTAGCATGAATCTGTTCCTGATGTGGCAAGATAGGGGCTAGGGCTCTTTCAGTATACATTAAGGACGTTGTTTGCTGCGTACCTGTACCTGGACTACCGCTAGCTAGTGTAGACCTACTGTGATCTGTAGTTTAGACTAGCTAGGACACTCTAGCTCTTTTAATGTGAACTGTAGTCTACACCAGGCCTTGCAGTCTTCATGCCTATTCTACGTGAGCCTGCAAGTGCATTGACTGGTTGTTGGATGATACCAGGCCAGAGTCCAGACATAGCTTTTTTCTTTCTTAGACATGATATGCAAAATTGTTGTTTTGTGACATTGACTTGTTAGAATGAATTTTTAGACAGTCATTTCAATATAAATGGCATATTTTAAGTCAGTGTGTTGTTTCGAATTTTGTTTTGGTTTGTAGACTAGCATTGCTATGTGGTTAGCTTTGGTTGAAGTGCAACAATGGGTAGGATTGATAAATCAAATTTTGAATGCGAGCTCATGGATGGTGTTAAAATCTAACCATTCTTACCAAAGAATTGGCTACTGAAAAGCTTGGTGTGGCAACAGAACCGTCACCAGAAAGTCTTCTATAGGCTTAAGGCTAGGAGGGCTTTACATTTGTGCAGTGGAGCTTGACATTTTGAAATTTGAACAAACATCACGGTTTTATAGTGCTTATTTAAATTCGGGGGGATTGGAGCTTTGTTTCGGAAGGGCTAAAAGCCCATCAAAGACCTCCCATGGCTACGGGACTGTGTGGCAAAACTTCAGTTTGCTTTTAAATGCAACTGACTCGGAAAAGTACTTAGGTTACGCGCAGAGGTGGGCAACCGCTACTTTATAAATAGCGTCGCTATCGCTACCGCTCTTTGTTAAATTTAAAAGCGGCGCTACCGCAGCCGTTCCTGAATAAAAATAGTAGCGAGCTATCGCTACCGCTCCTTTTGCTGCACTTTAAAAAAGTTTTGGTCTTGTTTTACAGACGTAGGATCAATTTCGAAACGTCTAACCTCGTGATGTTTTTTTGTAAGAAGTTGATACAGAAAAAACGTAATCTGAACAAAATAGTCATTGAACAGTTACGATATAGGAAAAATTATCTTACAGTACAAGCACATATAAATGAAACACAGACTGCACAAACGCCCGTATAGAGTGCATTTAGCTTTGTGAGTCAATTATTGTAGGCTAGCAATCGCCCTTGTCAATGCAAGTTTCGTGCTGTGTGTAAAGTACTTAAGAGAATGGTCAAGCAATAAAAGATCAAAACTGTTTGTCACAGAGCTCGATGCGCGTGTAAATTGAATTAGGCCCGCAATAGGGTTGCCAGATTATCGGTATTTCACCGGCCTGGCCGGTATTTTAGTGCTGTTTTAGGGTAGGCCGGTAAAAATCCGGTAATTTGAAAATAAATAATTTGCCGTAACTTTAAAAAATCTATCGCCGAGTTTCTCAAATTATGATAACTCTAGTAGTGACACTTGTCAGGACAGTTTCGTCAGCAAAGTTTTTTTGCTGCTATTGACGCAATCCTTGGTGCGATTGTCACGTCACACACACACACCGAAATGCAATGATCCAACCAAAATACAGGCAAATTACTTTAAAAAGGGGGAAGGTGGGGTACAGTCGACACTTTTTTGCATTTTCAACTACTGCTGCTTTATTGCAAGTCCAAACACCCTCAAAATTTGTCACACAATAAAGCAACTCTGCATACACAATATCATGCCAAAACATGAAAACAACGCCATTCAGAAAAAATTTTACAATCAATTTGTAAAGGTACTTTTTCTGTCGAGTGTACCCCAGGCATGGGGCACACTCGACATGAGCATGGGGTACACCTGACCGGTCAATAAAAAGTTGTGTTGCATGCACTGCATAATGTTCACGTGATATCCCATGTAAAATAGGCACTAGCTGACTGCCTCTTCACTTCTTTCACATTTTAATTACCTACCATCACTGCATGGCAAAACAAATGTGTATGATTACCAAACATTAAATGAAGCCAATGTAGTATTCTGAAATCCATGCTTTACCATTCAAATATAATGTGTCTCTAAGCACATAATCAACATAAAAATGCTCATAGATTAGAATTATTCTGTGCTGCATTCCAATATAACCCCTCAAGCTTCAACTTGTTTAGACTAGTGGCAATGTATTGAGTGTGCCCCATTTTTTTCTGTCAGATGTGCCCCATGCATATCTAAAAAGTATACTGAACAAGTACCAACTCAACTTAAAAAGAATTTAAAATCGGGCATTATCAAACAATGTTGCACCGCCCTGACTACAACGTCACAAAAACCCAGAACAGAAGATGTTGATTAACGTGGGCAAAACCCAGATATAAATGCGATTTTATAAATTACTTTTGGGTAGCATAAACGCAACTTACTCTGTAACTCGCAACAACGGCTGTCTATCAAGGAAAAATTCACTTTAGTACTACGGCTGGTATGAGACTAAATCACCACAGAAACTTGAATGTTCAACGTTTTCAATTTTTTGAATAAATCAAAAAGACGACTGTGCCCCTAGTTCAGTGCTTCTTAACCAGCGGTAAATTTCGTCTTTCAAGGGGGTAAATTTACTGAACCATAAATTGCAGCTAATGCAAATTTTGATAAATCATTTTAAGCTGTAGAAATTTGTTAATTCCATTTTTTCAATAAATGAGCAGATTTACCACCATCGAATGTACTGGGGGTAAATCTGGTAACCTTGTTTGACAAAAAGGGTAAGATATGTAAAAAAAGGTTAAAAACCACTGCCGATTTGATGGATTGTTATACTAAATCTCTTCATAACCGGAAAATACTACAAAAACGCATAAAGCAACCTACTGGAAACCAAAAGAACGCTACAATCGAAATTTGAGCTAAGTGGGAGCTCAGTTTTTACATCTAGCTTGTCAGGTGGGGCGATTCGCCCCTCTGGCCTCCCGTCCGTTATGCCACCGCTTTTCATACAGTATAAAACTACGTGGCTTGTTAGAAAACGTCTATGCAGGCTTGCGGAATACGTTTGATCATTCAGGTTTATTTCTGATGTGCAAGTACTGAGTGCAAAGGTACATTTGCTGTGGCAACTTTTCATAATCCAATGCTTAATTTTTTAAAAAGCCTAACTTGAGTACGGTGTCCGATAGTCCTGTCCATATAGTCTACTTGTCCGGTTTGTACTTTGTGCACGATGAACGTTCCCCGTGAAAAATCAGCCAAGACAAGCAAGGTTTTTATCGAAAGGATGATTGATGGCTTTGGACGAGATCCCAGAAGTTTGCATCTCTTGTTTTTAAGTGACGCTGATAAGTCTTGCTAGGTAAAATAAAGTCATAATTTGTGATTTCGGTAAGTTTGCAAAAATCGCGGTCAAAGAAAGCCCAAACAAACACGGAAAGGTCAAGGTAATTTTTACTTTAAGCCAAAATATTTTGGAGAAAACTTTGACGATAAATTTTGAAAGTTGTTGGCAAGACTTTCTGAGACGAACGTGCCAGAATTTCTGAAGCGTGAGTTTTGAAGTCTAGAGCAGCGCTCTTCAACCGGTGTGCACGATGCACACTGTAGGTTGCACCAAAATATGCGTGGGGTTCACCACTACGGGTTCACAAGGGTGCATCACAAACTTGTCACACTAAGGATACTTTTTACAAAAACTTTCTGTTAGCAAAAGTGAATCATTAACCAACCAATGACTTTCAGGATTTAATCTGAATTTTGCAGATTCTAAAGTGTGGTGCGTAAGCATCAGACCATGTCAAGCTAATTGTTATAATTAGTTGATTATTTGTGATTCATAAGCAACAGACAATGAGCCATTATCAATTGAATTATGTAGCTGAGTTATTGAATTAGGGTACTTGCTTATTTAGGCCAGGGTACATGCAGACATGGGTGCAATTAGGTGGATGACACGGGGGACGTGTCAGTAAATAGGGTGCATGAGTTCATCAAAACAACTATAAGGGTGCACCATAACAAAAAAGGTTGAAGAGCGCTGGTCTAGAGGCTTTGTGAGGGCTTTTTGTGGGAAATTTCCCAGTGGTTTTAAAGTTACTATGGTAGTAGTAGAGGAAGGCAGATTTTCTCGCGCATTTTGATTTGCTGTTTTTGTGATAGCCATGGCAATACTTCTGTGAAAAATAGTACCCTGTTTTGAAAATCTGCAGATAGCGCATTGTGAAAATTATCGTGGCTATGCCTGCCAAAGAAGCGCAGTTTTGTGACTGTTGTCGTAACATGGGCATTTCGTTTGTGGTTTAGACGCGTAGAAAAGACTAAGCGTTTCGTGAACGTACATTTACATTGCATCGATAGCAACCTGACAAGGATTAGCAAAATGTTGACGTTGCCCCCCCCTGGAAAAATTTCTGCGGACGCCCATGATCACAATTATGGTGTGATTTCAGGAAGGCGTACTTCCAGAGATTGTTTGGGGCTTATTTGACTTCGGTTGCAGGGCACTGTACAACATGCCGTGGCGAGCGAGTGTTAGTAGTCGTCAGGTTCAATATAACATTCCTACCTTTGAGGCTTTATTGATATAAAATGTGTGCCTGTTTCTCGAAAGATGCAGCAAGTCTAACAACATATGGCTGCGCGCTTTGATGCAGTCAGGTTGTTTATATTCGTACTTATTCTTTTAACAATACAACCGCATTTTACTTTGTGACTGAAGGCCGGGGCGTTCCGGTGTTAATTTGAGGGCTTGTGTACTGTGCAGGCAACAACGCATTCGTGCTTCACTTGGCATTGGCCAGGGTTGAACTCTATTTCTTAACATGCGATAACGTGTCCTACTCTGGATGTAGTATTGCACCAATTGTTACGAGTTAGCGAACAATTATGCTAAGAAAGTGTCTGTAATGTAATGTTGTACGAGATGTTACAAGTTAGCTAGCAAGTGTCTGTAAAAATGTGGTCCTACCACCAACGCCGTTACAAAACGTTCTGTGTCTATTATTATCAATCTGTGATGAGCAGATATTGTGTGCTTGTGCTCTGTGAACTTCATGTCTGGTTCAAAGATCAAAATAAAAAATAAATATCAGTGACTATTATTTTCAAAATTCATTATAGGGGAAATGTGGGACCAATGGGACAATTTTGGCTTGTTTCAGAAAACTGGCTGATACATTCAAAGTCAAGTGATGGTTTTCTTGCAGTTTGGGTTATTCTGCATAATTTAACATAAAAAGTCGAATCGTCAGACATGTTTTGACAGTTTTATTTGCATTTAAAATATTTCACTAAAATGTCCCATTGATCCCCACCCGTGGCGACGTTTGGGACGATAGGGTGGGACCAATGAGACATGAACAAAGTATGATTGTCTCAGATAACCAAACATTTTCATGGCGCGTTTCTTGATTTCCATTTCAAGAAATCAATGAAATGTCAATTTACCACGCATTTAATGTTTACAAAATTCGACAAAACTTAATTCTTTTTTGTGATCCATTTCTTTTGAAAATTCATTATAGGCCTATGCTTATTAGTAAACATATTTTTGTTATTTCCCTCGGCCTATTTGTTATAAAAAGTTTTAGAGGCACGGGCGTCGGAGGGTAGGGCAAGGCCCCCAAAGATTTTTAAATTAGACATTTTCCCATCATATATTTTGCAAAAAAGTTGTTTTCTTTGTTTCGAGTGGTGAAAATGAAATTTTGCCACTTTTGGCCCCTCCTGCAAACATATTTTTGGCCAATCCCTGGACATAAGTGTAGGAGCAAGAAAATTTTTGGGCGTGCGAAGGATTGTTGCCCGAAGTCCCCCAAACTTACCGAAAGTTTTGTGTGACTTTGCTAACAAATTTTCTCCCATAAAGAACCCTTTTTGGGTGTGACCTCGAAAAAAGGATTCATGTGTTTTTCTGCACACGTTGGGCACCATTTTTTGAAGTCAAACAACGTTGGGCGATAGTTTTGCCCGGATTTCAATAAATCAAAACATTTGGGTTGCGCTTTGACCCCCAGCACCCCCGTCTCCTACACCACTGCCCGTGGAAAATCCACTCTTGGCCCTTGTCTGAAAAAATCCTTCCGGCGCCCATGCTTATGGGTACATGATCATCTACCGAAACGCTGAAGGGATGCACGGCCAGAGAAAGTTTGGGAACCCCTGAATTGAACGAAGTAATCTGCTTCTACAATCCGAAACTGTATCAAAAGTTGCAAAAAAGTTCAAAATACGTTTTTCAAATCCACTCCAATTTCGGTTAAGCAAAAATTCTAGAGTCCAAATCCAATTCAAATCCAACAAAACACTAGGATGCGGTAGGATTCCAATCCAAATCCATGTACATCAGATTTTCAGAAATGATCACAGAACACAGGTGCCAGAGTTTGCATTTTAGGCCGTAGCAGGAGCCGGATTCAATGTTTTTGGCTCAAGCCGGAGCAGGATCCGGTGTCAAGCGAAATTTCTGACTTCGCGCCATGTGCGCATGCACAGAGTATATTATTGTACATATCAAATACACTGAGAAAACTGATGATTAGGGCTTAGGGTATGGTGTAGCAAGTGTGACGGGCTAGAGTTTACAATAGGGTTTGAAATAATTGATGTCTAAGACTAAGTCCAGTATTTTTCAGTGGTTGTACTAATTCCCGTGCTGTAGCTTCTTGTGGTAATCTGACATCTAACCACAAAGTTTTAATTTACCCAACACACATCAAGAAAGTAATCGCCAAAGTTTATTCCTATACTCAAAGAAGCAAAATAACTGACAAACAATAATAGGTCAGAAATTCCGCTAGACACCGGAGTCAATGTTAAGATCTGTCCAGCAGAGATGAGCGGACTGTCAAATTTAGCGATACAAATTCAGTCCTGATTTTTCAAAACTCAGTCCAAGTCCAACCGTAGTGCAAAAAAATTTTAAATCTAAAGTCCAATTCCAGATGAAGTCCAAAAAATTTTAAAAGTGCAATCTTTTCACACGAAAGATGCCACATTTTTTCCCATAACTCAGTCCAAATCCGGTTCGTAAATTTTTAAGTGATTTACACTCCGGGTCCAATCCAAATTCAACAAAATTTGCTGTAGACCGGATCCAGTCCAACGCTCATCTCTGCTGTCCAGGGGCCAGAGCAGTGGCGGATTAAGGGGGTTGCTGACTGGGCTACAGCCAGGGGCCTCCAATCCCTAAGTCGGAATAAAGTGTAATATGTGAACAATACACCATACACTATAAAAGATACCATCGCCAATTGGAACTAATAAGTAGGCGCTCTGTCTATGCTCACTCATTGAAATTGCTTCGTTGACATAAAAGTAGTTGATTCTTTGTCGTTTGGTCTGGCCGACACTCACTAACAAGTTAGTACTCCAAGGTCTAAAAAACCAATGTATTCCATCCGCTTTGTCTTATTTTGGTTTCCGATGCGCATGAGGTATCCATGTCTTTGAACACTGGTCCTGCAGACAGCCCCGGAGGAAATTGTGAACTTGTTAAATGGTGCCATGTCTCTCAACAATGGTGAAAGTAATTAAATTTTAGCTTAGGATAATAATGAATCATGGTTTTATAAGGCAGGACTGCCAGAGTTGGTATATACGCCACGTATGTGTCCTCGTGTAGCTTACTGTCATATATTTGTGTCTTCTTTGTTACTACCATGCATGTTTGAAGTCTAACGCGTTGCGTGGTGGAGTGAAGACCTTATACAATACGCAATGTCAACTGGTAGTTTAATATCAATTCTGGTACTGTTTATTTCCAGTTCCAAGATCCAAGTTGGAACATTTTGGTACATAATACATTCATTTGAATCACCATTATTTGGTACAATTCTTGATAACTGACTTAAAATAGAATAAACGCAATAATAAAAAGAAAAGTCGGCAGATATCGAGATACTTTAAAACGCTAACTGATAACAAGTATTAAACCGCATCAAGCACGTCTTAGTTCTGTTTACATTTAGCTCAAGTGACTCTAAGCTTGCTTACGCTAAACTGAACGACTTACTCGATTTTCGACTTTAGTAAGTCGTGAGATGTGCCTCAAACGAAGAATTTTGTTGAATGCCATTTTATATTTTGAGTTCAATAGAAAAATAAAAACAGTTCAGTAGTGTTATGTAGGCCTGTAACCAGGGGGTGAAGCCCCCTTGAAAAATTATTCGCCCCCACTGGAAAAAATGTGCTAGACATACTGTAGTTTAAAACTATTGGACATAGTTTAAACAATTTGCGCTCCTCTTAGAAAACTCTTCGCCCCACCTGGTGTCCCAAGCTGGTTACAGGCCTGGTGTTATGTCATATGAATGAACGTAAAAGCATACGTAATAAGTGAAAGTGAGTTTCACAGCAGTAATTGATAAGTGAGTGCATGCTCTTGTTTGATATCTTCTTACTAATGGTCTTACTGATTTGTCCTTAAATTGTTAACAGAAAAATGAAATACTGAAATGCAGTGAGTACAATTATTATATTTACCATATCAATTTTGGACATATCAAACTGGGCTATTATGGTAGGTTAGGTAAATTTTGGTCAGGTTAGTGTTATTTTGGTGGAGAATCTGGTATGGAAAGCTGATATTTATGAAAATCATTTTTAAAGTAAATTTTATCTACCTCAAAAATGCCGTTTGGATATATATATATACTGTGGAACTCCGATAACACGGCCACCCACTGGACGGCACTCAATTGGTCGTGTGTGCGCGGCTGAGGTGGTCGCGTCACACTTGTATTTTTAAAGGTTTCATGCAGTGGTTCTCAAACTTTCATGAGCCGTGGCCCCCTTCTAAGTTTATCTGGCGAATACCTAATGTATCGTGACACTTGGGTTATGCAATATCACAGCAAAGCTACCTAGTGAAGACCTCTGCTCGTGGCCCCCAGAGAACCGCTCCGTGACCCCAAGGGGGGCCGAGGACCCCGTTTGAGAAACCATGGATCGTATTATCATGTATCGTATTATCGCGTTCACTCACTTTCTAAAATTCTTTCCTTTATTGAAAGTTATTTAGCTTTGTTTTACGTGCTGCCATAGCCTATCCCTATCGTTACTGTAGGCCTACTATGAAATCACATAACCAGTGTTGCCACTCTATGTTAACACGTTTTCCCTACAATAAGAATGAAAAATTCCTACATTTCCCTACACAAGCTGAAACAAAAAACGCAATCATCTTTAGCTACAACATCTGGCCATGAAACACGACATATTATATACGTTGCATAATTAAGAGTGCAAGATCAAAATTATATGTATAAAAATAAAACAAGTTTACAGAAAGCACAACTGCATAACCACATGTCAATTTTTTCAAAAAAAATTATCTCAATGTCTTCTAAGATTAGCCAGCACTTTTGGCGATAAATTTAAGCATAATCCCTTGCAACTGGTTGCAATTAACAAGGAAAAAGTCTCATTAGCAATAGCACCAACAGCTTCAGAATTTTAATTTTTCAAAATGTTTTTCTTTGCTTCGCCATGTAATTTGTAAATGCCTAAGTCTTTGGTTGACTTCAGTCACCTGAAAAGCTCTCATTAGACTTAATTATTGCTTCCAAAGTGCACACAGCCAGACAATCCCTGTTTGTTCTTATCGTTATTCAAGCGGGAGAAAGTTCTTTCAACCTCAGCAGTGCTTTGAGGTCATGCAGTAATAAACACATTGACATTGCAGTACGACTGTACTTTTCACTAGTATTGCCGTCTTTGCAAATTGGAATAGACTGGCCTACACCTAACAGCAGTGCCGTGGCAAGGGTAAGTGAGGCCCCCCCCGAAATTTCACGTGGGGCCCCCCATACGCTATTGGCCTATTATTGTAAATTGCAGTAAAAAGTCGTAATAATAGGCCAATAGCGTATGGG
>Ga0210059_1017757_pt1 | contig 10100 bp, 6 predicted proteins | sample Ectturendosymbi2_FD_188042 | JGI IMG/M metagenome (GOLD analysis project Ga0210059, IMG submission 188042) | Ecteinascidia turbinata endosymbiont from Florida, USA - Sample 2 (SPAdes) (version 2) | ecosystem: Host-associated > Tunicates > Ascidians > Unclassified | place: Key West, Florida...
TGTTATGTTCAGCCTTACTTGATTCGATGATTGTAGCTTTTTATTTCTTTATACGTATTTCAATAATGACAGCATAAGCGAAATTTAAACCAGTCCAGTCGCCACGGTGGGCATTGGTGAACTCAGCCCTTCCAAATTTAAATATCAAACAGTATATATCAGTAAAGATTTTATCAAATTTTCAGAATGTCAAGTCCCCTTGCGCGAATTTTAATCCCCTATTCAAGACTGTCCGGCGACGGTTCTGGTTTTCAAACCTCATCTTTTCACGCGACAGCTTAGTTGCGTTCGATTCTTACCAGTTTGAAAAAGCAAGAAACACGCAAATCGTGAGCCTAATAGTTACAACCATTTGGGTGCGTTTTACGTGACGTGTTTTGCTCGTGTGTGTGAGATTTTTACAGCCGTGGTAAGCGACTTGCAACGTGGTCCTCGCGTTGTGCTTTAAAGTCTTCATGCGGCCACATATACTGCATGTGCAGTGTGTTCGTTTTTTTTTAATACAGGTAAGAAGAGATGTGACTCGTATAAAAAACGTAGACAAGTGTTTTGTCAAATATTTCAATTGTGGCGATTTCGGTTGGTTGCCTGTGGCAGTTAATAGTCCTATTCCCGCCAGCTAAGTAGGATTGCAAAAATTCCGTGCAATTCAACGCTTTTGCGTCAAGGCAGCAACAAACACAGTGATCGTGGGCACTACAGCAATGACTTAGAACTTTTTACTGACCGTACTTTCAGAGCGTCATTTTCACATTTTTCGCAAATTGATTAACGCTTTTCCATTTTTTCCTCGCAACAATGGGAGAGGGGGCCTCACAAGTGGATTAGCCTAGGGCCTCGCATCAGTTAAATCCGGCCCTGATGTAATGAACATAAATTATCAGCGCCCCACATTAGGAGACCGGAACAAAACACAGCACTCAACGCTACGACAGAACAGTTAAACCTGGGGAGTAGAACACACTCAGTGCTACGTCCGTGAAGTTAACAACTGCAAAAATATAAGGCTGCGCATCAAAACAGTGGAGCAAAAACACTCACCGCTACAATAGAGCAGTTCACAACAGCAAAAACATGAGACTGAGCGAATGTCTGTCTCGTCGAATAGCAGTCGAGCAGATAAGGTATGCGGCTGGGACGGCGGACACCAAGGGTTGACAGTTTGAAACTTGCTAACAACACAAGAATTGAGAATACGGATAAAGTAAACAAGAAACTTTTGTTTTTTGTTATGTGAGTGTTATATGTACAGCTACTGGGGGGCAGAACAGATACGGGCTTGTGTGAGTCGTACTTATGATCAATCCGCCTGAACTGCCAATTAATGACGAAGGTCGAAATTATGCACATATTGCAAGCACAGGTGTGCGACTGTATTAGCGCACACCTAGGCTTGCCACATCAAAAATCAGGGGAAACTAGTGATGAATCAAAAAGTTAGCTATATCAAGTAAGTTGAAATAGGACAGTTTTGAAATTTGGCTTAGAAAATCAATTAAACATCCATAATTATCTTTAAATCCTTTTTGTCATTTTCCTTTCATCGCACGATCTGGAAAAGTCACGTTACTACCAGTTTGATTGGGTGGGCGCAGCACACCTAGAGTATAGGTACCTGGTATTGAAGAATGTGAGAATTACTGTCATTTGAATACGTAAAAACTAGTGTTGACAAAAAAAACAAGTTTCGAAAAATTAAATCCATGCAGCACGTGTTAGTAGCCTTACAATAGGAAAAATCATCTAGTTGCAGCATTTTAATTTTTGTACTGTAATTTCACTCTTTGGATGCCCGGAGCCGTCGCCCCCTCTGCACGCCACTGGCCATAATTCACTGTTGCCAGGCACGTGGCCAGGTGAGGCAGTGGCGTGACTAAAGGTTTGAGCCAGGGTGGGAAAATCTAGATCACTGGTTTTCAACCTGGGTCGCGACTCCCATAGGGGTCGTGAACCATTTTTGGAAGGATGGCTGAGGCCCACCTTCAGGTAAGTTTCTGTGGCGTGATGATTCGCCGCACACAACGTTAAATTCGCAGCAGGAATAGTAGTCTACCTAGTCGAGTGGGGAAAACTCTATTATTGCTGTTACGCGGATGGTGGTCGGTTCGTTTCTCTCTTCAGGTAGCTTAGGGCGACGCAGCATTGTGCCTGCAACTTTTCCACACCCTGGCTCAAACCAATAGTTATGCCACTGCCTGTGTTCCATTAACTTCCGTCATCTTTCGCCGCTTTCTGAACCACATCATCTTCAGGTGTACTTCCGCCACTTTCTGAACCACACAGTTGTTTGATGTGGGTCCTTTTTGGCGCCCTAGGCAAAACTATTTCACTCTTTCGGCCTGCTATAGTAGCAACGACAGCAATTTCGCTTTCAACTGTAAACACATCACGCACTTTTGCTTTCCAAGTATATTTTCTAATCTCATGAAACCTAATACATTTGTGAAGTGCTTATTAACTAGCTCCGATAAATGGTTACAAATAATTGTAGCATCCGCTCAGACAAGAACTGAAACTTTTGAAGCTGATTTTGTAATTTCATAACCGAAAAAATTCAATGAGAAAAAATTTCTCTCTGGTCTGAACCAGGGTCTGTAGTCAACACTCAGCAGCATCTTTCATAATACAATACAATGCACCTTGCATATCACATTAAGCTTTTAAACCTTGCGCCATCGCTCTGTTTGTGCACCTCCAGCTCTTCATGGTAAACTCATATCCAGAATCTCACTCAGCTTGAGCGGATAGATGTTTCATGTGTGAGTCAGTATCGATTCTGCTCGGGCGTTTCGTATGAGTCGAGTTTCGTTTCTTCTTCCAAAAACAGTTTCTCATTAATTTCAAACGAATATTTCGGCACGTATTCCCGATCCTTGATCGATTCATGAAGACTGTGCAGCTCTTCAGCAGTTAATGGCTTGACATCGAAAAGATATCTGTCACAGAACACAATGCAATACACAAGCTTGAGAACTGGTGCATGCGGTAACGCACATTAATGAGTCACGAAAAACATGTCGACGGTACAGAAAAATACATTGCAAAGCGAAACATTAATGCCGATAAAAACAGCTTTACAACGCAACACAACGTCGTGAAAGAAACGCATATTTAACATAGATACAATTATGCAAGTCATATAAACAGAACAGTACCTTGAGCAAGAAGAACAAACAGGTTAAGTTCCAACTATGATAATAAAAACAAATGACCAAAGTCGTTTTTTGCAGGCAGCGAAGGGGATAATCTATTTCAATTTGTGTTCTTTACTAAAAGCATAGACTCATGAACTTTTGAAAAGGTTCGAAATTTTTACCAGCAATTTCCAAATCACTTGAAGACGTGGCTATGCATGGATAACATATTGACTTGCGATCTGGACAGAGAACGAATTATTAAAACGTCGCTAGAAAATTTGCAATATAGCAATTTCCGAACAGATCAATGTCTGCTCTGCTTTCATTTTACTTTAAGCAGTCGTTCAACTTTTATCTATCACAAAAATCGCTAATCATGGGAGTCAGAAAGGGGGAGCCGAGGGAGGCCTTGGCCTCCTGGATAAAATTTCCGAAAAATCCACTATTGTCCCACCTGGAAATAATCCTTCTGACGCCCATGTCGTCAGTGACAATAAGAACCGCCAATTTACTTTTATTTACAGCGTAGCAATTTTTATTCAGCGATATATTAATGAGCTACAGTATATCAAAAATACTGTGAATAGTTATTCGTTGGTTATTACCTTGTGAGGTACACAGTGCATTTTAATTGTGATTACGTGCGTGTCTGGCTGCAACCAGTATTATTTACTTTCCTGCAAGTTAAGAAAATATCAACATCCTCAGCAAAAAATTTGAGATGGGGTCACCATCTTAATGACGAGTGATTCAAAGAAATGAAATCAGACAATGACATCACAAGCTAAGGTGGGACAGGACTTGAACACAGCCATAGGTTGACAAGTTAGAAATTACACAGTCGCCATTTTTTCATCAAATTTAAGGTATTCTTTTAGATCCCAACAGTTTGGAATAAAATTTTGTCTCATTTGGATCATAAAATGCTAATGCAGCTTCTGTGTCATGTTCATAAAATCATTCCTGAAAAGCCAAGGATGCATGTTTTCTGGATTTGGAACTCAAATGAAGAATATTTGGTGAACTATTTGACAACACATTTTGGAAAATGGTATGGAACGTACAAGTTATCTCAGCATAAAATGGATTCATATTTCAAGATATCACAATCCACAGTGACAACCCTGATTTTACCAACTGCTGGTCTGCTAACAGTAGCATAAACCTAGACAGAATTTACCATGCAAAAATACTTCTTTTGCTCTCTCAGTATAGTTAGATCCACATGAATTGAAAGATAGAAAAAACCTCTGTAGCTTCTATCATGTTACCTGGTGCTGCCAAAGTCATGTGGACAAATTGATGATAATATCTCCAATGCAAGCCTAATATGAGGATGACATCATTCCACAAACCAGACAAACTTACAAAATGAATGCAAAACTACCACGCACGATATATCTGGTAATTAGAGTTTACTGTAAGACTTGCACATCAAACATCCATTTTGTACAAAAGAAAGTCAAAATAACTGTGAAGTAAACTCATCACCCTCAAGCCAGAAATCAAATTGTTTGCTATTACAATATAATGGAAAATATAGGTTTTGTGACAGACAACTCACTCATTTTTTCCAATTCGCAGTCCTGTGATTGGATCTACAATACAACCAACAGGATAAACAACTTCATCAACTTCATGAGTTTCGTTGGAAAACACAGGTTTGTCAATTTTTCTCAAAAGAACCACATCACCAGCTTTACAACGATCAGTGGGATCATGCACATCTAATGTACTGCTCTCAGGAAAATACTGAAAAACAATCAACCAAACGTTTTTGCACTTGGTGCAACAACTTACAACGCAGGATAATCAACACACAAAACTTGATACTACGACTTAGTATAATTTCGCCTGAAGAAGTAAAATGTTCATTTCATTCCTAAAAATTACGTTTTGTAAGTACTGCACCAAACGTTTAGCAGTTCTTGAATTACTGCTCCATGGTTTATTTGAAGATAAAATCTGAGTACTAAAGATATTATGTGACTGAAATGGACAATATGTATTCAAGAATACAGTTTGATCAGAAGCAAAACAAATTACTGTGTAACATTTTACAAGCACAAAATTTCTTGCTAGCACCCCCCTCACAACAAACAGAATGCAAATGCACCAATTACTAATTTCTTTGAACTTGCACAGTTGTGGAGAACTTTATTATCATGACAAAATGGATTTCTGAAATCAAATGTTGATAGATTTTGCAAGCCCCTTTAAAACTTTTTAAGGCATACCGTAGATTAGCTTAAAAATACCACCATATATTCAATGCAATGCTCAAGAGTTGCAACTGAAGTTTTACCTGTGCCATATAGCCATATAAAGCAAAATACTACTGTATAAACCAGTGGTTCCTAAAGTATTGGTCGCAACCCAAACCGGGTTACGAAATGTCAAAAAATGGGTCACACTGAGATGATGCAAACCTGGGTTGTATATTTTCAACAAATTGCTACCGCTTGTCTGTTGTCTGTCTAAAGTGTAGGTACTTGAGAAGTGAGTAGATTCCTGACACTGAAAACGAACATAGCAACTTACTGTCAAAATCCATCCATACAGTCATTATTTTTTTCATACGCTGTTTGAGGCTTGGGTCACGAAGTGTTCACCACACGCTCAAAAAAGTTTGGGAACTGCTGCTACAAACAGACACACTAACTTTGATGTGATTGACAATGCAATTTTGCTTCAAAGAAACACAAAATTTGCTATTCCACAACAGAACTTTGCAACCTACAAAATTTTTCACAGCATTTCAGTGACATTTATTGATAAAAGATTTTGCTCAGTGTAACGCAATAAATTTGATGTCATTGTAGAGGACAAATGCAATTTTGCGTGAAAATGGGGTTGCAATAATGTCATTACTAGTTTTGAAAAACATTGTTGGAAAAGGCTCCTCAAAAAGTTGCTATACCACTGAGCTTGGCTTAACTAAACTTCAATTCAGCTCATTCTTAGCTGATATGATCCTCACTCCAGACCTAAAAAAGGTGGGCACAACCAAATCCTCTGCAACTGAACCTGCCATTAGTCACTCATCAAAAGCCCACATCCATGGATGGATGGTAGAAGGGATTTATAGAATCATGACTTCATCATTGTTAAAGGCAGTTGTGGTAGGTGGAACTGTTGGAGATTGAGTTCTGTCAATTTCATTTCCTTTGCATGGCCATGTGTTGAAACTCACACATAACCATAGGTACTTTTAGTTTTTACTTGTGGTTGGTAACTTCTAACAAGATTAGTTGTGTTATGTTCAACACACAGCAACCAATTCAAACCACCAGCACAGCAGGGCAAATAAATGTAGGATTTGAATATACCATCATCAGCTTGGAGTTGAATCGATTCAGTTGAACAGCAACTCGTAGCCTGTTCGGAAAAGGCTTCCGAAGTACTTTTCCAAGAGCCATGGTAAGTTGCATAAATTTTGAAGGATCCATTTTTTCTGAAAACACATGTAACCATAAGTTAATTCAACTTGTGTCACTTGTGTTATACACCATTCTGTTGATCATCAAATAATTGAAACCAGCATGTACTGTACAAACTAAAATCCTTACAAGACTTCTAAATATTATCAAAACAATGGCTGGGTTTTGATTTAAAAGATATAATTTGCCCATAATGGCCAAATTTTTGCAACTCCATAACTTGCCAGTTGATTAAGCTAGACAGATGTTCAAACACTCAAAAGATGCAGTGAGTCTTCTAGTTTGCAATGAAAAAATTTTAGGATTTTGGGTTTCTTGTGGGTGACGTCATTAGTGGGGTAGGTTCAGGCCTTGTTGGCCAACATTATTGGGCTCGGGGTACCAACCACAAAAGTGAAGTATTTCACTGAAGTTTTTAGTGCAACCTAGGCTAAAATCCAAGTCTTTTGAGCGTTTGATTGGCTTTCTAGCATTTCTTGTTCAAAAGTTATGGTCAGAAAACCATAAAATTGATAATTTTACCAAAAATTCATAATTTTACCCTAATTTTTGAACCAGAAGCCCTCACAATAAAATATATGTTTTTATGACTTTTGAGAGCATCATATGTTCAGCAACAAGATCTGCCATCTGTGAATATTCTGATTTTACATGACATCCTTCTTTGACCTCTTTTAGATTAGAAGACTACCCTTCATTATTCCTGGAAGAACTGATCTGCATCAGGCAGGTTTTGTATTACTGAACTATCAAATGTGAACTATATTTTTGAAAGTGTAAAGTTTTGCCATCTCATGGTGATACTTCAGCTAATTCCATGGCCATGGTTAATTGAGAGTGGTACAAAATAACATGGATCGAAGGATGTCATGTAAAATCAGAATATTCATAGATGGCAGATCTTGTTGAAGAACACTCTACAGTATTAACATTGTTGGTGCCAGGGATTTTACCCAAAAAATCACACTGAGTATCAGGCAGGTTTTGAAAGTTTACCAACTACATTTATGCTAGTTTCAGAAAACACCTTGCAGTTACAAATGAAGCCTAAACAAGTTCTTCATTTATTACATCCGACTTTTCTCTTCATAGTTTTCATACACAATTGTACAAATTTACAAGAGAAAAAGATTACAGTTGGTATCCACTCAAATTCAAATACATATCTATGTGTACACCAGTATCTGCTCAGGTATTTTCATTGCGTAAAAATAAATACACTAGCAATGAAAGTGTTCAAGGGAAAATAACATTAAATTCCACTGAGAAATTATATTACCATAGTGCTTTAAGCTTCACTATTATGCAATGTTGTTCCTTTACTCCACAGGTAAGTGGTAATGTCATCATAAATCGATTAACAATATCTGCCTTGATGGATATATGTGCTTTGCATTATGCTTATGGAAGTGTTCATTTTTTAAACATTTTCTCATTGCAATATGATTATCACCAGTTAATTTTTTATGAAATAATTCATGAACTGTAACCAAAATATCATGTTCAAATGTCAGGGTTCCCATACATTTTTAAAAACAATCTCTTATACTTCTTCAAAACATTATCAATACTATGTGAAAAAATATCAATACCACCACTTGTCTTCATTTTTCCAAAATTGTAATCATGAAACACAATTTAACATACCATTGCAAAAAACATCTTGCTGCTTTAACATCTGTAAAACTGTCATAATCGGCAAAGAACAAAATTTGAATAGACAAATGGCTGAATCCATACTGCATCAATCCCATTGGATGTAAGCAAGATTGTCAATTCTGTTCTTACATATGCTTTGTGAAATAAAATCTGCAACCCAGACTGCACTGCTCTTCCTCAAAGAAGCATTACACAGTTTGTGGATGATCCACATTTACCAGATATGTCTTACAGTTTGTTTCTTTCGTTTTATCAAACTTTTTAGAAAACTTTCAATTTGCATTGGGGCTATCTATTGATAGTTAAACAATGATGTGATAACCAAATGTGTCTTCTTTGCTTTCATGAGCACAATCATACATGTTATTTGCTCTGGCATGCCCCATAGATTTTGAATCTTAAAGTAGCAACATTACTGCTTACAAATTTAAACTAATGAGACGATTATGCTCTTATGCTATTTGAATAAGACAGGGGATAGTGTTGTAATAACCTAACTTAATACTCAATCAAACAATTTGCAACTTGCTGCTGATTACTGATCTATTGATATGGGACATAAAGAAACCAAACATGATGGCTGAGGCTACATGGGGAAAATCAAGTACAAAACAAGAAAAATTCAATCAACTCTGGCAAGGCATCAAAGAATTGAAATAAACAATGCTCATTCACAATAAAAAACTGGACAATGCTAACAAATATCACACAAAATCTTGAGAATAAACTAAATGGAATACAACAAAAGATGGTTGAATATGAAACTAAGTTGAACCAGCTTGAAGAAGAAAAAGAACAACTACGCGATGAGATAGTTCAGAAAACAAATCTGCTTGTCTTCCAACTTGATAGACAAGAACAATACATCAGAAGAGAAAATATTCTTATTTATGGAGTAGAAGAAAATAAAAAAGACAACGATGATGGGGAAAAGGTTTTGTTCAAAATAGCAGATGAGTTCGAAATGGATCTTGAAGACAATGAAATACAGAGAGTACATCGACTAGGACAAAAAAGAAGAAACAATGAGAATCCACGGCCAATTATTGCAAGATTTGTGTCATACAAAAAAAGAAACGAGTTTCTTACTAACAAACGGAAACTCAAAAATATCGAAGACCGTTTGTGAAGATCTCACACCTCTACGGTACAAGCTACTGAAGTACATGCAAAAATCCTGTTCTGATACGTTTACCTCTTGCTACACTCGAAATGGCAACATAAAAGCTAAGCTCAAGTCAACTGAAAAATGGGTTACCGTCACTTCACCTGATGATCTCTTCAAACACAGAATTGATGTTGATTATAAACGGATGGGCTGTGACAAAATACTTAGCATCTAACTCTACCGCAAAGATATTACCTTCCGTGAATTCTGAAACAAAACATTCAGTGCAAGCTACTACTTATACTAGAACAACAAACTGCCAGAAGCAAAATGCATACGTAAGTGTATTAATTTTATATGTTGGAATGCTTTTTCTGTTCTGAATATATGGCTGCTGGTGCAGCAGTGCAAAGTGTGCTTCCCACCTAAATGTAGATGAATGCCTGTAAACATTGCAATGCTGAATTGTTTCCTGACTGTGAAGGCTTAACAAGTAGCAACAAGCACTCTGATAGCGATCTATCACTACCTCTCTCACATTATGCTACACATACTGACTTTGTGAACCATATTGATAAGTTGATGTCAAATGATCTCTCCTTGCTACATTGTAACATAAGGTCTTAGTACAAAAATATGGACAAGCTTGAAGAAATCGTAACTCCATGTTCAAAACCACCAGATATTATAGCGCTGTCGGAAACCAGAATTAAGGAAACCTCAATTATAGCCACACTTCCAGGCTATAATTTCATT
>Ga0210059_1017758_pt1 | contig 10100 bp, 6 predicted proteins | sample Ectturendosymbi2_FD_188042 | JGI IMG/M metagenome (GOLD analysis project Ga0210059, IMG submission 188042) | Ecteinascidia turbinata endosymbiont from Florida, USA - Sample 2 (SPAdes) (version 2) | ecosystem: Host-associated > Tunicates > Ascidians > Unclassified | place: Key West, Florida...
TTTTCAGCCGCCCTGCTGAAATTGTGTAATAGGGGAGGAATGAAAAGTTCCAAAATGAGCCAAGGGAGGAATGCATCACAAAAGGTTGGGAACCACTGGCGTAACAGTAACTCGGCAATAAATTTTCAAATGCTCACTTCAAGTAATGGGAGTAGTAGGCGTTTTGCCGCATGTGACCAGGGCTCCCACTGAGGGTTTTTTCCACCCAGACCTGCTTTTTAGTCGACCTGTGTGTCTAGGTCATTATAAAAAATCGCGTGATATCTGTGTTTTTTGAAGTGATAAACTCATCAGCAACTTCAATATGTTCAATAATATAAAGATAACTTTATGTGCTTACATGGGCACATCAGGTGAGAAAGTACACATATTGCATGAAGCAGAACGTGTTCAATCGGTTTCATATTCTCATATAAGATCTTTGTCAGGGTTATATGCAGTGGTGTGTTTAAGGGAAGGCAAGCGAGGCACTTGCGTCGGGCTCCCCTTTGCAGCTGTAATGTGTAAAGTAGCCTACCTTGCTTTCAAAGGGGCCTAACAGCAACTGCAATGTATAATTGAGCTACTTTGCTTTCAAAGGGGCCCCCAACAGCGGTTGTAATGTGCAAATACCTTGCTTTCAAATGGGCCCAAAGTAACTGTAATGCACTTTTCTTTCAAAGGGCCCCCTAACTTCACTGATTTCTAGTGCTTCATATCTGAATTTGAGGGATCGAAGCTTTCTCTGGGGTGTTAAGTGGTGACAGGACTGGAATTTGGGCCCCCCAATTGGGGGGTATGGAGTGCGGCAGATACGGCTTTGAATCAAATGCAATCGTTGTTGGCATTGCCACCCTTGAAAGGTTATTGCGCAGCGGAGATTCTGTTACAAGTTTATATTTTAAAATATGGTCACTAGGTAGTGGTAATTATTCATCTGGCTATGTTTGCAGATGCTTAATTGCCTGGTCATGAATATTTGTTTTGACAATAAAAAGCTTGCAAAGTATATGTTTTTGTGTTGAACATTAGCGAGTACATACAGCTACTTTAGGTTGGTGTGTTACTGTTCGTCATTTCTTAAATTAGTTAGAGACTGGATGTCGCACAACTAGGGTCTATCAAGAAAACAGAAGTTTATCAGTAATTTAAAAAATCAAATTTTGATTTTGCGAAATCGATTTTGTAATCACATGGTTTATCTGAAACAAGGCAAGTTCTATAATGTTTGAGACGAAATTTTGAATCTGTTCTGGCATATTTCTATTAAAAAACAAGCAAAAATCAAACAATATTTCAACTGTTTCATCCAACTAACTGTTATCATGGCCGTAGTCAGGTTCAAATTTTTACCGAGGCGAATATGTTGCTTACGACCCCGGCTGGGAATGTTTATAAAATAAATGTAGTTTATGGAAACCTAACATCCTGCCCTTATTTAATCTAGGCTGGTGGTATCTCTGGTGGATGCAACACAGGGCAGCTGCAGTGCTGCCCTTTTTGAAACAGCCACGCAGAAAAATTTAATTTAGCGTTACAAAAATGTTTTGTGGCAGCATTCCAGAATGTTTACTAAGGCAAGTGCCTCATTTGCCTCAATGTAGCTACGGCCTAGTTATTTCCAAGTCCAGTTTTATCTTCATTTTTTGTTATTAACCAAATACAATTGGCTACATGCGTACAATGTACAATGCAAGCTGATGCCCAACGTTGTTTAAACTGCTATTCGAAATTTCAAAGAACGCCCTGATACATGAACCGAGCTGATCAGCTGTACAGAGACAACGAGTGATTAGATCAAATCGGCGTTGAAGAGCAGCCTGCCTGTCTCCGAAAAACAGCGACTGTATTTATATTGACGATCCTATTAGATACTCTCATATCAAAGCACGACGGAAAAAAGATGTTGTTAGTGCTGCAGACCCATAAAAGTATTCTTGACTCCAACCTTTCCAACAACGGAAAGGAGCAAGGGACAATTTGAGTCCCTTAATAGTTGGTGTCTAAAATGTTAGAAAAGCGGCTTTATGGGGCAGAGCGGTGAAATTGGTCGTGGCTCTTTATTCGGCTCTTCAGTGATGCGACCTGCCGTTGCTGCTTCCATGCTTTTTCTGTGGGGTCCATCTGCTATAGGGAAAGATTTCGTGCAATGGATGAAAAAGAAAAAGTTAACTTTAAGCCACGAGGAATGTGCGTGTCACCCTCATCATTCCAATAGGTGCAAGCAAATGAAATAAAAGTTACATTACTTACGTGTAATGCGTGTTTTCCTGATGAATTGTTTTTTCTTAAGAGCATTGTTTCTAGACCATGTGAGCAGGCCCGCAACCAGTGGGGGGCAATCGGGCAATTGTCTCCAAGTTTACATCATTTTGCCACCCCCGAAAAGATCAGTTGGTTGCGGCCCTGCATGTGAGGTGTTGTTATTGTGAGTTCTTAATAATCCTGTCATGCCTTGTAAACTTGTTATTATGCTTTTTGACCTTTCTTTGACTTGTAATTCTGCACTACATGTTAATCCCGTCTTAAGTTATTCAAACAATTTTTGTATGTCCTTCTGCAAATAATTTTCACCAGTATGATGTACAGTACAATTGGTATTTTATGCATTATATGTGCACCTGTCTTATCGGTCTGGAGCGATATAGCAAAACAATTTCTAAAGTGTATGCCAAAGATTTTGCATTTTGTAATTCATGCAAAAGATTAGTTTTTGGGAGAATTAGCAGCATTGAAATCAACAAATCTACTTCAATAAGGATTCCAGGTCCAAACGGGGATTTTCGTATCTATCCTACATTTGCTTTCCCGTTGTTCCGACTGTTAATAAGTAGCAGTGCAGACTTGGTTGTTTTATAAGTCATTTGCCGGTCATAAACTGAATTTTTTTATTTGGCTGAAAAAAATTAAGTCAATTCGGTCATAATGCCTTTTTCCAGTCATAAAAATATCTGGAAATGAAAAATGACAGAAAGTTTTCGAAGATATTTTTGGCCGAACAGAAATGTCTCAGCGAGAAGAAAAAACCCAAGTGCAGACAAAGGTGCCCCACAATATACGTTCTGATTTTAAATGAAGAAATGCTTACATTGGGCGTCGAAGGCGTCTTCTCCCAAGGCGCAAACTCTATTTAAGTTTCCTTTTGTCTGTAGATTTGGCAGAACTTTTTGTTTCGATTTTTCAGGCATCCAAGGCGTAAAAAGTACCAGGTGACTATTTTTTTAATAGTAACAAAACTGGAAGAGACGTACAACAGTCGAAGATGCTGCGGAGCTTATGTTTTCTGTGTTTTGCTGCTTGTTCATTGCTTTTCCCAAGAGGTAAGACAGTGACCAGGAAGTTTTGCAAATATTGCATATTTCTATGGTGTTCACGATTGTTATGTTAATTCCGCCATACATACTCCAGAGCAGTGCTCTTCAACCTTTTTCGTTACGGTGCACCCTTAAAGATATTTTGACGAACTCATGCACCCTATTTACTTTAACACTAAAACTCATGCACCCTATTTACTGACACTTCCCCCGTGTCCTTTACCTAATTGCGCCCGTGCCTGTAAGTACCCGGGTCTAAATAAGCAAGTCCCCTAATTCAATAACTCAGCCACATAATTCAATTGATAATGGCTCATTGCCTGTTGCTTATGAATCACAAATAATCATCTAATTACAATTAGCTTGATATGGTGTGATGCTTATGCACCACAGTTTAGATTGTGCAAAGTCTCGGTTAAATCCTGAAAGTCATTGGTTGGTCAATGGTTCATTTTTGCTAACAGAAAGTTTTTGTAAAAAGCATCTGTTTAGTGTATCGAGTTAGTGATGCACCTTTGTGAACCCTTTCTTAGTGGTGCACCCCACGCGTATTTTGATGCACCCCAGGGTGCACCGGTTGAAGAGCGCTGCTCTAGAGCGCTTTACAGGGTGTACTTTCATAAGAAACCACTACTCTGCTTTCGTATGTCGACAAAAGAGGCTGTAAGTAATCTTGCTCGTGAAGGTAAAAGGACCTCAAACACTGTGTGAAATTTTGAGTAATGGGCGGTAAAATTTAAAGACAAAGAGTAACTTTCAAAAAAGTAACGTCGTTTTCACACTGGAATTCGACGTTTTTTACATTGCGGTGCATTGGCTGAAGTTTATGCAAAGCTGACTTCGTTTTCGAACAACAGAACACGTATCGCTATGGCGGAGGGGGCAAAATATTAAGCGTTGGTCTGATTCGGCGTTCACTTTCCCTCTCTAGCTACGTTAGATGAAATAAATAACTGCGATAAATTGGTTTTGATAACCTCTGATTTGATTCTTAATACCGCACCAAAGCTGCATTTATTTAAAACCGACTTTGAATCGATTACTCCCAGGTATTCACTGGAATTGGTTGGTAAACTAATGAACTTGAAGACAAAGGTCCTGCAAAACTGACGTTCAACGTGCAAGTGTTAGTCACAGGGTTGAAACAACTGCAAAAACAACCTCCAGCAGTGTCTTAAAATCTTCAAAGTTAATTTGCAAAAATGACTTTCAACTAACTTCTTGATCTTTCGTTTTTCATTCCTTTAGGAGAAGCAGCAAGTTGCTACAACTGCACATACACCAAGCAAGAAGGGTCGAACTCTGGGGAAGGATGCATGGAAGGGTCCATGAGCGCATCATTTCTAGTGACATGCCCTGCCATCTTGCCACAATGCTGGATCATGAATGCAAGTTATTCGGGTAATTATTCAATAAACTGTGCACAAAATCTTTAATAGTTTGGCAGAAAAGCAGAAAATTAAAACCTTTTGGGTGTGGTCGTGCAACCTCATCACGTAACGCTACGTATAAAAAGTTACGAAGTAGGTAATCAGACTTGCATTTGTTAAAGTTAGGTGATCAAACTTGCACTTGTTTACTCAAGTCCAAGTAATTTCTGCTGAAAGCTTTGTTAGGTTTTGATGAATGCATCCTTTGTTTGGCTATTCATGCGCAATAGTACTTCTTTGTTTTGTTATTCATGCGCAATAGCACTTCTTTGTTTTGCTATTCATGCGCAATAGTACTTCTTTGTTTTGCTATTCATGCGCAATGGTACTTCTTAAAATCCAAAATTATAAGAAATTTTTTTTGCTGAAATCATCCTCTCGATAAACTCAGAGGCGCTATAAATATAAGCGAAACTTTCAAAACGTTTTTCGCCCCAGAGTTGTAAACGGGCCTCATTTTGAAGCCCGAACCGGCCCGAGCCCAACATTTATTTCAGAAGCCCGGTTTGGGGCCCGAAAGCCAAATTTATGGAGTGCGTCAAGATATGAGCAACGCCGGAGTATTGGTTACAGCAAAGTAAAAATGACTAAATAATTAAACAACAGTCGTTTTTGCAGAAGATTTAATCAGCTCGATTGCTTCAGCAGTAACTGGCGACAAAAATGTCCGTCGTTGCGAAAAAATTTTGTAAAGCCCGAAATCGGCGCGAAATATTTTGACAATATTAAGCCGGATCCGGGCCCGACCCGAAAAGCCCGGACCGACTTACAACTCTGCCCCAAATGCGTTAATTACAAACTTTTAAGTGAAGTCCTTTAATTTTAAATGATACGTTTTTTTAATTTGCTCTTTTTTCGAGATTTCACCGGAAGTGACGGAATACAGCTTAACCGGGTGTGACAGAGATTTTGAGAATTTCTGCTTTTGGTTTATGTTTTAGATAGGAATAAAAACAACATGCGCCAAAGCGAGGAGGAACCGTAAAATACACGAGAGGGTTGTGAAAATACAAGGTGTCTTTTCACTGAATTCTGCCTTGATTCAATCTGATCAGAAGGAATCCTACTGCTGTGTGTTGCACCTGAGATGTTTGGCTATGGACTCTTGAATTCCCAAAACTGGCACACGCTAACGCTTGGAAAATTTCCTAGCAAAACACTTTACGGGCAGATTTGACTGCTTTGCCCTGGTGGTAAATTGTCACATAACTGTAGATACGTGCAGTCAGAATAACCGCAGAGTTATGAAAGCACAGCACGGCACGACGAGCAGATTCCTCGAAAGTGCTGCTTCATTTGCATTTTAGATAACAATTTTCTTACATTCATGTGGCTTTGAGCTACTCAATTTAAAAAATCGAACATGAATTTTTATAGCTGCAAACTCTTTTTTTGCAATGGCAGGTCAACAAAATAAAAAGAGTATTAAGCAAGTTTCAAACATAGGCGTCCAACGTAAGGTTTACTCAAAGTTGCTTGCATTGGGCTTGGCTTAAAGAAAAAAGAAAATGGCCGCTATGGTGCCACAACTTTTGCACCTTCATCAGACTGCAGGGAAGAAACCAATTGAAGAACGTTTCTAGGGAATTTGGCAAAAGCAGTTACGCCACACTATGTGCCATGTGTGCAGCAAGACCAAGCCTATATAGTTTCATACTATAAAATACAAGCCGTTGGTAAAAACCACATAAAATACAAATCACTGGTATATATATACCACATAAAATACAAACCACTGGTATATATATACACCACATAAAATGCAAATCACTGTTAAAAAAAACTTGCCTGAGACAATTGTAGGATTTTGCACCAACTAGTTGTAGTTACGGACATTTTGAAGACTTTTGCTCCCATTACCAAAGTTTCAATATTTGTCCTTGGGAATTCTCTCGTACAAAACAAGATAAGGACAGTCTAAGCAGCTTACTCTTACTTTTCATAACCTATTTGCTGATTCGGCAAAAAGTACGGACAGCGTTGCAGAGAGATTCTTCTGTGCCGGGCATGAACAACCTTTTTGCTATCCCTTTCGACGCGTGAACGACAGCGGCAAAATCACCCCACACTGGCCACCAGTTTTGTTGAGGCTCCTAATGGGAGATTCGAACATGCAGCCGCAAGAACGACAAGCCCGACTAAGTATCCTCATACAACAGACATAAATTTTTGATTAACACACGATCGCCATAACTTATATTTTAAATCACGCACGTGCACAGCCGCATATACTTTTATAGAAGGCCGCAGATTGTGGACCTTTGCTCTAAACGGCACCAACAGCATTCTCATCTATGACTAGAATAACTTAATACTGCGTCATCCACGATTCCTAATATTCATCGCTACTCTCAGTTGGTATGAAATGAATAAGCAGCCATAGGTGCAGCCAGATGGGGGCCAAACAGACCATTCTCCAAATATCTAGCACAGGGGGGCCAAACCTGCTGTATGTATGAGCCGCTTATCGTAAAATCCAAGTTACAATGAGCCGCAACAAAAAAATCTAAAAACAAGAATTTATTTGCAATCTACGCTTCTGTGACATCGTAATTGTTTTTAGAACGACTTCCAAAGTTTTACACAGCGGCACGCTAGCTACCACAGTACAGTACCACTTTTCAATATTTCTACACTTCGCAAGAAATAAAAAACAAATATATAATTTTTCGAAAAGCTCGAAGAGCCGCATGCAAAGGTTCGAAGAGGCGCAGTTTGGCCACGCCTGCCTGATCAAGCATATCTTGAAGTTTTGTGTTTCGCAGGGCGATGTCCCAAACCAAATGCTGTCGCTCGCTTAAAGTAAAATATTCAGCCCCTCCCAAATATTCGGGCTGGCTACGTCACTGTAAGCAGCAAGTAAGGAAACAGAAAAGATGTTATTGTCCCTGCTGCTAAAGATGCAACAAAAAGAGCCAAGTGACAAAAACTTCTATTGCATTTGCAGGGAACGGAGCAACGCTTCAGAAAATATCCCGCATGTGCGGCGCGGGTTTGCCAAAGGAGTCGTGCACGACGCTCCCTACTGGAAAAGTCTGCTCATGCGACACAGGTGAAACTTTGACTTGCTGGGAGTGACTGATTGTTTCTTGATTAAAGAACAGACAGATCACGTGCGCGTGCTTGAACGATTTGCTAGTTACAAAATTTAGGTCGGTGGTTTTCATCATCATAGAAGTTTGCGTTTTGCTTTCAGATGGTTGCAATGACGGGAACACATATAAACTGTCCGTTGCTTGGAAGGAGAACGTTTTGAACGGCGGTTTACCGACGTCGCTGACAAACATATCTGCTTTTCAAAATCCTCTGCTGCCACAAGGTTTAAACATCTCTTTGGATGGAATGCTTGATGGTCAGAATATCTTCGGGAGCATGCTGCAAAATTTAACGGACGCCGGCTCCAACACTGGTAATGATTTAATGTCAAGCATCACTGGACCTCTTGCCGGTATATTGCAACAAGCGGCCGACGCCGTGAAAGGTGGAACCTCATTCCACAGACTCGATGTACCTCTGTTTCTGGCGTTGGTTGTGGGAGCGATTTGGAGCTCCATGAAATGATTGCAACTAAGAAGACAATGACTGTGTTGCTTGTTTTGGTGTTTGAAATGACAAAAGGAAATTCAAATAAAAATATTTTTTATCATCGATGCGCCCAGAAGACTGTTCCTTGTGCACTGCAAGATTAGATCCAAGATAAGGTGAAAAATCTACTGGCGAAATAGATCGGCTTTGATGTTGAAGGGCCATCTCGAATAATTACATCTCCGATCTGACTTCACCGCGCCTTCGAGTAGAACCAGTCAGGGGCGTAACGAGGTTCGATGGCGCCCGGGCCAAGAAGCAATCTGGCATCCCCATGTTCGAACCTCAGGTCCTTTTGGGAGTAAAGGTGCTGTATTGAAGAAAGTGCTTGTGGCAACGCTGGACTTTTCGGCGCCCGGGGCATTGTTCCCCCCTCGTTACGCCCGTCCCTGAAGCCAGCCGTCAATAGGTTTTGAATATCGCGAGGCGTTTCTAGAGTTCCTGGGGTTGGTGACCTCGGCTGATCCTCGACAAGAAATGCCGGTTTAAGAATGAATGAGTTTGCGCCGAATAAGAAACCTGAGAGGGATACCTGCGAATGTGCAGAGCAGGCTACTTTCCCATTTACAATGAATCAGCGCAGGGATCGCCAGTCTAAGGAACGCGTGCCACTATTGGCACACCAAGCAGTCGCGTGCCACTATTGGCACATCAAGCAATTTTCAATGGCACGCAGGAGCTACAAGTTTTACATATCACTTTTGTTTTGATTCGTGCAGAAGATGTATTGACCTTGACTTGTATAAAAAACATGTTGTTGGCATACTGAGCGTTTCGAAAGCTTCAGTCGGCACACAGTTAGCTAAAGGTTGCCGATCCCTGAATTAGCGTTTTGTTGCTGTGTGGCAACTTCCTGCTCATAATCAAGACCAGAAATGCACTGCCCAAAAGTTTTGGCAAGCATGCAAAATACTAGTAACGTCGCAGGTTACGGTTAACGATGGGTTTCGAGGTGAACCAGATGAGGCATTTGCTTCGGACCTTTCTTTTTCTGAACTGCCGCGTACCTTTCTTGTCTTAAAATGTCCATTAAGTTTTGTGCTTTGCATACAGGTTTTCTTGTCACCTCAGCTTTATAGGAATGCTTCAGACCCACTCCGGTTTGAACATATATATTACCTTTTGCAACGCGTAACTGCGACAGGCACAATAATTGATCACTACTGATAATAGTTAGTTCATTCCAACTAGAACTTCCCATTCCACGCAGCAGCTTTTGAGAGTGTTCTTTTGAGCTCTGGGAAGTTTCACTTGAAAAGCCTCCGTGAAGTTTTAGAATTGTTACTTGTTTTTATTAACAGGAGTGAGTTTCAATGCCAGGTTATTTGTGCTCTTTTAGAACACCAGTTATCTGTTGCAGCATTGATCTTAACATCAAATTTTAGCTGACTGGTTGAGTTAGGAAAAGTTTGAAGTTAGTTTTGTGAATGCAGTGTCTAATTTGGACAAACCTTGATGGCGGTTTGTATAATATGGACCAGTGGTACAAGTAACAATACTTGTACAAAGTACTTGGAAAGTGTTTTATAGGCCAACGTGGTCGAACTACTTCTGACCTTCGGGCCATTTTACAAAAACGCGACAACTCGCGGCCCACTTCCATTGAAATGATGTAGTCCATGAAATAACAGATTGACAACAATTAAAAACAAAAAAGGGAAGACAGGTAAGTGGGTCATTGAAACAATAACAAATAGCAATTTATTACAAATCTCTGTCAGTGGGATGCCTGTGGCCCAGGCATCTCTGACACTACAGTGTTTCGCCTCCAACTCGATTTCTGTTTTTAGAT
>Ga0210059_1017759_pt1 | contig 10100 bp, 9 predicted proteins | sample Ectturendosymbi2_FD_188042 | JGI IMG/M metagenome (GOLD analysis project Ga0210059, IMG submission 188042) | Ecteinascidia turbinata endosymbiont from Florida, USA - Sample 2 (SPAdes) (version 2) | ecosystem: Host-associated > Tunicates > Ascidians > Unclassified | place: Key West, Florida...
GTTCGTTCAAATCTTTCCTTGTTTTAACTGAACCGTGTGTCCGGTTTTGCAAAATCAGCTGAGCAAGTGATATTTCGCAACAATTGCTATAGCGTTGCTAACAAAGTTTGCAGGACCATTGTATACGCGATGATTCCAAAAAACTTGAAAAGACGCAAGTTTAAAAGTGTCATATTATGGGTGGCAACAAATATGCACGACCACTTACTCGAGAGCTTGTCGCAGGAACGTTTGCTTGATGACTCACTACACAATGTCGTTGAACACAAGCAATCTCGGAGGAAACAAGTACATCAATGCCGTGATTAGCGCCGTGGTGGACATGGCATGCTACATTGCTATGTCGATAATGTTGGGGAAATTTGGCAGAAGAACATTGAGCGCCGTCTGCCTGAGCCTAAGCGGAGTTTTCAGCTTGCTGACACCTCCACTGAGAGAAGGTCAGTGTATTACCCGTCACTGAACCGAGATCGCTTTATTCTCGTCGAACCGTTTTTTCATTGTATGAACCTCGAGTTGTGAAATCGCAAGTTTGAAAACCAGAGTTGAATGAATGAACAACAGTTTTGTCGGAAACATGTCAGCAGTTTTCATACATTTGTAGATGTAGCTGTACTGCGCGTATGACTTAAGTTATCGACGACATATTACTCATTGGAGATGTTTCATATTACAAAGATACCTATACTCATAAATACAACATATGAAGCAACCTTAAGCGACTATAAGTATTGCGTGATGTTCAGTGGCGTAACTGACGTGGGTGCGAACCTCGAAACAAATACTTATTTTTCTTAGACCACACGTGATCTAGTGCAGTCATAATACAGCGCTGGTAACAAGTAGGCTGTTGCAAATTGTGATATCAGTGACGAAAAACGATTCAATTGCAGTGCGGGTGCTTATGCTGCACCGAGCGGTAAGTTTGCTTCATCTGATAGGTTACAAAACAAGAAAGAAACAGATAGCCCCCCTTTAAAAATGTTATCACCTGGATTTAGCCCCACCTTGCTCACGTTGTTTAAAAAAGTCTCCAAAGCACAGAGCGACCTTTTACAGCTCTTATAAAACTGAACCAGCTGTTGATTGCAGAGGCATATTCTCCGCGAAAACCAAACTCCATCGAAATCATGTAACTCTCCGATTTTGGTTGAAGGGGGGTTGTGAAAAAGCAACGGGGGTCACTATCAGCGAACGAAAGACTATAATAAGATCATCAACCCCTATTAACCAGGTACCACCAATTAAAAATGTGAGGAGCCCGCCGCCAAGTTGCTCATCAGCCACGATACTAATGAAAACTCAGCAAGTTAATATTTCATGGTTTTTTGACATTTCTCATCATAATTTGTGACTTTATGGGGTGATGTTTGTTGAACCCCAGCTACGTTTGCGTAAAGACTTGTATTTATCCTCAAGATTTATCGCTTGTTTAGTTTATTGTGCGTCGTCAAGGTTTCGGATTGCTGACAGAAGATTTGCCTGTTAAAGGTCTTTCCTAATTATGATTACTAGTTTTTATCCCACTAATCCCAGCAGGTTCTTTGGTAAAGTTCAGTGAGGGATAAAACAGTTTGTCTAAAACCTTAACGTGCCAACCGTAAATCCACCGGAACGTTTTGATACACATTCCAGACAGCATGCTACTGCTCTGCTGCATGCGTGCTTTATTTATGAGTTCTTCGTGCTGATATCTGACCTTCTCCTTCGTCTCAGTGCACATCACCGCTGGGATCGTCTCGTCCATGACGGGAAAGTTCTTCATCGCAACTGCGGTGTTGGTTGTGACGCAATTTGTCGGTGAGATGTTCCCGACTTTGTTGAGAAACACCAGCATCGGTATATCGTCGATGTCGTCGCGCATGGCGAGCGCTTTGGCGCCGTTTCTTATATTTGCTGGTATGTTTTTTTTTGGCAGGAAGGTATGAGTTTTTGAAAAAGCATTCGTTCCGATTTTCCACAGTTTTCAGTAAGTTTCAGTCGGGAAGTTACGCTTCCCAGCATTAAATTCTCAGGTAAAAATAGTTTGATAGCCTACCACTTGTGAATGATGTACTGTAGGACAGTAGAACACGGGTACACACCGGGTACACACCGGGTACACACGGGCCAACGTGGCATGCCAAAGTTCGAAAATGACAATATGACATACCATCTATTAGGTTTGTGACCCTCTCAGTCTCCGCACGAGCCAATGTGAAGGCCCACGAAATTATGACCGGACGTAACTTCTAAACGGATTGAGCTAGAGCAGGGGTTTCCAACCTTTTCACGATCTCGCAGCACTTGGGCACCCCGTATTGTCAGTGCGTACCACTTTTTCCAGAACATCTAATTTTATCGAATCTTAGTTTATTCCGAAGAATAATATAAATTAAACTAAAAAAAAAGATGACAACTAAATTTAATGAGATTTTGTTTTTGTTTACTTTCCACCAGTTGTTCGATGTGTGGCGTAAATTTGCTAACAGCGCATTGAAAGTCATGATGTTACGAAACAATAGGAACAGCAGGCTACAGAAAATTTATTTATTTAGAAACAAAGCGCCATACGTAAACTAGAAAGCTGTGAATCCAGGCTTTTGTGAAAAATGGAAGTTACTCGCGCACCACAGGTTGGGAACCCCTGAGCTAAAGAGTCAGTAAAGACACGATTCGATCCCAGAGAGAGCATCGCATCTTTTGAGGTACGTTGATAGCACCTGTGACGTCATTGTGACGTCTTTTTAGGGCAGTGGTGCTAAAACCGTGGCCTGCAGGCCACATGTGCCCCGCAACGCCCTCTGGAGCGACCCGTGAAGAAATTTTCATTGGAAAGAAAATTTAACACTTTAATCATTTAAGAGAATTTTTTAGAGAATTTTTATTGAGATTATTAATTCTTGTGGCCCGCGAAGGGTTTCTGAAAGACAAATGTGGCCCACGAGCCAAAAAGTATGAGCATCACTGTTTTAGGGGAAAAGGCTAAGAAAACCAGTTTTCGCGTAGGCTGGAAAAACCTTTTGCGTCCATTCAAACAGCCACAGACGTCAAACCAAACACGTTGAAAAAAAAACTTTCCACATTAAAAATATCGCTGAGGACCTTACCCCAATGATGATGATCAAAAAATTGAACTTTTTTTGGTGGGGGTCCAACCGGGCAAAAACCAAGGATTTCGTTTTTTTGCGCTGTAAGCCACTCTTCTGCCAGTCAACACCCACGAACCCCACCCAAGTTGCAGAACAGGTGTGTATGGGTGTCTTACAACATCCCACCAGATTTCAAGCCATAATGCTGACAGGAAAATTTCATTCTTGAAGAAAATGAAAATATCCGCTAGGTGGCTGAGCCAAATTTTTAGTCTATGTTGGGCCATAACTCTCCAACCCTTTAGGCTAGCAGGCTAACCAAGGTCTTTAAATATTCAGAATAGCTTCTAGATCAGTGGTTCTCAAAGTGGGCGATATTGACCTTGAGGGGTCAACTGGACCACCCAAGGGGTTGATAAATAGTCACGGGGTCGAATGGGGGTCACTGAATGGCCAGGGTGTCAATGAATAACTGCTGGGGTCTACTGGAGCAATGAAGCCTCCAATTCAAAATTATCGTTAATCGGCAAGGAATGCAGAGGGCGTTTTTCATCAAATCAAACAAAATTAATAGGGCTAATCAAATCCCAGCTACAGTAGTTCAAAAGTATATTCGATTCGATTAGTTTTTCAGTAAATCATCAATTGTGATGACATTATGAAAACTGTTGTTTGTTACGTCACAAACAAATTGTAGTGCATCCATCGCACTTCGTCAATTGTTAGACGGGTAGTACAGAGGTGGCTACGCAGTAAGACGGAGAACCATTCCTTGTATTAGTAGCTGTTGGGCTAGGCCACGGGGTCTACAGAAAATTGTATACTTTAATTGGGGGTCAACGTGCAGAAAAGTTTGAGAAACACTGTTCTGGATCAATTAAAAAACAAACCAAGTTATTACCCTCTGTACTTTTTTCTCAGGACCCCAGAACGTCATCTGGAAGTCAATCGACGCAACCGACACTTTTTCACCCCTTAATTTTCCCCCCAAAACAGTCCGGACTTACTTTTTTGAGAATATTGTGTTATTAGGTTGTTCAGACGTCGGCGAAACGCAAAACCGGATCGAAAAAGCTAAACGGGATGCGGGGAACGAGTTTTTTGTTTTTGGCTGAAAATTGCCAAAAAATTAGTGCGGAAAATGCACAAATATGGATTTTTTTCCAAAATTTCAACTGCAAAGGTATATTTTTGTAACGTTCATTAGATTCCTTGCTGTTTTCCGCATCCAGGCACGTTTTCACTGGCTCTCTATCCCGATCCATTCAAGAGTTATGGCATTCAAGAATTATAACTTCATAACTTTCGCCGATCATAACTTCGCGTGCGGCTGTGGCCCGCGCGGGACTTCGAGGGTTTTCAAGATGATTTTTTGTTTGTGTAAATCACGATAATTTGCGTTAATATCGGAAAAACTTAAACCATCAAGATTGACCATACGTGGCTTAAACTGTCAGAAACTAACTTCCAACGCCGAATGCTCTGTAGCAGGATTGCGAAACGTATATCACGGGAAGTATCAGTTATGGATTATATCAGTGATGGGCCGCAAAAAATAACAAATTCTATCTGATCAAAAATACAACCGACTGCACACCTTTTTTTACTCATTACTTTGTAACGCAATATCAACAAAATCCAGTCGACCAAACGCCTGATGTTGGCCACATTAAATGGCCACGCGAACCGCATATGGCCAACATGGCAGCTGACTTCCGTCCTTTGCTTTGAGTCGTTCGCTCGTTTCCAAAGAAACATTTTAGACTGGGTTGAGAAATCACAGAAAGTAGTGGAGCCAAGGAACGATTTTCAAATCGTGGTTCGCTTATTTAACGTCGTTAAGTACTCCTTCATACAGCAAAGCTCGATAGTCAGGAGGACGTAAAGCTTCATAAAAATACTGCAATATGAGGGAAAAATAGATCAAAACGGAAACACCGCAATACACTTTCAATCATCAGTTCGCATTTACAGGAAAAATGGTAAATCTTTCAATACCTTTCTACGTTCTGGGCGTGTTGGCGATGTTTGGTGCAGCGTTCGTTCTGCTTCTACCGGAAACCTCCAAAACAGAGCTCCCGAACACTGTGCAAGAAGCTGTTGATTTGGACGAGGGAAGGTAAGTTTGCAGAGTGTTGAATTGTTTTACTGCAAAAACACCCGGGTGCGAAACAGCATAAAACAAACGCTGTCTGCAAATACTTGAAAGCATTCGAATACCGAAAAAAACGTTAGGTTAGTCGATACTCCCATACACTCGCGAGACACAAAAAAAACAAAAGATGCACGGAAAGCAAGAAAATCAATAAATAGGATAAAAGCTCACCAAGGAAAAAACGGTTATTCAGTAGATGCTCCAGTGGAAAACAAAGCAATAGTCTGTTGAAATTTCATCACACTGCTTAAAATGAAACGAAGAATTCAGTATTGTGATAGCCAAAAATTGAACATAGCGTTTGTGAACTGGTGGTAACGTAAATTCTGTTCCGCATTAACATCAGCTTCTCTCCACATCCCTGGTCTTTTGTAACATATTAATTTTTTGCCAATATTGCTATGGATACTACAGGGTGTATATAGAGTCTGGGTACACAAAAAATATTAAGTCTGGGTACATGGTAAAAAACACATACTTTATAAAACAAAACAATTTTATTCAATTCTACTAGTGATAAATATATTTTCAACATGATTTTCCTAAACAAATAAAATAGATAGTGAAATCCCCTACGCACGCAGACTTTGTGGACACCCTGTAGGAATAAACTAGTATTGATTGCTAGCATATCTTGTATTATATGCATATGATAAGCTCTGGAACACTGTTATGAACACTGGGCAGCAACCCGTCATGAAATCTGTGCATTATGTTGGCCTGGTACAGTTTATAAATATCCTGCACTTTAGAACTCCAAAGTTTTGTAAATGGGGCTGTGGTGCAATTATTGGATGTGCACGTGTTTACTCGAGGGTGATTACATCATTGGCGCATTGTGTTCGTACCGTTTCTTGCGTAGTTGCTGCACATTCTGTTCAAGCTTCCTTATGCGAAGGAAGCTTCCCAACTATCAGTAAATAGGCGTGCTGTGTGCAAATATTACAACAATTTATTTTGCTAAAATGGATAAATGCTTGAGACCGCAAGTGTTCTCTGCTGAAGCTGATACTGCGGGTGGCGCTATGAGGTGGCAGCACTGGAAGCGAACGTTGGAAAACTACTTGCGCAGAATTGACAACATCTCTGCAGATGATAAGCTGGATGTTCTTATCAGTTTACTTGACGCTTCCGTATATACCTACATCCGTGAGTGTGCTTCATATCAGGAAGCTATCGATTGCTTAGAAAACATCTATGTTAAGCTAGCCAACGAAGTGCATGCCAGGCATAAACTGAACACGTGTCGCCAGAAAAGTGAAGAGAAGATTGAAGAATTCTTCCAACGTTTAAAAGTTTTTAGCGCTGATTGCAACTGCGCTGCTGTAACGGCTGCTCAAAATAGAAGCAGCTATCCGCGATGCTTTTGTAGCCGGACTGCGGAGTGGGTACATCCGCCAGCGTTTGCTGGAAGACAATGTTCGTGAACTTCAAGCGGCCTTTGATAAAGCGCGTACGTTGGATGAAGCACAGAAAAACCGTGAAGAGTATCGCTTGTCCACCCAGTCAAATTCCTTACATTCGGTCGGCTCCGCTGGTGTTTGTAATCCTGGCGAAGAGAACAGTGTGCGCGCTGAGTGTCTGTCGATGGAAACAAAGTGCTATTTCTGCGGCAACAATCGGCATCCTCGTTTCAACTGCCCTGCGCGAGACCGCGTTTGTTACAAATGCAAGAAGAAAGGTCATCTTTCCAGTGTTTGTTTGTCTAAGTCTAAAAACCTGGCATCCACAGCTACGCTGACGAGCCAACAGCCATCCTTGTCTCCCGCTTCGCCAGTGAACTCTGATGATAACAAGCTAAATGTATTCGCCTTAGTGAACGGAGTTCTGTCTAACTGCTTGATAGACACGGGCGCAAAACGGAACCATATTGATAAAGCGTTTATTAACCGAACCAATCTGCCAGTGGACGACAGCACGAAGGAAGAGATCGGGTTAGCTGTTAAAGGCTCAACTGTGAGAACCAGAAGCTCATGTAACGTTCAAACAGACCTACTCAATCGAAGCTACGACAAAGTGAACATATTAGTTATGGACAATTTGATGTGAGACGTGATACTGGGTCGAGAATTTCTTAAAGAACATCAAAGCGTTAGTTTCGAGTTTGACGGTCCCAAGTGCCCCTTGAATTTGGATTCGTTGGATGTATTAAAGGGTGTTACGCCAGTTCGACTTTTCGAACATTTAACGCCTGACTGCAGACCTGTCGCCTCCAAGTCACGAAATTACTCGCCGTCGGATCGAGCGTTCATTGCTACGCAGACAGCACAGATGCTTCGTGATGCTATAATCGAACCGAGCACATCTCCGTGGAGAGCGCAAGTTGTCGTAGTCAACAACAGCAATCATAAGAAACACTTGTGTATTGATTACAGCCAAACTATAAACAAATTCACTTTGCTTGATGCTTACCCGTTGACACGTATGCAAACCGTTGCAAATAACGTAGCTCAATACGATTGGTAATCCAGCTTGGATTTAAAGAGCGCGTATCACCAAGTTCCTATTCTGCCCGAAGAAAAGTTGTTACTGCATTCGAAGCCAATGGCCAGCTTTGTCAGTTCAAACGCATACCCTTTGGGTTGAAGAATGCCGTTCCCTGTTTTCAGCGCGTAGTAAATGAAATCATTTCAAAGTATAACTGCTAGGGAACTTATGCTTATTTGGACGATATTACAGTACGTGGACGGACTCGTGAAGAGCATGACGAGAACCTAAAATGTTTTCTAACTGCAGCAAAAAAGTGTAATATTACCTTCAACCGAAAGAAGTGTACCTACGCCACCGATTCCCTCAAGTTGTTGGGCTACCACATTTCGAACGGCGTGTTGCAGCCGGACCCTGACCGTGTCAAGCCTCTATTAGAATTGCCAGCGCCGAACACTGGCAAGGAGCTCCAACGCCTTGTGGGAATGTTTGCGTACTACGCTCAGTGGGTTCCTTGTTTTTCCGAAAAAATTAAGCCGTTGATAGCAACGAAAGAGTTTCCCTTGAGCTAGGAGGCTGTGCAAGCTTTAAAGACACTGAAGCAGGATTTACCTTCAGCTGCCCTTAAAGTTTATCGATGAAAAGTTGCCTTTTGTTTTGGAGACGGAAGCTTCAGATAATGCGATCTACGCTACTCTGGATCAGAAAGGCCGACCTATGGCCTTTTTCTCGAGAACCTTGAACAAATGCGAGTTACATCAGTCAAGTGTGGAAAAGGAAGCTTGTGCTATTGTTGAAGCCATTGGAAAATGGGCTCATCTACTTAGTGGCCGTCGATTCACTGTTGTAACGGATCAACAGTCCGCGTCTTTTATGTGCGATGTACGTCACTCCAGTAAGATAAAAAAATGAGAAGATAAGATAATGCGTTGGCGCATGCAACTCAGCGAATTTGATTTTCCGATAGTGTTTCGTCCAGCGCGTATTGCCTGAGTTTGCACGAAAGTACTCTTTATACAATTCATGCGTCACTGTGCCACCCTGGAATAACGCGTTTGTATCATTTTGTCTACGCTAAGAATTTGCCGTAATCTTTAGCTGATGTGCGGAAGCCTGTCGAAGGTTGTCGCGTGTGTTCAGAAGTCCAACCGAACTTTTGTAAACCACCTTCAGCTCAGCTTATTAAAACGACGCAGTCGTTCGAACGTTTGAGCGTAGACTTTAAAGGACCGCTCCCTTCGTCCACGAAGAATCGCTACTTGCTAACAATTGTTGACGAGTATTCTCGTTTTCCGTTCGCTTTTGCTTGTGCCAGTGTTGATTCTAAGACTGTGATAGCTCATTTTAACCAGCTTTTGCGTTGTTTGGTATGCCTGCGTACATTCATTCCGATAGAGGGGCGGCTTTACGTCCGATGTTTTTGCGTCAGCGTGGTATCGCCTGCAGCAGAACGTCTGTTTATAACGCTCCGGGAAATGGACGATGTGAACGGTATAATGGCATAATTTGGACAGCGGTCAAACTTGCGATTAAGTGTCGGAAGCTGGACATTGCGCGCTGGGAATGTGTTTTGCCTGACGCGTTCCATTCCATACGTTCTCTGCTGTGTACGGCGACGAATGCGACTCCGCATGAGCGCCTGTTTCATTTTACGCGACGATCGACGTTTGATGGTGTCGATTCCCACCTGGCTGAGTGCGCCTGGACCTGTATTTCTGAAGAGACATTCACGTTCATCTAAGTATGACCCCATTGTTGACGAGGTAGAGCTTGTGCATGCGACACCCAACTATGCTCAAATCCGATTCCCGTCTGGTAGAGAGTCGACAGTGCCTCTGCGCGATATTGCACCCGTGGGAGAATTTGAACTTGGTTCATCTTCTGAGCAGAACGACGCAAACGCGGAAGAAGCAGCTCAAACAGTACATGGCCCGGTCGACTTTGTGCCTGGTCACGGTGAACATGTTGAAAACACTGTTAGTGATCCCGCCGTACCGGAGAGTGACAGTCGCTGCGATGATCGCGCAGCTTTACAAGACGGCGGAATTCGAGCGGAAGAAAGCTTGCATGCGGACGCTGCAAAGTCACCTGCCCTCACTGTGCGCAGGTCCACGCGGCCACGAAAACCTGCGGATCGCTATGGCGGTATACCGTATTGGTAGACTTTGTTTGAGTGGGGGTGAATGTGGTGCAATTATTAGATGTGCACGTGTTTGCTCGAGGGTGATTACATTATTGGCGCATTGTGTTCGTATCGTTTCTTGCGTAGTTGCTGCACATTCTGTTCTGACTTCCTTATGCGAAGGTTGTTTAAGGCCCGTCGCCAGAACTTAGCAGCAGGGGGGGCCAAAAACCAGAAGGGGGGCCACATTTTTAAAATACAGTAATGGATATATGCAGCAACCGGTGGGCCAAACGTGAAATGGGGGGTACCGATTTCAAATGGG
>Ga0210059_1017760_pt1 | contig 10099 bp, 9 predicted proteins | sample Ectturendosymbi2_FD_188042 | JGI IMG/M metagenome (GOLD analysis project Ga0210059, IMG submission 188042) | Ecteinascidia turbinata endosymbiont from Florida, USA - Sample 2 (SPAdes) (version 2) | ecosystem: Host-associated > Tunicates > Ascidians > Unclassified | place: Key West, Florida...
ACATAAATGCTTTGTTTTGAATTAACGTATGAATTGCAAAACAAGTTTGCCATTTTGTAATTTTTACTTCTTTCTGAAATTTTTATAATTTTTTGTTGAATTTATACTTTTTGTGCCCACAATTTTTGTGTATCTTTTGTGTATTAATGAATATATTTCTTGCTGTTGAATAATGGTGATTGGTTCATGTATGGGTTCTGAATATATGGGAAAATATGTGTAAGTCATGGTAAATAGATATTTACCATTTGTCATATCTTTAAGAAATGCTTATTTCGAATAGATTTTAACACTGTAACCCTCAGTGATGATGCATCAAATATGGTAAAGCAGGATTCATGTTAATGTTAATTTGCTAAAATGTTTGGCCACATCATCTAATTTCAACCAGGTTCATTGTTTTCATGGCTAAGATAGTTATAGCTTCTTTTCAGCATGATTTTCTTGTTATTAGCGTGTGGTAGATAAATCTTTTTTATTATGAAAAAATAATCACAATCACAAAAACAATCATAATCACTGCTTGTTTATGGGGTAAATGTTTGATAACAGCAAAAAAGGATACACAGAAGACATCAATAAAATTTTTCATGTTTTATAATTTTAGTTTGCGCTTGTTTTTATTTCGTGGTTTTGATTTAACACATGTGTTGTTTATCTTTTCAGCTCTGTGGTGGCTTTGTTTTTTTATGTAAGAAATTGAAAAGATTTATTTGCTACAGTATATTTTGACAATAAAGTTTCATTGCCTATGCTTAATTTGTAATTAAAAAGAGCCACTGGTTGTTAAATATGCAATTCAAAATTGAAAGTTTTTTTTTGGCTAGTACATTTTATGGTGTGTCAGCAGCAGTTTGTAATTGTTGATGGAAAGGATGTCAATGATAATTGTTATGCTCTTGTTGCTTGCAGTTGGAAGATGGTTTTCAGCTCGTTTTCATTTGGTATATTTGGCCTTCTTTGGTTTTGTTAATGTTTATGCACTTCGTGTGAACCTCAGTGTGGCTATTATTTCCATGGTGAATTCAAGTTATCTAACTGATTCAAATAACTACACAGCAAAAGAGTGCATTGTAAATACAAGTCATCAAACAGCTACAAAGGTATGTACTTTTGTTGTAGTTTATCTTTACTATTTGATAGCAGTGGTTTTGGCACTGATATTTTAAAGACAATTTTTAAGTGCACTTTTTGTATTTGCGATCCAACTAGCTTCTAAATTTAAATGTTTTGGTTCCACCAATGAAAGTATATCCATAAAAATGTATTGAGTAAATGCATTCTGGGTTCTGAAGTAAACCTGGCCTTTGTTCATATTGCAAGGAAGGAGAGTTCAACTGGAATGGAGAACAAAGAGGTTTGGTTCTTGGTGCATTTTTTTATGGATACATTTTGACTCAGATCCCTGGAGGATACTTGGCTAGCAGGTAAATTTTTGGATGATACTTTCTTCATTGTAGAAGTTTCATAATCTAGTTCTGGATAGAATGTTAACAGTTGTAAATTTCATGAATATTGCCAAAATTAATTATTTTCTCCAAGTTAATAAGAGAGTGATTATTTAAAATGCGTAAAACGCAATTGGGACATGTTGACTAAAATATAAAAAATGTCAGTACCTACTGTCAGGATGCAAATGAGTCTTAAAACAAGTTGGCCTACATAAGCTGTCATAACCAATATTGGTGAAACTCAATCAAGGTGTGCACTGCAGTCAAATATGTGGCCTACACCAACTAAACTCGACTGTTGTAATGCTGTATGATTCACCTGCTGGTCGTGGTATGTAGAATTACATTTTTGCTCTTTTTGTAGCTTTAGCAGTATTTGCAATTGTAAGTTCACATTAAATTAGGGAGGAAATTAGTAGAAGCTTGTTTGAGTATGATGTTACAACTGCTCAAGAATGATTTTAAAACCTACAGCTTTGCAGCATTTGAAAGTTCCAATTTTGTGACTATGGAGCGATAAAGCTCGGTCTTTGTTACGATCCTCACCTATGGTCATGAATCTTGGGTAATGAATGAAAGTGCAATCCAGAACCATTGTGAGAAAGTCTTCAATAGGGGTCTTTACTTTTGTGCAAGGGGTTTGACATTCTGAAAATTTGATAAAAACTCCACTGATTTATAGTATTTCATATTTCAATTTGGGAGAGGACTTTGCTTGGGGTATTATGTCAACCCCCCCCCAGTGCCGACAGGACTGGTGCTATCTCAAGTACAAGCGACAAAGATGGGATTTTTACAAATAATTCACAACATGACACTTCACGCCAGAGTGTGCCCCTTTTCAGGATAGAGTAGCTGTTCGCAACCAGGGGTTCTTGGACCACTGGGGGCTTGAAACAAGTCTGAAATGAAATGCGATTTTCGAGGGTGCGAGTTTTTATGTTCTTGAATGTACTTTTTTTAAGTGAAGCGGTATTTATGAAAGCTTGCAAATGCTATTACTCAAAAGAACATTACCTAGCCTAAATATTCCAGGTAATGTTAAAAATTTAGCAATTAAAGTTGCCGAATGCATTGCTATTTCTAATTTACCCTGCGTTTCCACGCTCAGTATAGCCAGTGATGCGATTGTAAGTATATTGTGATGTCTAAACTTTTATGGCACATTCTTTCACAAAATTTTCATACCGCGTGTGCTGTGAAAAGGTAGAGCAGTAGATGATTGATGTTGACTATAACCGAACAGCATTGCACTTCTTGCTGTTAAGCATTTTCTGAACCGAAAAGTAACCTTGGCACGAATTTGCATTGTAAGCTCATTGCCAAACTCCTCCAGCAGGGTGTGAGGCTGTGAGAGGTCTTACAAACATTATGAGGAGGGCCAGTAGAGAAAACTAACGGCCGTTTTCTAGCCGTCAACTGCAGAAAGAGGAATTTTAATGAGTTTGATTTTGTCATGTTTACAGTTATTATGTCGAAATGGATAGTACGAAAGTGGATAAAACTTATTCAGGCTTTGCCTTAACTGGTAGACAGAGTGGAAAGAATTCAGTGTATTCGTTGCAACAAAGTATTTTCTAATTCCCGTTTGAAACCATCACAACTTCAAGAACATTTTGTAAACATGTAAGCGGATAGAAAACGAAGGCAATTATCCCGAAACACTGAAAGAGAAAAAATTCTGATTTGATAACAAAGGAACACTTTTGAACCAGGTGAAGTCCCACAGCACACTGGATAAGTAACTGCTTCATGCATCGTACTGCATTGCACATCGAACTGCAAAATCGAAGAAACATCGCACCCTAGCCAAAAACATCGTCAAGCCTTTTGCAATGGATATGATTAAACTGGAAATAAATTACATCAAATTCCTTTTTCAAATCATGTGACAAGCACTGGAATTTCAGATATTAACATGGATATTCTTGACCACGTAGTTTCTGTATATAGGCAAGTCCGGTAATGATATCACTTCAATTAGATAAGTCAAGTGATGCATCAAACTGCAGTTAACTCATTGTTATGGTTCTATATGTTAAAAAGAAGTCTGTCATCGAAGATATCTTGTTTTGTGTAGCTGTAAAAACGATGACGTGTCATTGATGCGTTTTAAAAGTTGGTCAAAAACTTTTCCAGTGAAAGTAATATTGATCGGCAAGTAATTGGATCCGTGTGTAGTGATGGAGCACCTCCATGCTTGGAATCCGTTCAGGTTTTGCAAAAGTCTTCTATGAAGAGAGAAGTTGCTACGTTTAAAGGTAGCCCGTTTTATTTTTACACAGAAACGCTCTCGCTGCAAAGACTATGCCAACAAAGTTGAAGCAGACTCTTGATTAAAGTGTCAAAATAGTCAATTTCTTTCGAGGCCGAACTCTAAATCATATACTATTTCAATCTTTCTGAGTTTCTGAGATGAACTAGGCAGTGACCATAGTATTTTTCTTTATCATTCCGAAGTGCTGTGGTGCTAAACAGGTTGTTCAGTTAACGTGAAGAAATCAAGGGTTTTCTACAAAATCGCAGGAACGGCTTGGTTATTTCACTAATGTTACCAAAATTTATCCATGCTTGAATATAATTCAGATTTTTCTTCAACTCCACCAATGGAGCACTTCCATTCCAGCCAGGGAAATGAATATTATAAAAGCCTGTGAAAAACTAAAATCTTTTAAGCAGACGCTACCTGTTTGTAGCCATAGAATTCAAACTGGGATTTTCACAAGCTTTTCTGTGCTGGAAGAAACAGTGAGTTGCTGAAATAATGGCGCTTGGGCCAAATCCGGCCGCGAAGACATTTGTCAAAAATGAAAAATAATATATATTGCGAAAAATGTATTGCTTGATGTAACCCATCCCGAAACAACCTCATTACAGAAGATGCACGGCCCTCGATCTTTTGTGTAATAGCTTATGCAGCCCTCTGACAAAAACGTTTGGAGACCCCTGCGGTGCATCAAACGCCAATCTGATTGCTTGGTTTTCTTTCAAGTCAATGAGATCTTTGAGAACATCTGCCATTTGATCAGCGTTGAAAAAAATGATGGGTCTATTGTCCACTGCTCACTAACAATGAGCTCTCCAGCTGAGAAATACTCATCAAACGAAGCTTGCAGTACATCAAAATTGGCAGACATTTCTTGTTGTACATATGAAAATATACACTCGAATGCACGCATTCAGCAACTCACTGTTTCTTCCAGCACCTAAAATTGAAAGTTTTTGGTTTTCAACCATGCAAATTTACCAGATACTGAGCACAAATGCCCCCTCTATTCTCTTACCTTTTTTGCAACAACATATTTGTGGGAATCTGGATTTCCTTCTCTTACTTCATTTGAAAAACAAGCAGGTCTATTGTAACCATTTGCACCTCTCGAGCGATTAGTGTGTGGCTCTGAGTAGTTGTGTGCAAGGGTATGAGAAGATAATTTTAGAGAAGCAGTAACACAAAGGTCACTAGGTTTGTATCTAATGAGCAGTAAGATATGAAAGTTAAACAGTATGACTCAGTGCCTTCGGCTGTGTAGTCAGTATGTGTTACGTGTGGTAGTTTTAAAAATGAAGATACTGCAAAAATCGGATTGTTTCTGTGATTTCAACATTTTTTGAAACGAAGGGGTGCGAACGTCACTTTACTTTTATGAAAGAGGTTCAAGCTTCAAAAAAGGTTGGGAGCCTATGGACTAGAGAGATCCCAGCTACGGTGGTTCTGGCACATGACCAAAATGCCCCATGAAACACTGGTGAGGCAAGTCCTGTTGCATACACCCATGAGAATGTTGCTCAGAGGTCAACCAAGGACTAGGTGGCGTGTTAACATCTCTGATCTTGCTTGGTCCCGTCTTGGTGTGGAGCCTGCAGAACTATCAGAGGTTGCTGAAAACCGTGACGTATTTCGTGACCTGGAACTGCTGCTCCCCGCGATCCTCATGAGAGGAATGCGGGTGTGAAAATGGATGAATAAACAACCTTACTTTAGTAAAGCAGCCCATAGGCAGACGTCGGACCAGGTGAGTGACAACATCTCCGACCTTGCTTGGTCCCATCTTGATGTGGAGCCAGCAGAATTATCAGAGGTTGCTGAAAACCGTGAAGTATTTCGACTCCCCCTAGAGCTTCTGCCACCGCGACCCCCCAAGAGGAAAAGCGGTTTTGAAAAATAATAATTTCACCTGCGCAACATATCAAACTCAGCGATATACCTACACAAACTGATCAAATTGGACACAAAACAGGAATTTCGCATCCTATCTTGTTCGGTCAAGCTTTGAGCTGGCGGCTGTATCGGTGACACCCATAAAATCATTTGAAAGGCACAGTTTCCAAAACGTAGCCAAGTTTGAAATAGTCAAGGTCAGTGCATAGTGAAATAAAGACTATAATACCCATCAAACATCCTTGCTGTAATTTCTTTTTCTGAGGGATATCATGAAAAACAATATCCGGATGCTGAAGATGTTGAGCTCACTCTGCGAAACTATTCTAGTGCATGCATACTGTCAGAATCTAAATAGCTGGACGTGGTTTCATTCTGTCTTGTCTAATGCAGAGTAGCGACACGATTTTGGTGGGAAGCGATTGGGGAACTGTGGGTCTCAAGAATTCAAGATAGTGCAATTCGAGGCGTGTTCACTAGCCAGTAATGGGAACACGCTACAGAAACTTTCGCCACCATATAGGTTGTCCCGTGTTGAGACTTAATCCCACAGTATACTGAGCCATCAACTGCCGTCAGATAGGCTCGGAACCATGCTGTCAGTTGGGTTTCTGGAACTTGAACTTTCTCTACCACGAGTAGATATCCTCTCTGTAACCAACATCCTCTGCGGTGCCCTTTTTTCGTGGAAGTAGCGCGCGCGCATGGATGCGCACCCACTGTCTTAAGAGGCCAGATGACACCCGAAACAGAGACGACTGCGAGGACTGCTGGTGTATTACGCTTATTAAGCCACAAGATTTTAATCACTCAATGAAATTTTGTATCAAGCTCAGTTGTGCTTAATGTGTTGTAATAATGGTGCATTGGAGTGTCCGTGAGGTCAGGGTTTGGCTGCAGTGCTTTAAACAATATTACCTTTGCGCTGCTTACTTATCACAGATTTGCAATCAGTGTCTTTTGTCATAACTATTAGTGTGTCATAATTCATACGCTGAGAAAAGCAGTGCGACTACCACCACCGGCATAAGACTGCATAGTTGTTTTCTGTTTGAAACCTTAGAAGTAAGCAAAATGTGTTTTTGATATTAAGATTATTTGTAATTCACTTTGAAATTAGCGCCTTTTCTCTCGTTCCAATGCTTTGTGCATTACCCCAACCATTTTTGTCAACTCGTGGTTGAAAAAGTTTTGCTGTTTTTATACCTGGTGTATTACCAAGCTTACAGAGTTGCTGGTATTTTTGAAAGATTTGGAGGAAAAATGGTTTTTGGTGTTGGTGTTTTGTGCGCGTCAATCCTGACAATGATGACTCCTTTAGCTGCACGAACAAGTTTACCTCTTCTCATTGCAGTTCGAATTGTTGTAGGAATCGGAGAGGTAGGAAGACCTTGTTTTTTATACGCATGGAAATAGATTGGTGTTTGGTGAATATTTCTCAGACGTGAGAAATATTTCTCAGTATTTTTCAGTAAATGTTTCTCATTTCTCAGTAAATATTTCTCAGAATATTTCTCAGTGTTTGGTTAATATTTCTCAGATTTCTCAGACCTGTTGCGTTTTTCTGGTTATCAACGTATTTGTTGTCAACTCTTTCGTATCCTGTAATTGTGCACCAAGAAGAAATGCTGGCATGTGGTTGTAGTAACTGTGCATAATCATAAACTAGTTATACTTAAACATATTTTCAAGACGATTTTTTATTCACTGAATTGGATTTTTTCGGTTGCCCTGAACTGGTACTTAAAAAGAGATCGTTACGACAAGTACATTCGGGGTTATTTGATCTCATCAAAATCCAGTGATAAGGCGTGAGAGAAGTTTTGATTTGTGAATAAACTTCAGATTGAGTGTTCTTGAGTTGCTGAAAGTTGTGTACTGCGAGAGAAGTCACCTAACCGCAAAAACACTATGCTTGGGTTAAGACTGGTAATCAGTCAACCGTAACCAGGCGGTAATAAACGCTTAGAGGTGAGTTGTATTCTCTTCTCGATCAGCTTGCATGGAAACTCCCGTATATAAAGCTTTTCACTGTTAAATTCATCATTCATTAGCAGTGTTGGTTAATGTTTCGTGCTTCGTAGACCCCATCACTAATGGATTGTCCTGCTCAAAATTCTAAAAGGAAACCAATTTTCAAACAAATTCTGAACACCGTTAGAACATTTATCTGCAAATTCGTGAAAAGTATTTGTAGCATGTTAATCTTTATATGATGCCAACTGCTTTCGAATCAGACCTTGACGTGGAGATATGTAATGTTGCTAGTATCACTCTCGCTATGAGGGTCTTTAGCGATTATTTGCAAAATTTTGTTATTGAGTTTCTAATGTCAAGTAAGGTGTTTGCTAAGTGAGAGTGGAAAATCATAAATTTTTATGCTTCTGGTGTAAACAAAGATAAAATCCTTGCAACTTTGGCTGCTTCAGGCATATTTTCTCAAGCTGTTTTATGCTTTCCACGTATGAGAAATGAGAGTATTTCTTTGACAAAGAAATTTAGTACTAACGTTCTGACAGGAAACTACTTTGTGGCTTATGAAAATCGGTGGCTCGCGAAAGCTGTGTAACGTAACTTATATGTGCACACAGATCATGATCATTTGCAGTTCCTTGAGGTTTTAGCGCTTTGCTGTCGAACATTGTCTTTGCCCTTTGGATGTCGCTGTTTCCCCTACCTTTTACAGGGTGTTACTTTTCCATCCATGCTTGCAATGCTGGGTGTATGGGCTCCGCCTTTGGAAAGGAGTCGCATGATTTCGTTAGCACTCGCTGGAAGTAATATTGGCACTGTTGTTGCTCAACCGCTTTCTGGTCTTTTATGTGCATCTAACGTGATGGGTGGATGGCCTTCGGTGTTTTATATATTTGGTATGTTTTGTTTGATCGTATTCACCTGCTGTCGTAAACACTTTATTTTCGTATTAGCACGGCATTTGATAGTGCGTTGCGTTGAGACTACCAAATATATCTGAAAACGAGCTCTGCTAATGTTTTATATCCACAAACTTAATTGAGCTAGGCGTGCTTTTGATTCATTGAAGCATCCGTATGTGAAATAACCGCTGTACCCTTTCAAAAAACGATACCCTTTCACTGTGCCAAAGTGCGGCCCGGAGCACATTTCACGTGGTCCCCAGCTTTGGTTTCAGATTGTGTTATGTGTGCCTGCCAAAGTCTGGATCTGTGTTGGAGCGACGGCGGTTTGCCTCTACTTCAGACGTTGCCCGCACTGTGCTTTGATATGCTGAGAAATGAGAGCGAAAATATGAGCACGAAGCAATTGCAAAGGAATGCTGCTGCTTCGAAACCTAAACGAAACGAGTGGACTGTGCTAAGCTGCCCCAACGGGCGCTCGCACTCACGCGACGCTGTTGCAAGCTTGCAAAAGCAACTGAAAAAGTAAAAGATGTCGGAAGGGAATGCTGGCCTGCGGCTTCTTCACATGATCAAATTTGACCCTTTTTGAGAAAAGTTTGGATACCCCTGCATAATAAGTATTTGCTTTCCTGTGTTCCATGCAGATGAAATCGAAATGTGTGTGAAGCCATGTCATTTTTAATGTAGTTTTATATCAGTCGGGCCTCTTGTACTTATTGTTTGTCTTCAATCCTTTTCCCTCCTCGCCAAGGTTATCCTGCAGCAGGTGTATGTTTTTAAATGCTATTAAGTGGTGGGAAAGTCCCATTGCTTGATAGGATTGCGAGCTTTTCGAGAATGTTGTGCTCGTTATTACACTCATATGTGGTAACGCGTTGCTGAATGTGCTTCGTATTCACGTGATACGTATAATGTTGTCATTGTTTGAAATCAGGTGTCCTTGGTGTGGTGTGGTCTTGCATTTGGTTTCGTTTTGCCCATAACTCGCCCTCCCAGCACCCAACAATTTCTTCCGAAGAGCGCGAGTACATCGAATCCCGTATTAAGATGGTAAGGGTATATATTAACTTCTCGCTATTCTGCACCACTGTTTTTTTTGCATTGACGAGCTCTTTTGTCGGATACGTTTATTTCGCATCCAGCAAGATCTCTTTATCGTTGCCCATTGCAATGTATTGTTAAGTATCGTCATATATCACGCTTAAATTTTGTAGGTAATTGGAATTGAAAAAAAAATGGATATTTGCTGTGTTCGACACAAATGAAACGCTTACCTACTTACTGATTTTGATGAAGAGTTTTTAGCTTAGAACAGATGTCATCTACTGGATTCCCATCTATTTATTTACCGTTCTTGCTTGAACTTGTTTTTAAAAATATTTTCCTGATTTCCATAACAATTTCGTTTATTCTTGGGGAAGCAGCGCACCAGTCGTCGTTAGATGCTGAAGATGCTCGTTTAGAACGAACTATATTCATTCTGCAGCACTGGTAGGCGTAGCTGTCGTTTTCTTTTCGTTCAGTGTGAGTTAAAGTCTTTACAGTGTGATTCTGATGCAATTTGAAGCTCCTTACATGTCAAAGGAGAAGTTTGTCCTGTGGTGCGCTGG
>Ga0210059_1017761_pt1 | contig 10099 bp, 5 predicted proteins | sample Ectturendosymbi2_FD_188042 | JGI IMG/M metagenome (GOLD analysis project Ga0210059, IMG submission 188042) | Ecteinascidia turbinata endosymbiont from Florida, USA - Sample 2 (SPAdes) (version 2) | ecosystem: Host-associated > Tunicates > Ascidians > Unclassified | place: Key West, Florida...
CGTTTGAGGAGCGGGGGTGGCACCATCCTGCTGGAACCACTGGAGGACCCTGACGACCCCTCTCCGTCGACCAAGTGCTGTCCAGAACTTGCCAAGAACCTGGACATATCGCTCAGTGTTGATTGTCACAGACCGCTCGTTGTCGTCCTCAAACCAGAATGGTCCAATGATGCCATCTTTGGAGATGGCAACCCAGGCAGTGCACTTCACAGAGTGTAATGGCCTTTGCATACAGTGCTCAGGGGGTGTGCTACCCCAGAAGATGTTGTTCTTAGAGTTCACGTGACCTGGCAACAGAAAATGTGCCTCGTCCGAAAACCAGACTTTGACAACAAAGTGTGGCTGGAAATATTCTGCCGAAAATATGCCTCAACTATAAATATCTTTTGCTCAGTAGTCCATGGAATCTCGAAGGTCATATTTGGTAGACTCTTAGAACATTAATTGTACTTGGTAAATCTGAAAAATAAAAAGAATTGATTAATTATTTCAAAAGTTATTCAAGTTTAGGTGATGGCCGTTTTTTGTGTCACCCTGTATGGCTGTGGTCAAGGGCGCAACCAGCTCTTCATTGCGGGGGAAGCAATTTTCATGAAATATCATTTGATGACGTTATTCAACCGTGATACAACTTCTTCGAAAACGGTAGCAGATAAAGTTCTCTTCGCAACATTTCCGAAAATGAGAAGTTTTCAGTTTTAATAAGATGCAGACCGAACGATCAAGGCAGAGTAAAAATTAGTAGCCTAATACGAACACCTGGTTCCGTACTCAACTAGCGCAGTCATGGCTTAAGTGTGGCAAAGAAAAATTCAAATAGGACTTCTTCAAAATGATTAGAATGTAAAATTTCATATTTATTCTTTGAAAATTTCTGCAAATGTCAAAATTGTTTTGCAATGTTAGGAAATTTTCGGGAGAGAAATGCCCTCCCCCTGGTTACACGCCTGACTGTGGTGAATGCTTTTATTATAAGGGATGTCAGCCGAAACAGTTGTACAACTTGCCAATGGCTGTGCTGGATACAGTTGTTCACTGCAATTTCAGTCGAACTTAAGACGCTGTAATCACTGCTGAGCAGTATAAAGGCAAATAACCCACCTGGCAGAATTTGGTAATAGAGGTTTCGAAATAAATGTCTGTTGGTAACGAACGAAGGCAAGTAATAACACTATGCACGCGTAATTGGAAGAAACTCAATCCAACAGCTAAGCCAAGTTTGCAGGTCATGATGAATGACGATGGCTGTAAGCCAGGGTTTCTCAACTAGGGCCGGCTTTAAACCTATTTGACCTATTTTATGACATTGGGTCCTGCTTCTCAAGAGGACCCCGCGCAAGTGCCGACAGAGGTAACTTTTAATGCCTTTGAAAAATTCTAAAGGAATTAAACCACTACTGAAACGTGAATTATAAACAATGAAACATTCTTCACATCACTGAGATCGTATTATTAATTTTATTATTGTAGCCTGTGTTGCAGTTGACTGTATCGCCTTGAACTACTGAGACAAGCACAAGCGAAACATGACAATTCGGGGCATTAAACTAACGGTAAAGCAGCCAGCAGCAATAAAGCTCCCTCACTGAGTTCACTCTACTACTTCTAGGTTGCACTGTCATTATATAGGGATAAGATAATTACGATAATTCGCTTGTGGTGACTATCACAGTGACTTGTAGCTTATGGGCACCATCTAGCGGTGACCATTTATTTTCATGTGGCGCCATCTCCAGACCGCCACACCTACTATATGCAGCATATATACTTATATTTAACGACAGGGGCACTACACGAAATATTAACATGATTAAATGTTTGCATCTGTAAAGTAGGTATGCTGTCATCACTTCTCTAACGTTTTAGTTTGATCCCTGAAGTGAGTAAAACAGGCATTTTTAACATTTTCGAGCATGTGGCCAAAATAAACAAATAGAGGATCGGCGGGTCATCGTCTGTACAACTTCTCCATTGTGACTCTTGCACATGCACAGAGCAAAAATAAGAGCAACTTTTAGTAACAAAAAAGGTTAGCTGCAATCAATGCCATGACCGGGCCTCTTTGTTGCTAGAAAACGGGCCACAACCAGGAGGGAAAACCGGTAAATTGCCCCTTCCGAAATTTTCAAAAAATATTTGGTTGTTGAAATTTTTAAAAATAAAAAATATAATTTTCAAAAAAAATATTTAAATATGACAGGTAGAAAGGGTGGCACTTTCACGGTCTTCCCAGGTTGCCACTTAGCCTCGCTACGCCACTGAGCCTACACTAGCTGTTCCCAAACATTTTTGAGCGCTGCCTAGACCTAATTTTGGTGAACACCTCGCAATCGAAGCCTCAAGCAGCGTATGAAAAAATAATTATGGTATGGATGATTTTTGGCACTACGTTACTAAGTTCGTTTTCAATGTCAGCAATAAGTACCCGCACTACACATAGACACAGGGAAGCAGTGGTAGCGTTGAATATATACAACCCAGGTTTGGATCGCCTCCGCGCAACCTTTTTTTGACCTTTTAATGGGTCGCGACCCATGCTTTGGAAATCACTAATCAACACGTATATTTACTGACCTGCGCCTTTGTCGTCACAAAGGTCCGTCTCATGTACGTTGAAGATACGTCACAGATGCAGACGGCTATATGCTGTCAAAGAACGTACCGCGCAGTACGCGCGTCAGATGGATTTCAAATGTACAGCCAGGTATAAGCGGAAAAGAGCCGCTCAGCGCTGACTTGCGTTGGTGGGAGAGCAGTGAGTCAACCGCTGCAACCTCGAACTATTGGCGGATAACTTCGGACAGCCTTGTGGACACGCACTTTTGATCAGGGGTGACTCCAGGTCAACAGCGTCACTCAGGCTCATCACGCGATTTTAACTTATTGAGTGCAACCGTTTGAGGCAATTGTGTCACTGGAATTTTCATTTGCTCTCATTCTTGCTCAGTGCTGATTTCTGTTTCTTTGCCTTTTCTATCTCCGTTTTTCTAACTTTGTCTTTATCCAAAGAATGCGGGCCTTTCATGCCATCTCGCCGTTCAGACTTTGAAATGCAGGTTTGGAAAAATAACTTAATGGAACGGAGTTGTGGCCAACAGAGTCAATCATACCTTTACGAAATTTCATTGCACTCATGGAAAACGTAACCATTTCTCTTGGGAAAAAATGTTTAACGCCACAACTGCTTGATAAAGGCTTTTCTTGTTCGAGTTGCAAGGACTAAGAACTTGGCTCTTTTATTTTCTAGTCAGATTCTTCAAATTCATTGCTGTATAGAACCTTGCATGCTTTCCACTGAGATGCCGCTTCAAATTATTGGTACTTGACGGCCCATACTTACTTCGATCTTCATCTACCATTGACTCACAAGGTTTTTCTTCATCTCCTTCACCAGTGCTGCAACGGCAAACGTAGTGCTTCCCATCGTTGGTGAGAGTAAAGCAATGAACGTTTGTGGATTTCTGTCCTTATACATGCTTAAAAGAAATAAAAGCACAGTTTGAACAAGACTACCAAGAACACCCTTATAAGCAGTTTCACAGCCACAGCTTATTGACAGTCAACAAACACATCTGTTTAGAATAGAATGATATAGAGCAAGCTAGGCACTGCATATATAATTGTGTGGAAACATCTAGTACACAAGGGAAAACGTACAGTCGGTCTGACGTCTGGAACAGTGGTCAGCAATAGTGCCCCGGGTACCAGGATGCCTGGATCGCCTGCGGATCTGTTCTAAAAAATAAAATTAGCATGATCAGGATTTTCATATGAATCAATGTTATTTTTTGACCTAAAAACTTAAAATTTTGACTTTATAATTTACAAATTTTGACTTTATTTTGACCTATAAATTTTCAGCGTTTGCAACTGCAAAATAATTCAGCCTTACATGTTGAGAATAATCCAGAAGTGTATTCATGCACTCTAGGCTTCGAAATTTAACAAAATCGGTTGTAAGTACATAAATAATTACAGTAGAGTCAAGGCTGAGAACATCATGAAGCTGAAATACTATATGCATTGCATAATCATGACTGTAGTCAGGGTCAAATTTTTGCCGAGGCAAATACGTTAATTACGTGCCCGGTTGGGTATGTTCTTAAATGTATTTTGTGGAAACCTAACATCCTGCTCTTATTTGATCTATACTCGTAGTATCTCTGGTCATTGTAACACAGTGTAGCTGCAGTGCCACTCTCTTTAAAACAGCCACACAATATAATATGATTTGATGTAGCGTAGCAAAAATGTTTTGTCGCAGCGTTACAGAAAGTTTGCCGAAGCAAGTGCCTCATTTGCCTCAATGTAGGTGCGACATAGACAATGGACGCCATTATTACAGAATTGCAACTAAACTTGCAAAAGCATATCAATATCTGTTGTTGTAGTTTCAGTAAAATATCGATATTTAAGAGAAAAAACTGTGCTGCAAAAAATTTTGACCTAACGATAAATTTTGACCTAATGATAAATTTTGACTTTTTTTGACCTAATAACTTGGGATAACCTCATGGTATGAGCGTGAAGTTTGGTTTGTGGACGTTTCATAAACTTTAGAAACGGCAGAAAATTTTTGACTTAATTGACTTTTGGTTGCCTTCGCCATTAATAATAACCATGACATTTAAAAAATTTATTAAATAGTTATTAATGATAACAAAATTTAGGAAAACTGAGCATATTTTTATTTTAGAAGTGTGTGTCAAACTGGCACCCCTTCGCATTAATACGTAACCAAGAAATAGCTTTTACTTTCGAAAAGACTGGTGACCGCTGGATGGAGCATTCAAATGTCTGCGTCAAAATGCGCATGACGCACAATAGTCGCTTTTGCGCAGCCAGGCAGCAGTCCCCGAGAAATCACCAGCGGTGGACTAAAAGCGGAGTAAGCGGCGCGGAGTCCGTTTGTGTTTTGCGGAGGGAGTTTAGGAATGTTTTTTGTTGGTGGAGAAGAGGAGTTTGATTTTTTTCTGCATTTTCTTTACAGAGGTCAAGACACTTTTGCTTTAAGTTTTGAAAGTTTTATGGAGTTACTTGAGACGTGTCCGTTACTGAAACAGCATTGCTGAGCTTTTCTAAGGTGAAAGGTAAATTTTTGCATCTCGTATGTGGCGCAAAATCTGATACGATTTGGACATGCGAAATCGAGCGTCTACTCGCCTACGACCCTTCAGTCATACATGTGGTTTTGTAATCTGTTCAAAGTTTCAGTAAATCAGGCTGTAGACAGAGCTAAACAATATGCTCATTTCTGTGGAACTGGCCATTGTACCCAACCTCTAACTGCGTTGTCTGCCGGTAGCTTGCGTGTGTTGATGGTTGTTGCCGGGATTTTGTTATGTAGCCAAGCTTGCGACGCTTCCCTTGTGTTGATATATTATACAGTAACGCAGTATCAACATAAGGAAGTTGTTGTTGACAGCCATTGATTGAGCCTTACTTAGAATTCTGGACTTATCGTTGACTTCAGCTTTGTGGGAAGGTGTATGTTTCGTGTAACAGTGCAAAGTAAAAAACAAAGATGCAAAAACTGCATCACGAGTAAGTTTTGTCGTAGTTACTGTATGCACGCTGAGCCTAGTGTGAAGGTATTGTATTGCACCAGGATGAAAAGGAATGATTTAAAGTGCTACTAGGTATGCATAAAGAGTATTCTTTACACGATGGTTTGCTTTAAATGCATTTGTGAAACACAAAACTCGGCCATAATAAAACATAATATCATAATACGTGAAGTTACACCAACTCTGAAAAATCAGTTTTATGATGGTCTACTTGATGTTGGTTGTTTCAAGCAGGCAAAAGTTCTCTTTTAAGAGAAAAAAGTTATGCAGATTGGAATCACATTCAAGCAAGACTTTTAAACAACATGCACATATGTTGCTGGTCTGCACAGGGACTGAGTTTGCTAGAGAACTTTGGGGGAGACAAACCTTTATTGTTTGCGTTTCGATAACGTCACCATGTTAACTCTACCGTGGTACGAACTTTTTGTCAAATTGGCGAAATGGGGGGCAAATCATGTGGAAACGATATAATTTGCGGACCATGGCCCAAGTGCCCCTGGCTACGCCCATGGTGGTGGTATATCAACTGGTACTGTACAATGGTGCTATATCTAGCACTGAATTTATTATGAAAACACATTCATTCTTAGATTTGGGCTTAAATAGACACAATTATGCTCAAAACTTGTGATATAATCAATTCAAATTTGGTAAGTTCCGAAATTAAATGTACTGCTGCTAAAAACCACAAGATTCTCACTAGAACCACCAAACCAAATATATCAAATAAAAAAATAACGCAAGATCTTTTGGAAAATACCAGCAACGGCAACCGTGTTCTGTATATCTGTATATTGCAGGCTACAGACCAGCGCAGGAATTCGGCTCATAAGAACATGTCGCGAATCAGTCACATGATTGAGCGACGTTTGTGTACACACTGATTCGGTTAATTCAATTTAACCAACACAATTCTGTTATGATAATTCAGTTTACACAATATAGTCAATCTGTGCCCTGTGTCTATAGATAATCCAGTGATAATGTTATTTTTTTATTAATTCCCTGGTTTTACGCTGGGGGTTTTCAACAATAATTTAACAGTGAGATTTGTGCAACTACATTATTTTATCACAAAAAATTGGGGGAGCAAAAGATATTCTGTCCCCCATGTCCAAAGTTGGGGGTACATGTCCTCCCTGCCCCCCCCCCTTGAACTCGGTCCCTGGGTCTGCAAAATTTGGAACTTTACCGAGTCAAAGCGGAATCGGACTTCAATTTTTCCATGATTTGCGTTGGAGAGAGACACACCACAAGTGAGCGGAGGAGGAGCGGATACGGAGTCAAAAAATTAGATTACCTCCACCTCTGGTAATCATGAACTGTCTGGAAGCGAAGCATCACAATTGCATTGCGATGACATATCTCAACGTCGCTGCATAGACGGTTTTAAATTTGAGAGCTTTAACAGCAGTGCGGGAGTCGGATTCAGTGAATTATTTTGAAACTCCCACTACAAGAATAAAAATATCCAACCTCCACATCCGGGTGAAATTGGAAACAAAATCGTAAACTCCGAAAGCCTCTGCAGTTAAGTCATCCAATGTGCGGACCGCATTATAACGCGACTTAATGTTTGTCCCTGTGAGGCATTTCGGTTGGTTGGGTATAGCTGGGCCATACATTACTTTTTTCTGTCGTTAGTATCAGTATTACACTGTTGCCGCGTGTGGATCCATTTATGTATCTTTAGCTCGTTCCTTTACAATCAATTAATCTCTGTTTTGTTTTCCTTTAGTTTGATATATAATCTTTTACTTGTAGAGCATGCAATGGCTGGATGTAGGTTTGTACATTGAAATCCGAGAGCTTAGAATCAGTTGCACTCGGGCATACGGGAAACCAGCAATCAAGGAATCAGTGTTGTAACAAAGGCTGACTTGACCTGCAGCAATGGTTCCCACAAGTTCTTGACCTTGGTTGGATTTATGATTTTTTTAAACGCGCTTTACTCGGTAGCAACTCTAACCCTTGCAAGTCATTCCACGTTCCCAGAACATGGATGAAATTGGTAGGGTTTGCTGCGAATTTTAGGCACCTATCTCCATGCTTGGAAACGCTGTTACTTCAGTGAGTGGAATGCATTTAAGTTAAAAAGAGCATTTTGTGATTGGTCTAAGGTCTTTCCCTGCCGGACCAGCTGCTTAAACAGGAAGAACTACACAGGTCCAAAGTTCTCCAAAGTTTTGAGGGTTGATTTCAGCTTGTTATTGATTCTTCGACTATTTTGCAACAGGCCAAACTTTTTCAAATCTGTTTTTAACTTTCTTTCGAAGTTTTATTAATGCGTCAACATTAGTTCACTTAGTTCATAATCAACACTTTGAATTTATTTATTCGGTTTGGTTTTGCTTCAGTGCGGTGAAGTTAATGTTTCAACAGCTTGCGACTCACACGTGCTGGGCTGTTCCATTAAAACCTACTTGCGGATACCTTAGGTTAAGCTAACTCGGTGGTTCTCAACCTGGAGCCGTCTGTCTCACCAAGCAGGCAATTTTTAATAGCTCGGAGGAAATTTGCCCAAGGGTGGAATTGGGAAGGAAAACAAAGATTCTAAGCTGTTGCTTTTCTACTTCAGCAAGGTGTCGTATTTCTATAAATTCTAATCGTATTTTTATCTGGCGTGCTAGTGGCTAGCATTTTGTGTTGCAAACAGATTGCACTTTTGGCTGAAACGTATGCAATTTTTGGGACAGTGCACCCCCACCAAAATTCTGATTTTTGTGTCTCTAAATAAAACCTTACTTCATATTCGAAAATGTGATATTGAACCGTTAAAATGCTGGTAAGTGCTCAGTGGTCTGTCTGTACAGTAGATCATTAATGCTTTTTGCTAATAAGGAAAATCTGACACGGGTGTTTTTGAGCTTTTAAGTGCAATAGCACGTTGCGTCTCAAGCATCGCTTGTAAGCAAGTTTACTGAGAAATACTTTTTACTGAAAGTGAGGTAGTAAACATTTAGCTAAAATGCTACGTGAACATGATATTTTTATCAGTCAGCTGACAGAGTCAATTAACAACTTGAGAAAAGCGCAAAAAGCAGGTAATTTCCTTCCTTCCATTCACACCTGACAAGCTTCCATTCACACCTGACAAGCTTCCATTCACACCTGACAAGCCCCAACGCTTGATCGCAATTATGTGGTTAAATAAACAAACGATTTTCAAAATTTGCCAAAATTCTAAGGATTTTTCAGAAAAACGGGCTTGGTGGACAGAGAGGAATCATAAAATCTACGGGTAGTGGCCTTCTTAAATTTTAAATCCATAACTTTCGTGGTGTTTGTTAGGACGAATGACTGGCAGGACATTTTTTGTGCAATGACACTATATAAGTAATCGATGAAAGTTCTGAACTTCACAGGAATTGTAATCAACAAAGACAAGTACCTGGTGAAAAAAAACTGACACCACAATTTTGATATTTAATTTTCCTGGTGGATGCTTGAACCGCGAACTTCCTGAATACTCTTTGAAATGTCAGTGCTCAGTCCTGCTGCATGCGAAATTTCGTGTCAATATGGCTACAGCGTCCCATCGCAAAGAATGTCGCTGACCAGAGCACACAGGCGTAGCCAGGGGGAGCGAAAGGGGCCATGACACCCCAACACCCCAAATGTTTAGAAAATACAGTCATTTTGTGCTTTGAGAGGCGTTTTTCTAAGCAAAATAGTGTTATTCGTCTAAAATCAAGCACTTTGGCCCCCCAAAATTTTTTGGCTCCCTCCAAATTTTTGGGCTGGCTACGCCACTGACAGAGCAATGCTTTTTTTCTTTTGTCCATACTCTTGTCAAAAGCTTGCTGAACGTTTGAAACGATAAGGTCATAACTGAAGAGCAGTAACTGCAGCGCGATATTTATTTACATTAATCCATGCTATTAAACCAGGAGTGGGCAATTAATTTGGCTCGGGGTCCCCTTGAAGAAGGCCGCGTTTAGTGGAGGGCCATGCCTTCTGATTGGAATAGAAATAAGTCGATGGAACTAGAAGCAAGTCTCGGTTGAAGTTGGCCTCAGCTTTGACATTTGCTGTGAAAGTTGGAGGAAATTTCAAATTTGAAGATTTTCCTTGAATGCTTCCGCGAGCCATTGAAACGCTGCGGCGGGTCACATGCGCCCCTCGGGCTGCTAATTGTCTTAAAAAACTGCAAAACTATCCTATACAGCAGGCATATTACGCAGGCAGTAGAGGTCTACAGATTAAAGTTACTGAAAATATTGCGCAAAGTGTGCGCACACTTCATATAGTGGGGAATTTACTTTCAGTTAACCTGGTGCGAAAACAAACCTGCGGTCAATTTCATGTTAAAACAGGAACTGAATTTCGAAGAAACAAATTGAGCAGCACCTGATTCGTTTACTGTGGTGTCGACATCGCTTATACGCAAGGTTTGCCTCTACATGCGACAGATATTAGCTGATGTAACGTGGTGGAACATGGCGGGCGCGGACAAAGCCAGTAGGAAGCAGTGAAACTGCAAACGTCAGTGATGAGCTCACGATTCACCGAGTCTTAACCGCAACGAC
>Ga0210059_1017762_pt1 | contig 10099 bp, 5 predicted proteins | sample Ectturendosymbi2_FD_188042 | JGI IMG/M metagenome (GOLD analysis project Ga0210059, IMG submission 188042) | Ecteinascidia turbinata endosymbiont from Florida, USA - Sample 2 (SPAdes) (version 2) | ecosystem: Host-associated > Tunicates > Ascidians > Unclassified | place: Key West, Florida...
ATGTTCCTTTCAAAGCAGCGGTTCTCAAAGTGGTCGATATCGACCCCCAAGGGTCAACTGGACCATCCAAGGGGTCGATAAATAGAAAGGGGATCGAATGGGGGTCACTGAATGGCCAGGGGGTCAATGAATAACTGCTGGGGTCTACTGGTGCAATGAAGCCTCCAATTCAACTTATTGTTAATCGGGCAAAGAATGCAAACGGCGTTTTCCAACAAATCAAACAAAATTAAGAGGGCTGATCAAATCTCAGCTACAGTACTTTAAAAGTACATTCGATTCGAATAGTTTTTTATGAAATCATCCATTGTGATGACATTATGAAAACTGTTCTGTTTGTTACGTCACAAAATATTGTAGCGCATGTGTCGCAGTTCGCCAGTTGTTAGACTGGTAGTACTGTACAGCAGTTTGACACATACTTTCCCTGTCTTAGTAACTGTTGGGCTAGGCGACGGGGTCTATAGAAAATTGCATACTTTAATTGGGGGTCAACGTGCAGAAAAGTTTGAGAACCACTGTTTTAAAGGAACGTAGTGGCGGCTAGAAATAATTTGCCTATAACCCACGATGCCTTTCGCAAAAAAATAGATGCAAAAGCTGTTTCTAGTAAGGTTTAGCTATTGCCATTATTGCGTTAGCGTCATAATGCGGCCCTAGGGTTACTTTATAAGTTCTCATTTGGCCCACAGAGCAATTTGAGTTTAAGACCTCTGGCTTACAGGTTGTGTGAAGGCTCCTTAATTTTTTCAAAAAAAGTAAAAAGCACACTCCATCAAGACGCAAAAATAATTTTTCTTCAGCGCCGCTGTATACAGAAACTGCCTAATAAGGTATTGCCACATTGCACGATCATTTAATAGAGATCGATCGCAAGTAACACGGCTTGAAATGAATCGAACAATGCTGTTGCAAGAGGTTGGAGAACACATACAGTATTTGAAGCATTGCTGAATGTCGACACCCATGAATTTTTATATTTTAAGACTTGATACAGCCAAACAGAAAATCAACTCGCTATTACAAACTGTGTTTGCAGCAATGTTTTGACTTTACTTTAAAAGATACATATCGTGTTTCACGAGCTTTCAATCGTGTATTAGGACTTACCAAGAAAAGCCATAGCCGCTCCATAAACGTACTTAACCACCGCTTGCTCCATCTCTCGCACTTCGCTTACAATTCTGATCTGGCACAATTCTTAAATCTCAAGCTTCCTAATACGAGCAGGAAAGCCTTTATTACAGAACAAAAATTAAGATGCTGCCAACCACGCAACTCCCGACGGGGACTTGGAAAGGCATAGCTGTAGTGGTATGTTGGTGATTGTTTGGTTTTATGTACGGAATGGCCTTAAAATCGGCGTAAACACTTTTGCATAACTTAGTACGTTTACTCACCAAGCTTTTGCTTTTCTTACGCGCTAATTTGTATTTCTAAACCCCAATAACAAAACAAATACCATGTACCTGTTTTCTAACAAGCTCATGGAGAATGTGTGCAACCTTTAATGGAATTTTATTTGTAACAGTAATTTAAGACGTTCGTACAACCGTCACAGGCAAAAAGCAAAACGTTGGTAAACCGTTGCAAAAATCTCTGAATTGGATGAAATTTCGCCTCTGAACTGAAACTCTACAAAAAAGCGAGTACATTCTCAGTAGAATGAAAGTTTTCTTAGACCTAAAAGCGAAAATGATTGTAGACTCTCAGGCTACCTGCAACGGAGCATCTGCATGGACACGTTACCAAACAGCTTATGAAGGACCTTATCCAAAAAAATCGATTTTATGATCTCAGATATTTTCATTGCAACTAATGGGCAGAAGCCACAACTGCAGAGCTGTTGTCAAGGTCATAGAGGACACGAAAAATAAAATTGAACTTGTTGCCAAGCCTAAGAATAAAAAGGACCGTTTTACACGCTGAAACCAAATGACTACAGTAGCTGCTGACCTTAACCTATAATGATTTGCTGTCTTTCTGAGCTCAATGCCGGACTACATCTTAGACTCTGGCATAAACTAGAAAAGTCAGGGCAGAATTGTTTCATCTTTCGTACCAGAAAATATATGTGAAATGTGAGTGGCAAGTTTTGTACTTTTTTTGCTGGGGGTAGAATAAATTCTTAACCTTGTATTCCACCTTTACCTGCTTCTGTCCAACCAGATGCAGTTTGAATGTTCATTCTCATGATATTTATCGATTGTTCAAGCCGCGAAAAGAAAACACGACCACTCCAAACCTCACAGCATCTGCTTCTGAAATTCACAGATGTGTTTATTACTGCAGTGCTTCTAAACCTGTTTCAACTCGCGGCCCACTTTTGCGCGGACAAAAATTTTGGATGCCCTTTACATTGTAGAGGGTCTACAAGATAACCACTCGATTGATGCGCAATTTAATGAACGATAAATAAGTTTAAAGGTTGGAAACATCTTCTTTTCGGATCGCACAGAGAAAGTAACAGCCTGTTGTTCAAGTTTAAATGCCACTCAATAATACTCAACACTGGTTTGATTAAAGTTAGGGTCACCATACCTGAAGTGACAGAATTCTTGACACTCTCAATGGCTGCTTTTTGCGACAACACACAAGCGCTATACGATATTTTTGAGAATGTTCTTACAATTACCGATCCACCGCAAAACAGCATCACTATCACCGTTCAGGCAAAATTATTGAAGAGCCTGGAAGGAGCCAAAGAAATAACAGTTGAAGTTCTCATATTCACAACACATGCACATTGTTTCAAGTTAAATGTAATTTGCTAATTGTCAAAATTCCGGTTATTAGCGCATTTTTCAAATTATTTCCTGACACAAATTTTAACATCGCAACACTGGACAAGTCTGGGAAATTCCGGACGTATGGCAACCTTAATTAAAGTACACCCTTTTCGTAGTGTAAGGTTTAGACTTGCTTCGCGGCCCACCTAAAATAACGTCGCGGCCTACTGGTTGAATATAGCGCTGATTTTCAGCTTACTTCATCAAACCTTTCATTCCATAAGAATGGGCAGTTTTTTGAGTTCCACAAATTTTAATACACCCAAGTGATATGAGCCAACTACTGGATATGGTCCTCAACTCATCTGACCTTCAGAGCAACACAGTTCTGAATCTATTTTGCCGAACAGTTGCACAATTTATGTCATTTGCATCTCTGATAATCCGATCAGATGATTGCTTCGATCAGATGGTCTCACAGTTGCTACGTCTCTGATGTTGTTGATACGGAAGAGAAACAGGAGCAGCCGTTTCTCAATAATGGAAAGCTGTTGTACTATACATCATTTTTGGTAAGAACTTGGTCCTTTCGGGTTTTAATAAAAGAGAATTTTGCATTTCAAACGTAAATGTTATCACTAGTAACTAATATCTTCACGATATTGAATTTACTGATTGTTATCGTTGTCGAAGTTGTGGAAGCTATCAGCTGTTTGTTTTGCTCTCGGTAAAATTATGACTATTGTCTTACCGACCTCTGAAACTATTCGACCTTTTTATAATGATCGCATGCAATGCGAAGATATATTTAACGACAATTGGCGGCAGACCGAAGCCTGATTAATGCTTTTTGTCGGGGGCGGTTGAGGTGAACGCTCTTGCCCAAGGAGCGCTGCGGCGATTCACTCAGTGGCCGTGGATCGAACTGCAAGGGCTTCCAATTGAGAGGCGGACACTCTCACTGAGCTAATCGCCATTCAACCTTGGTCCAGATGTGCTTTATCCTGATGGTCATAAGATGAACACATTTTAGCGCATGTGAGAACTTTGCTTGTCGAAGGCAGAAGCTTTTCAAAACGTTTTAACTTAAACATATTGAATCAAGTTTCAAACACTTTTTCTCTGTGAACACACTTCCTATAAAACATGTTTAGATAGATTAATCTGAGTTTCAAAAACTCTTTTGTAAGTAACTGTTTAGGGACGATTAGAAATAATAATGCTATTGTCATAATCAGTAACATACGATTCCTCGCATGCCAAAGCAACAAGCAATAATATCTAACACGAACGGTCAATTACTTGTACCATAAAGCGCTGAGAAGGTCATTGACTCGTTAGTGAGATCACGTAGGCGTTGGACAACAGTCAAGTCTTTATTTAGTCTTAGCGCATTAAATTAAAGTTCCTAGAGCACATCACATGCACAACCCTGAACATTCATAAAGCCAAAGTTGTTTTGGCATACTTGAATGGGAAACCAATCATTCCTCGCACTAGTCAAACAAAACCACCCAGACAAATCGTTGTTAGGGGAGTCTACTAGCTTCTACAGATAATTTTATCAAAGGTATACACCAGAAGGCTACCAGTTCCATCGTCATCTGACCACAACAGTCGCTTAATGATGCGCGCAGTCAAGCCAATGTAATTTCCTTTTGCTCGTGAAGCAATTAAGCTCATGAAATATGAGCAGTATACGCTAAGCAAACCAAAGCGCAATCACTCAATATGATGCTTGGCTTCAGCGATATTGGTTTTTTAAGGTTTTGGAATTCGTAGATTAATTTTTTTCTTCCTTAAAAACAAATGTTCCTCGTTTTGACATTTTTTGCGTAAGCATAGCAAAACATATGCTAACAATCATAATTTCAAAAGATTACTAGAACTAAAATCTTGTATCTGTGACAGGTTTTATAAATTATGACCGATACACACAACTTTTTTCGTAAGCCTCGGTATAACACGGCAATCAAACCAGGTGAAAGCGTTCTCTGTTAACCTACATCAGGAACAGTTCCTTCCAGGTTGGTGTATACTTCATCAGCGCAATGGCCAGGCGAACTGTCATAAACGGCCAAAACTTCCTGCTTAAAAAGGCCAAACGTGATGTTTATTTTTATAAAGAAAAAAGTGTCGTTAACCTAATTCCACGAAGCCATAGCAAATACCTGGTCTAAATCAATACACTAGAGACCAACCAGTCGACTGATTTCGCCGTGCCCAACAACCCATCAACTTACTACTACATGCTGCACAGCGAAGAGCAAATTAGCGAAAGCTGCAGCTAGTGGTGCGTTCATGAAATAAACTGCGGATTAGAAGTTCGATCGACTGATTACATAACAATAATCATTATGCGTCGCTGACTACCTCCATTCTCCGGGTTTGGGATGTTAACCTGGGTAATTTCAACTGTCAGAATGTGAAGTGTGCTTGTGAGAGTGCACACGGAGATATATTGAGTGTATAAATTCCGGAATACGATACCACATGCAAATTATGCCAAGTTTTGCCAAATTTTCAAAACTACTCAAAAAAGGCCAAAAGGCTAAACAAAATATGCGCGGCCGAACCACTTCTGAAACCGGCCAGATTTTCACAATTTGGCCACAAAAAGGCGAAGTTCCTAACCCTGGTTCCTTCCGCTTCCTTCATAGTGCCAGGAGATTCCAGGTCTTTCAACCAATTAAGCTTGGATCACCATGTTCGCAACTTCGCATCATTAACGAAAATATGCCCCGCGGCAGCATTACTGTTCATTCTATCTTTTCCATTTGGAAGCATGTAGTCAATAAAGAGGAATGAGCACTTATCCATTATACGACTTCGCCGACCGTGGAAAAATATCAGTGGGGTTAATTCAACCGTCTGATAGTTGGCCTTTCTCTTTTTAAAAGCTGCAGAGACGATGACGGTACCACTTGTGCAATGGTATCTCGCTACTGCATTCAACCAGGGGCAGATCCAGCCCGTAAGTTTAGGGGGGGCGATTTCAGTAAAATTTGGCAGTCAAGTCTCAGTTGGCAGTGAAGTGTCTTTCCGAATTGTACAAAATCATGGTGAAAAAAGTTACTTTCGTAGGTTTTAGGGGGGCGATCGCCCAAATCGCCCCCCCTGGATCCGCCCCTGCATTCAACTTTTGCCAGATTGGCGGTAATAGGCCTATGCACTTGTAAAAGCAGCAGCACGCAAATACTGTAGCTAACCAGGACAAGTGCCATGTAGCCATCGCATCAGGAAGTGCGCTTACACTCTACAGCAGTGATGGCGAACCTATGGCACACGTGCCAGAGGTGGCACGCACAACCCTCCCTGTGGGCACGCGCACCGTCGCTCCAGTGCAGAGTTCGTTACCGGATAGGTAGAGGTACGCGAGGCCTGGTTGCTCCCAAGACTGAGACAGCCACCTGAAAAGACACTGTTTCGTGCAGTTGTTTGTAACATCAAGTCATTTAGTTCCGCTGCATTATACATCTAAAAGCTTCTTGTGCCAAAGAAAGCCGCAAAAATTTGACAATGTCCTCTGAAACTTGGAAGCTCTACTTGTTTCTTGAGCATCAGTATCAACCTGTGTCTTCCTTTCTAGTAACTGCGGCGATTCTTGTCTGCCCATATCTTCAACTTAAGCACTGTCTGTGCACACTGCACAAGTAACAAAATCAGCACGCATTGATGTTATTTAATGGAAATCGATTTCGCCATAACGGCATCTTCAGTCCAATCGCCAAGATGCCGTATGGCGAAATCGATTTCCATTAAATAACATCAATGCGTGTTGACATTTGTTAATTGTGCAGTGTGCACAGACAGTGTCCTCTGAAACGTTACAAAATTACAAAAATTATATCATGCCTCGTGCCAGGGCTGACAGGTTGGCCCTTTTTGGGACAAATTTCAGAAATTTGTCCCAAATAACACTTGCTGACCCCAAAATTTTCGTTTGGCCCTTTTGGCTCTTTTTTGGCCCTTTTCCAGGATAGGCTGGCCCCTTGCAAGAATTAGCTCTGGCCACCCTGGGTCCTGCCTGAGAAACCATATTTTTTCACTTCTTTGACTAATTCATTGCAGATTTTCACCAGATTTCTAAATTTTGAAGGTTTTTGATTAGGCCTACAAATTTTGTTAGGATCCTTAGGTTTCCGAGTTAAGTGAAAGTAAGTTCATCAGAATACCTGTTAGTCAACTTGCTGCAGTTGTAGACGTAGCAGTGAGAACTATTACGTTACCTAACTTACTGTTTTTCAGGTGGTGCACGCCTTTGTTGGTTTTGTTCAGATTGTTGTTGCATAAGTCTTATCGAAGGGTGGTATATTTATCTCAGTTTATGGCTACACATGGAAATTAAGTTGTTCTCTTACGATCTTTCATCACGTAGTTGTTTTGCTATTGCGCTACAATTGTGATTGAGGAACATTGCCATTTAATAAGTTGTTAAGTATGGGTTCATATAACTTTGCAACTGCTGATAAATTTGGAAAAAATGGTTGGCCCTTTTTTTGTCCCCTTGTCTTAGAATTTGACTCTTTTTTGACTCTTTCTAGACTAGATTTGGCCCCTTGGCAAAAAGTAGATCCGGCAACCCTGCCTCGTGCTCTTAACTTTCGACACTTTCAAACACTTCTTGAGGGCTCAGACACAGTTTAAATGTTTACGAATGTACAATAATGTTCGGTGTCTGAGCAGAGGACGAGTCCTGGAGAGATTTGTAGCCTACTTAGATGAAATTAGGTTGTTTATGAATGAAAAAGGCAGGAACGTCCACAGGTTGCTGATATAGCCTGGCTTGCCAACCTCTCATGTTTTTTAAAGATTTTACACTACACTTCAATGCACTAAACCACAGGGTCTCCAAACTACAGCCAACGAGCCAAATCCGGCTCGCGAAGTCGTTTCATCCGACCCGCGAAAACATTTTGTCACTAATGAAAAATATACTATATTTACGAAAAACTTGTTGATTCGGTGAAATACAATATATCCCGAAACAATCAAATTACGTAAGATGTCCTGCCCTCGAACTGTTGTGTAGTATCTTATGTGGTCCCCAGATAAAAAAGTTTGGAGACCCTGTATTAAACAAACAACTACAATGTGTTTGTTTGGGAAGACAGCAGCAAGCAGTGGCGTGCAGAAGTCTGGGGATGCCCGGGGCGACTACTTAATTGGATGCCCCCTACCAAATTTTAGTATTGAACGGTGGCGTATGGTGGACGGTGGTCATTGTTACTAGATATACGCTGTTTGTGACGTCACATTATAACGTCGTATTCACGTTTGCAAACAACGTTTTGGCGAAGGTTGTTGACACAACATGCATATTCAGGGACGCCGGAGCAGCGGTTGGGCGGGGAGGGCGGTAAAACAGTTGAGGGCAATGGAAACTTATAAAAAACAAAAAAATCGTTACCAATTATGTTTGTTTCTGTTCATCAACAATGTTGACCTCAAGAATAATAACATAAATTATAGAAAATCATTCTGAATTTCTTGGGGTGTCCGAATAGCTGCAATAAATTTGTTTCAAGTCGATCTTGATAAACTACAAAATTACCTATGATACTGTTATGAAAAGCAGTTGTGTTGGAGGTGTGGGTGCAGTGGGTGCAAGCGCACCCCCAAAAGTTTTGGTTTGCTGAAAATATGGGCAAAAGACCTGAAAATCCAGGTAAAAATGGCGCCCAAAGTTGCTTGACTTCAAAAATTGGCGCTCAAGGTTTGCAGAAAAACACATGAAGACCATTTTTGGAGGTCACACCCAAAAGAGTTCTTAATAATCTTTGTGGGAGAAAATTTGTAGACAAAAGTTGCACAAAAACCTTTTCGGGCATGTTTGGGAAAATTCGGGAAAAAATCCTTCACACCCCCAAAGCCTGCTCCTACACCAAGGATGAAAAGGCACCTCAGCCCCCTTAGCCCTTCTTTTGAAAGGACAGTGGGGGAAATGCCTCCGCCATGCCTCCATTCTCCGGCGTCCCTGTGCTACACGCATTCTCTTTACTCGTTGTTGTAGGCTACAATGTGTCACTGTAATGAACATAAATTATCAGCGGTATCCTAAGACAGAGAAGTTCACAACTGCAAAAATATCCGGCAACGAGTTGAAACAGAGTAGTAGTAGAACACACTCAGTGCTACGTCAGCGTAGTTCACAACTGCAAAAATACAAAGCTGCGCGAATCTCTCGTCGAATAGCTGGCGATCAGAAGGTATGCGGCTGGGATGGCGGAAACCCAGGGTTGACAGTCTAAAACTTGTAAACTATATACAAGAATTTAGAATGCGTATAGAGTACGCAAGAAAATTTTCGTTTTATATTATGTGGCTGTTATATGCACAATTACTAAGGAGAAAGAACATATTAGGGCTTGTGTGAGCCATTATGATCAATCCGCCTGAACTGCCAATTTAATGAAGTTCGAACATATTGCAAGCACAGGTGTGGGACTGGATTAGCACAAAAAACGAAACGGAAAACTAGCCATGCATCATAAAAGCAGCTAAATCAAGCACGTTGAAATGAATGTTTTGAAATTTGGCTCAGAATGTCAGTTAAACATCCATAATTATCTTCAGTGTTGATGTAATTGGACCCAACCAAAAAAAATCACACGTTTTTTCAAACGCCCACTTACTTAAAAAAAACAATAAAACCCATCAAAAACCCCGCTCTTAACATTACCTTTGAAGAATGTACTATGAAGTAAAAAGTAAAATAAGCAGCACACTTGTACAATTAACTGCAAATTGTTTTTCAATGAAACAAAAGGAACAGCAACGAAATTTGATCGAGTTGAAAAAAGAGAAGAATAATTCGAATATTTTGAGTAAATTCTACTGGCTATCTTCTTCAGCTCTGTAAAATCGCTAAGATTTTAACCAATTTTTCTGCCTTCTCAGCAACCAAGCTGTTTCTGATGATGGACCATAGCAAACCATATATTGAAAAAATACACTATATACAGATGCCGAAATAGCAGGGCATGTACATAAACTTGATGTGAAACTACAGAGTTTGTGTGGGAGTGGCTTTTCTCTGTTTGCTGTGCGCATTCTTGCCAAGCCTTACCACTTTGGAGTGAATTGACCAACAACACTTTGCGAAAAAATGATGGGGCACATTTCTTTACCCTCAAATTTGAATGCTATAATAGGTATAACAAGTTAATATTGTGTAATTCTGCAAATGGTGATGCTGCATAATGCAATAAAACAATTCAAAATGGGGTTTTTGTGTTTTTTTTTAAAAGAACAAAAACTTGTTTCTTTTCAGGGTTGTTTTTTTTTAATGCGGATTTTTCTCGACCCTGATTATCTTTCAATTCTTTTTTGTGATTTTCCCTTGATCGCACGATCAGGAATAAGTCACG